>Ga0213837_1001429_pt1 | contig 12996 bp, 9 predicted proteins | sample SWPATP12_FD_160572 | JGI IMG/M metagenome (GOLD analysis project Ga0213837, IMG submission 160572) | Coastal seawater microbial communities from Marineland, Florida, United States - SWPA TP1 #2 | ecosystem: Environmental > Aquatic > Marine > Coastal | place: USA: Florida | collected 2016-08-06
AGGACGAGGCGATCATGGAACTGGCCGCGGGCGCCAACGTCATCCTGGCGACCCCCACCGGTTCGGGGAAGTCGCTGGTGGCCATCGCCGCGCACTTCCAGGCCATGGCCCGCGGTGCACGCAGCTACTACACCGCACCGATCAAGGCCCTCGTGTCCGAGAAGTTCTTCGCCTTGTGCGAGATCTTCGGGGCCGAAAACGTCGGCATGATCACCGGAGATTCCGGCGTCAACCAGGACGCGCCCATCATCTGCTGCACGGCGGAAATCCTGGCGAACATCGCCCTGCGCGAGGGCTCCGCCGCGGAGCTCGGCGCGGTCATCATGGACGAGTTCCATTTCTACTCCGACCCGCAGCGCGGCTGGGCCTGGCAGGTGCCGCTCCTGGAACTCCCGCAGGCCCAGTTCCTGCTGATGTCCGCCACGCTGGGCGACGTGAGCCGCTTCGAAGAAGGCATCACGGAACTGACCGGACGCCCGACGACGACCGTCAGCTCCGCGGAACGGCCCATCCCGCTGCACTTCTACTACCAGCAGACGCCCGTGCACGAGACCCTGGAGGAGCTGCTCTCGACCAAGCAGGTCCCGGTCTACGTGGTGCACTTCAGCCAGCTGGAGGCGATCGACCGCGCCCAGAACCTGATGAGCATCAATGTCTGCACCCGCGAGGAAAAGGACAAGATCGCCGAGTTGATCGCCGGGTTCCGCTTCGCCGCGGGCTTCGGCAAAACCCTCAACCGGCTGGTCCGGCACGGCATCGGCGTCCACCACGCCGGCATGCTGCCCAAATACCGCCGGCTTGTCGAGCAGTTGGCCCAGGCCGGACTGCTGAAGGTCATCTGCGGCACGGACACCCTGGGTGTCGGCATCAACGTCCCCATCCGCACCGTGCTGCTGACCGCACTGAGCAAGTACGACGGCGTCCGCACCCGCCTGCTGAACTCCCGCGAGTTCCACCAGATCGCGGGCCGGGCGGGCCGGGCCGGCTATGACACCGCCGGAACGGTCGTGGTCCAGGCGCCCGAGCACGTGATCGAGAACGTCAAGGCGATGGCCAAGGCCACGGCAAAGTTCGGCGATGACCAGAAGAAGCTGCGCCAGGTGGTCAAGAAGAAGCCTCCGGAGGGCTTCGTGTCATGGGGTGAACCCACCTACAAGCGGCTGGTGGACTCCGTGCCGGACCCGCTGAGCTCGAGCTTCACCGTCACGCACGCGATGCTGATGAACCTGATGGAACGGCCGGGCGATCCGTTCAAGGCCGCCCGCCGCCTGCTGACCGAAAACCACGAGACGCGCGCCTCCCAGCTCCAGCTGATGAAGAAGGCGCTGGGGATCTACCGCGAGTTGCTGGCCGCCGGGGTCGTCGAGCGGATCCCGCCCGAGGAACAGGGCCCGGACGGGCGCAGCGTGCGGCTCACCGTCCACCTGCAGGCGAACTTCGCCCTGAACCAGCCGCTCTCCCCCTTCGCCTTGGCGGCCCTTGAGCTGCTGGATCCCGAGTCGCCGTCGTACGCCCTCGACGTCGTTTCTGTGATCGAGTCGACGCTGGAGAAGCCGCGGCAGATCCTGTCCGCGCAACAGAAGAAGGCCCGCGGGGAAGCCATTGCCGCGATGAAGGCCGACGGGATCGAGTACGACCAGCGCATGGCCATGCTCGAGGAGGTCAGCTACCCGCAGCCGCTCGCGGAGATCCTGGGCGAGGCCTTCGACGTGTACCGCAAGGCCGCGCCGTGGATCGGGGACTTCGAGCTCGCGCCCAAGTCCGTGATCCGCGATATGTACGAACGCGCCATGAACTTCGGCGAGTTCGTCCAGTTCTACGGTCTGGCCCGGTCCGAGGGCATCGTGCTGCGCTACCTGGCCGACGGTTTCAAGGCCCTCCGCCAGACGGTGCCCCAGGACGCGCTGCGCGAGGACCTTGAGGACCTCATCGCGTGGCTCGGCGAACTGGTCCGCCAGGTCGACTCCAGCCTGCTGGACGAATGGGAGGAACTCACCTCCGGCGCCGCCCCGACCCCGCACGACGCGCCGCCTCCCCCGCCGCCGTCGCTGACCTCCAACATCCGGGCCTTCCGGGTGATGGTCCGCAACGAGATGTTCCGGCGGGTGGAACTGTTCGCAGACGAGGCCGCCACGGCCCTCGGCGAGCTCGACGGCGGCTCCGGCTGGGACGCCGAGCGCTGGGAGGACGCCCTGGATGACTACTTCGAGGAGCACGAGGACATCGGCACCGGACCGGACGCACGCGGACCGGGCCTGCTGATCATCACCGAGGAGCCGGGAGTCTGGAAAGTCCGCCAGATCTTCGATGACCCGGCCCGCAACCACGACTGGGGCATCTCCGCGGAAGTCGACCTGGCCGCCTCGGACGAAACCGGCACCGCCGTCGTGCGCGTGACGGACGTGAACCGCCTGTAGCCGCTAGTAAACTTGCGGCCATGAGTGTAATCCGCCCGGCCACCGCCCACGACGTCCCCGCCATCCTGCAGATGATCCACGACTTGGCCATCTACGAGAAGGAGCCGGACGCCGTCCGGAACACCCCGGAAATGCTCACGGAGGTGCTCTTCGGCGAGAACCCGCGCGTGTACGCGACCATGGCCGAGAACGAGGCCGGTGACGTCCAGGGCTTCGCTCTGTGGTTCCTGAACTACTCGACCTGGGAAGGCGTGCACGGGATCTACCTCGAGGATCTCTACGTCATGCCGGAGGCCCGCGGCGCCGGACACGGCAAGGCGCTGCTGCAGCACCTGGCCGCCACCGCCGTCGAACGCGGTTACGCCCGGGTGGAGTGGAGCGTGCTGGACTGGAACGAGCCCTCGATCGCCTTCTATAAGAACCTCGGCGCCGCCCCGATGGACGAATGGTCCACCTTCCGCCTCACCGGCGACGCCCTGGACGCCTTCGCCGCCGCCCGCACGGCCGACGCCCGTGGCTGAGTCGACTGCGACCGTGCGGGCTTCCGTTCCGCACATCGTCAAGGCCAGGCACGACTACCGCGGCATGCGCACCGCGGAACACTACTTCGAGGTGCCGCTGGACCACTTCGGCACGGACGGCGAAACGATCACCGTCTTCGCCCGGGAATACGTCTCAGCGGACCACAGCGAAGCGGCCGCCTCGGAACTGCCGTGGCTGCTATACCTGCAGGGCGGTCCAGGCGGCCGAGGAAACCGTTTCCCCGCCCTGGGCGGCTGGAGCAAGGCCGCAGCCAAGGAGTTCCGCATCCTGATGCTGGACCAGCGCGGCACCGGGCTCTCCTCCCCCATCGACCGCAACACCCTGCCGCTGCGCGGAAACGAGCTGGACCAGGCGCAGTACCTGGAGCACTTCCGGGCCGACTCGATCGTGGCCGATGCGGAGGCGATCCGGCGGACCCTCGGCGCCGCGCCGTGGACCATCTACGGGCAGAGCTATGGCGGGTTCTGCGCGCTGAGTTACCTGTCCTTCGCCCCCCAGGGGCTGCGCGAGGCGCTCATCACCGGCGGCCTCGCTCCCCTGTCCGGGCCCGCGGACCGGGTGTACCAGGCGACCTTCCGCCGCGTGGCAGCCCGCAACGCCGAATACTTCGGCTGGTACCCGCAGGACCGGGAACTCGTCAACCGCATCGCGGGGCACCTGCGTGAGCACGAGGAGTTCCTGCCCGACGGCAGCCGGCTCACCGTGGAGCGCTTCCAGATGGTGGGTTCGTTCCTGGGCGGCAACACCCGGGTGGACGGCCTGCACCACCTGCTGGAGGACGCCTTTGTGGGCACTCCCGACGGCGACCGGCTCTCCGATGGCTTCCTGGAGCAGGTCCGCGGAATCGTTTCCCGCGCGTCGAACCCGCTGTACGCCCTCATGCACGAGTCCATCTACGGCCAGGGCGAGGCCACCGACTGGGCGGCGCTGCGGGTGCTGCAGGATTTCCCCGAGTTCCGCCCGGACGTCGCCGCCCCGCTGCTGACCGGCGAGATGGTCTACCCCTGGTACTTCGAACAGGACCCGGCCCTGCGGCCGCTCCGGACGGTGGCGCAGTTGCTCGCGGAGAAGGACGACTGGAAGCCCCTCTACGACGCCGAGCGGCTGGCCTTGAACAACATTCCGGTCGCCGCGGCCGTCTACACCGACGACATCTACGTGGACCGGGACCTGTCGCTGGAAACGGCAGCCGCCGTGCGCGCCCTGCAGGTCTGGGAGACCGATGAGTTCCACCACGACGGCATTGCCGACGACGGCGAGGCCATCTTCGGCCGGCTGCTCGGCATGACCCGCGCGATGCGGGCTTAGGCCGCTCCCGGGGCCGGCCGGGCTTAGCCCGCGGCCGGCTCCGGGGAACGGCCCGACCGCACCACCGACTGCAGGACCACGCCGAGGACCCCGGCAGCCACGACAGCCGCCACGAGATTTAGTCCCTGGTAGCCGACGCCGCTCATCACCAAGCCGGCGAAGCCAGACCCCACCGCGCCCGCGACGCCCATCAGGGTGTCCGACACGCCCTGCACCAGTACCCGGTCCCCCGCCGCGACGCTCTCCGCGAGCAGGGTGGAACCGGCGATGGTCGCGGCCGACCAGCCCAGCCCCAGCAGCACCAATCCGGTCGTGACCAGCACCGGCTGCGCCTGGCCGAAGCCCGCGACACAGACGGCGAGCAGGATCACCCCGTGGCCGCCCATGATCACCGGCAGCCGGCCGACCCGGTCGGTGAGCCAGCCCATCACCGGCGAGAGCGCGTACATGCCGGCGATGTGCAGCGAGATGGTGAAGCCGATCAGGATGAACACGTCCGTGCCGGCGGCATGCGTGTGCCCGGCGGCGTGACCGGCCAGCGGGCCCTCGGTGAGCAGCTGCAGGTGCAACGGCGTCATGGACATCACGGCGGCCATGACGCCGTGCGCCGCGACGACGGCGAGCAGCGCCAGCCGGGCGCGCGGCGAGGACCGGACCGCGCGCAGTCCCCGGCGCAGGGCGTTCCTGCCCCGGGTTCCCGCCGTCCCCTTCGCCGGCTCCTGGCCGGGCTCCTCGCCTGTGTTCTCGCCTGTGTTCTCGCCTTCGGCGCGGAGGCGGGCTGCCAGCAGCAGCGGATCCGGGCGCAACCCGATGAACAGCAGCACGGCGGCAAGGGCCAGTCCGGCCGTGGAGAATACGAACGGCCCGGAAATCGGCGGCAGGCCCAGGGCCTGCCCCACCAGCGCGCCTGGCTGGATAAGGTTCGGTCCGGCCACGGCACCGACGGTCACGGCCCAGACCACGATTGCGAGCGACCGGCCGCGGTGTTCGGGCTCTGCCAGGTCGACGGCGGCAAAGCGGGCCTGCAGGTTGGCCGCCGTGCCAAGACCCAGCATGGCGGCGCCCAGCAGCAGCAGCGGGAAGAGGCCCGTGACCGTCGCCAGGATCACCAGCACCGCGCCGGTCATCGCGGACAGCAGCCCGGTCACGAGGGCTGAGCGGCGTCCGCGCCGCCCAGCCAGGCCCGCAAGCGGCAGGGCGGCCAGCGCGGCGGCCAGGGTCATGGTGGTGGTGACAGAGCCGGCCCAAGCGTTGGAGCCAGAGAGCTGGACTGCTAGCAGGGAGCCCACGGAGAGGCTGGCGCCCCCGCCCACGCCGCTGAGCAGCTGCGCTGCGCTGAGCACCGCAACGGTACGGCGCTGCACCCATTGCGGGTGCAGCGCCGTAGTGGCCGCAGAGGCGGCGTCAAAGCTTTTCACGTTCCGTAGCTTAGCCCGTGTCCGGGCCGGCGGGGTGCGCTACTCGGCGTCGGTGAGGCTCTTGCGGGAGTCCTCTTCGAGCCGGGCGTCCAGCTTGGCCTTGGAGGCCTTGGAGCTGACCAGGCTGGCGATCACGGCGATGATGATCGTGCCGACGATGACCCCGAGTGAAACGTAGGTCGGGATCTCAGGGGCCCATTCGATGTGCTTGCCGCCGTTGATGAAGGGCAGTTCGTTGACGTGCATCGCGTGCAGCACCAGCTTGACGCCGATGAAGGCCAGGATGACCGACAGCGCGTGCTTGAGGTAGATCAACCGGTTCATCAGGCCGCCGAGCAGGAAGTACAGCTGGCGCAGGCCCATCAGGGCGAAGATGTTGGCGGTGAACACGATGAAGGCGCTCTGGGTGAGGCCGAAGATGGCCGGGATGGAATCGACCGCGAAGAGCAGGTCGGTCATGCCGATGGTCACGAAGACAATCAGCATCGGGGTGAAGACCTTCTTGCCGTCGACCTCGGTGCGGAGCTTGCCGCCGTCGAACTTCTCGGACATCGGCAGGATCCGGCGGATCCGGGCGATCAGCGGGTTTTCCTTGTCTTCCTCGTCCTCGCCCTCGTCCTGCGCCTGCTTCCAGGCGGTCCAGAGCAGGAAAGCACCGAAGATGTAGAAAACCCAGCTGAACTGTTCGATCACGATTGCGCCGAGCATGATGAAGATTCCGCGCAGGATCAGGGCAATGATGATGCCGACCATGAGCACTTCCTGCTGGTACTTACGGGGTACCGAGAAGCGCGCCATGATGATGATAAAGACGAACAGGTTGTCGATGCTGAGGCTGTATTCCGTCACCCAGCCGGCGATGAACTGGCCGCCGTACTCCGGACCCGTGAAGAGGAACATGGCGCCGGCGAACACGAGCGCCAACCCGATGTAGAAGGAGACCCACAGGCCTGCTTCCTTCATGGAGGGCTCATGCGGCCGCTTGAGCACCAGGAGCAGGTCGATGGTGAGGATGATTCCGAGAACGACAAAGGAGCCGATCTCGAACCAGACGGGAAGTTCGGGCACGAAGTTACCTTTCGCAGGGTACGACTGAGCTGTGTAAGTCTCTCCGGCCAAGCTGCCGCACCTGGGCTGTCGCCATCAAGTGCCGTTCGCTGCCCGCTACGCCCGGCAAGGCGTCTGTGCCGTGCGTGTTGACGATCGTAGCGCTTGGGATACTCCCCTACGTCTGACCCACTTTACCCTAGGCGTGCCCGGCCGACTGCATCTGGCGCAGCTCCTTCTTGAGTTCCCCGACCTCGTCGCGGAGCCGTGCCGCGAGCTCGAACTGCAGCTCGCCGGCGGCGGCGTGCATCTGCTCCGTCAACTGTTCGATCAGGCCCACCAGGTCCTCGGCGGGGGCCGCCGCGAGGCCGTCGGAGCGGACCTTGGAGCCGCCCTTGCCCTTGCCGCGCGCCTTGCCCGCAGTGGCCAGCAGCTCGCGGGTGTCCGCGTCCTCCTTGGCCAACTGGTCGGTGATGTCGGCAATCTTCTTCCGCAGCGGCTGCGGGTCGATGCCCTTCTCCGTGTTGTAGGCCACCTGGATGGCGCGGCGGCGGTTGGTTTCGTCGATGGCCTGCGCCATGGAATCGGTGATCCGGTCCGCGTACATGTGGACCTGCCCGGACACGTTTCGGGCCGCACGGCCGATGGTCTGGATCAGCGAGGTCGCCGAGCGCAGGAATCCTTCCTTGTCCGCGTCCAGGATGCTCACCAGGGACACTTCGGGCAGGTCCAGGCCTTCACGGAGCAGGTTGATGCCGACCAGGACGTCGAAGACACCCATCCGCAGCTCGCGGAGCAGCTCCACGCGGCGCAGCGTGTCGACGTCGGAGTGCAGGTATTCGACCTTGACGCCGTGACCGAGCAGGTAGTCGGTGAGGTCCTCGGCCATCCGCTTGGTCAGGGTGGTGACGAGGACGCGTTCGTTCTTGGCGGTGCGGGTGCGGATTTCGCCCAGCAGGTCATCGATCTGGCCCTTGGTGGGCTTGACGATGACCTCAGGGTCGATCAGGCCGGTCGGGCGGATGATCTGCTGGACGAAGCCGTCCGCCTTGCCCAGCTCGTACTTGCCCGGGGTCGCGGACAGGTACACCGTCTGGCCGACGCGCTGCAGGAACTCGTCCCACTTGAGCGGGCGGTTGTCCATCGCGGAGGGCAGGCGGAAGCCGAAGTCGACGAGGTTCCGCTTGCGCGACATGTCCCCTTCGTACATGGCGCCGATCTGGGGCACAGTGACGTGGGACTCGTCGATCACCAGCAGGAAGTCATCCGGGAAGTAGTCCAGGAGGCAGTGCGGGGCACTGCCGGGGGCACGCCCGTCGATGTGCGAGGAGTAGTTCTCGATGCCGTTGCAGAAGCCCATCTGCTGCATCATTTCCAGGTCGTAGGTGGTGCGCATCCGCAGCCGCTGGGCCTCGACCAGCTTGTTCTGGCTCTCCAGGACCTTGAGGCGGTCGGCCAGCTCGTCCTCGATCCGCTTGATCGCGCGGGCCATCCGTTCCGGGCCGGCCACGTAGTGCGACGCGGGGAAGACGTACATTTCGGTCTCGTCCCGGATCACCTCGCCGGTCAGCGGGTGCAGGGTGTAGATGTTCTCAATCTCGTCACCGAAGAACTCGATCCGGATGGCCAGTTCCTCGTACATCGGGATGATCTCCACGGTGTCGCCGCGGACCCGGAACGTGCCGCGGTGGAAGTCCATGTCGTTGCGCGCGTACTGCATGGAGACGAACTTCCGGAGCAGGTCGTCGCGGTTCATCTGGGCGCCCTTGCGGAGGGTCACCATGCCCGCGATGTACTCTTCCGGGGTGCCGAGGCCGTAGATGCAGGAGACGGTGGCGACCACAATCACGTCCCGCCGGGTCAGCAGGGCGTTCGTGGCGGAGTGCCGGAGCCTCTCGACTTCCTCGTTGATGGAGGAGTCCTTCTCGATGAAGGTGTCCGTCTGCGCCACGTAGGCTTCCGGCTGGTAGTAGTCGTAGTAGGAGACGAAGTATTCGACCGCGTTGTTCGGCAGCAGTTCGCGGAATTCGTTGGCGAGCTGCGCGGCGAGGGTCTTGTTCTGCACCATCACCAGGGTGGGCCGCTGGACCTGCTCGATCAGCCAGGCCGTCGTCGCGCTCTTACCGGTACCGGTGGCGCCGAGGAGCACCACGTCCTTCTCGCCGTTCTTAATGCGCTCGGTCAGCTCGGCGATCGCCGCGGGCTGGTCCCCGGCGGGCTTGAACTCACTGATGACCTCGAAGGGCGCCACGACACGGTTGATTTCCTGGGCAAGGCTCATGCTACTAATCTACCGCCGCCCTCTGACCGGAAGCCCCGATTCAGCTTTGGGCGGTACCGGCCGGTCCGGGGGCGGCATACGACGGCGGCAGCCAGCCGGTGCGCCGGGCCCACTCTTCCATCCGCGGAGCGGCGTAGCCGGTAAACCACTCCTCTTTGTCCGCGGCGTAGCCCGCGGTGGACTTGTCCATGCCGTGCCGCCGTGCCGCACGGCGCTTTTCCGCGAGGTAGTCGGCGCGCGCCACGGCGTCATCGCGCAGCCAGTCACGGAAACACAACGCATAGCGCCAGCCGGGCGACCCCGCGGCCCGGATGTGCAGGTTGACGGCCCGGCCGGGGTCCGCGCTGCCGTGCACGCGCTTATCCCAGTCGGCGGGGTCCGGGTGGGCAGGCTTGGGGTTGTCCGGACCGATGCCGGGCCAGCGCGGGTACCCTGCCGCGGCCAGCAGCGGCTCCAGGCGGTCTGCGGTCGCGAGGTCCCGGACGGTGAGCTGCAGGTCCACGACGTCCTTGGCGTCCAGGCCCGGGACGGCGGTGGAGCCGATGTGGTCCACCGCGACGATCTCCTGCGGTGCCACTGCCAGCAGGCGGGCGGCGATCCGGGACGCCTGGGCCGGCCAGTCCGGGTTGGCCGGGCTGAGCACAGGACCGCCGGCGCGGGGCGCCATCCGGTGCCTGGCCAGGTTTTCCGCGAACGGAAGCAGCCGGCGCTGCCAGAGCCGGTCCACCGAATCCCGCAGGTCCTCCTTGGAGCCGGAGTTGTCCAGGACGACGTCGGCCGCCGCCAGCCGGGCTTCCCGGCTGGCCTGGGCGGCCATCCGGGAATGGGCCTCCTCGACCGTCATCTTCCGGTGTTCAACCATCCGCCGCACCCGGACGTCCTCCGGGGCGTCCACCACCACTACGAGATGGAACTGGGCGCCCTGGCCGGTCTCGACCAGGAGCGGAATGTCCTGCACCACCACGGCACCCTTCGGGGCGCCTGCGGCGAGGGCGGCGGCGCGCTCCCGGACCAGGGGGTGGATGATGCCGTTCAATACCGCCAGGCGCTCGGGGTTGCCGAAGACAAGGGCACCCAGGCGGGCGCGGTCCAGGGCACCGTCGGGGGTCAGGACGGTGGAGCTGAAGGCGTCCACCACCCGCGCCAGCCCTGGCGTCCCCGGCTCGACCACCTCCCGGGCCAGCGCGTCAGCATCCACCAGCACGGCGCCCAGTTCGCGCAGCCGCGAGGCCACCACCGACTTCCCTGAGGCGATGCCGCCCGTCAAACCAATCTTCAGCACCCCACCAGACTAAACTGAAGCCGTGCCAGTCGACGCGGTTTCTCCCCAAAGCGGAGCCCCCGTGTACACCACGCTGGCGGCCGGCAACGACTTCCGGCACGAGCTGGAGATCAAACGGTCCCGCTTCATTACGGTGCTCCAGCGCACGGCCGACGAGGACAGTGCCCGGGCCCTGGTTGCCGGCTTACGGCGGGAATTCCACGACGCGAGGCACCACTGCTCGGCGTTCATCCTGGGCCCGGACCGCGGGGTGCAGCGCTCCAGCGATGACGGCGAACCCTCCGGAACGGCCGGCATCCCGATGCTGGAAGCGCTGCTGAAGCGCGAGACCCGGCCCGGGGTAACCGACCTGAGCGACGTAACCGCCGTCGTCGTCCGCTACTTCGGCGGCATCCTGCTCGGTGCGGGCGGACTGGTGCGGGCCTACTCCGAATCGGTGTCTGCGGCGCTGGAGCTCGCACCGCTGGTGCAGCGGCAGCGGCTACGGATCTGCGCCGTCCCGGTGCCGCACGCGGCCGCCGGCCGGCTCGAGAACGAGCTGCGCTCGGCCGGCTATGCGATGGCCGGCACCAGCTATGATGCGCAGACGACGGTGCTCCGGTTGGCCCTGCCGGACGAGCCGGCTGAGTTGGCGCAAGCCGCCGATCGGCTCGCGGCGCTCTCGGCCGGCAGCGCCGTCCTGCTGCCCGGAGAAACGGAGTGGATTGATGTTGCCATCAAATGAACCTGCGCCCGTGGTGGCACTGGTCGACGTGACCGACGCAGTCCTGGAGCGGCTCCTGGCGGTCGCCCTGCATGAGGCCGACGCCGACGAGGTCACCCCGCCGCTGGGGACCGCCGCGGGCTGGAACACGGAGCGGATCAGCTGGTTCCGCGATTTCCACCGGGCGGCCGCGGCAGGCCTCGATGGCCCGGCACGGCAGAAAACCTGGGCGATCACGGCCGACGGCGAGCTGGCCGGTTCGATCCGGCTGCTGCGGGTTCCGGCCGGCCGGGCCGGAACCTTCCCGCAGGACGGCGGCACCCTGGAGACCGGCATCTGGCTGGGCCGCAGCTTCCGCGGCCGCGGCATCGGCCGCGAGGCGCTCCGGCTGGTCAAAGCCGAGGCGGCCGCGTCCGGCGCGGACCTCCTGAAGGCTGAGACAACGCCGGGAAATCTCGCAGCCCAGGCCCTGCTGCGTTCCGCGGGGGCCGAACTCGCAGCCGACGCCCGGCGGGTCACCGCACGTTTCATGCTTGGCTAGGCCCGTGGGGCATTCCCAGTGCCCACACCGAGCAATGAGCACAATGCCAATATGCCCACCGCTCGCGCCCAAGAATGGACATGCCCGAGTTCCGCATCCGCCGAGGGAACATGCCCAGCGGCCACACCGGGCAATGAGCACAATGCCAATATGCCCACCGCTCGCGCCCAAGACTGGACATGCCCTCCCCTAGGACGTCGGAACAGTGGTTGGATGAGGGGAAGGCCGTGCGCCGACGGCGGCGAAGTTGGCTGGCGGTAGTGAAGCGACCGGGCTGTGGCAGCAGCAACTTAGGAGAATCTACGTGGACGACCCCTTCGACCTCTCACGTTTCGTGGAAGCGCAGGCCTCGGCGGGCACCTATCAGGGTGCGTTGTCGGAACTCCGGGCCGGATCCAAGCACGGCCACTGGATGTGGTTCATCTTTCCGCAAATCGCCGGGCTCGGACAGAGCCCGACCTCACGGAAATATGCCATCTCATCCTTGGACGAAGCGCGGGCTTATCTGCACCACCCGGTCCTGGGCGCCCGACTGCTGGACTGTGCCCGGGCGGTTATCGCCGTCGACGGCCGAAGCGCGGAGCAGATTTTCGGCGGCATCGACGCACGGAAACTGCACTCCTCGTCGACCTTGTTCCTCCGGGCTTCGCCCGACGAACCGGTGTTCCAGCATGTTCTGGACAGGTACTTCGGCGGTGTCCCGGACCAGGCCACGGAGCGGATCCTCGGCTCCTCGTCCTGAGCAGAAGCGCCACCCGCCCCAACTCCCCGGCACGCCTCCCTTGGTGCAACGCGCATGTCCAGCGCCCGCCCGGGCCACTGGGCATATACGCACTATGTCCACTCCCCGGGGCCAGGACTGGGCATGTCCCCCGGCCCGGCAGCTCACGCCTCGCGAGTGCAAGGAGCATGCCCGGCGGCCGGCCGGGCCACTGGACATATACGCACTATGTCCACTCCCCGGGGCCAGGACTGGGCATGTCCCCCGGCCCGGCAGCTCACGCCTCCCTTGGTGCAAGGAGCATGCCCGGCGGCCGCCCGGGCCACTGGACATATACGCACTATGTCCAGCCCACGCGACCAGGACTGGGCATGTCCCCGAGTCCCGGTGCGCGGCGGGACACCCGGCCTCTTAACCCAAAGCGGGCCCCTGCACGTGGCAGGGACCCGCTTTAGTCAGCCCGGAGCAATCCGGGCCGGTGGCAATTAGTTGCCGGTCAGCTTCTCGCGCAGAGCGGCGAGGGCCTCGTCCGAAGCAAGCGTGCCTGCACCGGTCTCGGTTGCGGCCGGCTCGGAGGAGTAGCTGGTGGTGCCGGAGTCGCTCTCACCGGACGTTGCAGCAGCAGCGTCGTCGGCAGCGTGCTGGGCAACCTGCTTCTTGTGGGCTTCCCAGCGGGTCTGGGCGTCAGCGTACTGCTGCTCCCAGGCGGCGCGCTGCGTCTCGTAGCCTTCAAGC
>Ga0213837_1001431_pt1 | contig 12991 bp, 10 predicted proteins | sample SWPATP12_FD_160572 | JGI IMG/M metagenome (GOLD analysis project Ga0213837, IMG submission 160572) | Coastal seawater microbial communities from Marineland, Florida, United States - SWPA TP1 #2 | ecosystem: Environmental > Aquatic > Marine > Coastal | place: USA: Florida | collected 2016-08-06
CGGGCCGCGAGGTTGCCGATCGCGGTGGCGGCCTCGCGCTGGCCGTCCACGCTGATGTTCAGGTGCGTCAGCGGGTCCAGGCGGTGCGAGTCGCAGCCATGTTGGCTGACGATGAGCTCGGGTTCAAAAGCTCCTGTCAGCTGCGGAACGATCGCGTGGAAGGCCCGCAGCCAGCCGGCGTCCCCGGTCCCGGCCGGCAACGCCACGTTGACGGCGCTGCCCTGGGCGTTCGGGCCGCCGATCTCGTTGGCGAAGCCCGTGCCGGGGAACAGTGTCAGCCCGGTTTCGTGCAGCGAGATCGTCAGCACCCGCGGGTCATCCCAGAAAATGCTTTGCGTCCCGTCGCCGTGGTGGGCGTCGACGTCGATGTAGGCCACCCGTTGCACACCCCCGTCGAGTAACCGCTGGATGGCCAGGGCGGCATCGTTGTAAATGCAGAAGCCGCTGGCCCGCTCGCGCGAGGCGTGGTGCATGCCGCCGCCAAAGTTCACCGCCCGGACCGCGCTGCCGTCCAGGATGGCGGCGGCCGCGAGCAGGGAGCCGCCGGCCAGCCGGGCACTGGCTTCGTGCATGCCGGCGAAGGCCGGGTCGTCTTCGGTGCCCAGGCCGCGTTCCAGGTCCGGGTTGTCCGGATCGGCGCTGACGCGGCGGACGGCGGCGACATATTCCGCGCTGTGCACGGCTCCGAGTTCCTCGTCGGTGGCCACCGAGGGCGCCGCCACGCTGACGTGATCCAGGTCCAGCAGGCCCAGGCTGCCGGCCAGCCGCGCGGTGAGTTCCATCCGCTCCGGCGCCATCGGGTGGCTGTGGCCAAAGTTGTAGGCCGTCATGGCAGGGTCCCACACCACCGTCGTCGGCAGGGCGGTCTGGGCGAGTCCGGGCAGGAAGGTCATCAATCACAGGCTACCGGAGCTCACCGCCCCGATCCCCCGTCGTTGCGCGGAATATAGTGGTTTACTACTGAAGGACGCCGTTTCAACCGAGGACAAGCCGCACATGACGCAAAGCCAGTCAAGGTCACCGAGCCCGGTGACCTGGCACCCCGGCCAGCCGGAGCGCGAGGGCCTGTGGATCTTCACCCGGTTGCGGGACTTCGTCGACGACATCGCCAATACCTCCCCGGCCCGCCTGGCCGTCTCCGCCTTCGCCGTCGTTGTCCTGATCTTCACCACCCTGCTCACCCTGCCGGTCTCCTCCGCCACGGGGCAGGCGACGCCGCTGCACCAGGCCCTCTTTACTGCAGTGTCGGCCGTGTGCGTGACCGGTCTGACCGTCGTTTCCACCGCCGTGCACTGGTCCTTCTTCGGCCAGCTCGTGATCCTGGTCGGCATCTTTGTCGGCGGCCTCGGCACCTTGACCCTGGCGTCGCTGCTGGCCCTGATGGTCAGCAAGAAACTCGGGGTCCGCGGCAAGCTCATCGCCCAGGAAGCCATGAACAACGCGGGCAGGCTCGGGGAGGTCGGCACCCTGCTGCGGATCGTGATCGTCACCTCCGTCGTCATCGAGGCCGCCCTGGCAGCAGCACTGATTCCGCGGTTCCTGACGCTGGGCGAAAGCCTGGGCCAATCCGTGTGGCACGGCGTCTTCTATTCCATTTCCGCTTTCAACAACGCCGGTTTCACTCCTCATTCGGACGGCATCGTGCCCTACGAAACGGACCTGTGGATCCTGATTCCGCTGATGATCGGCGTCTTCCTCGGCAGCCTCGGCTTCCCGGTGGTCATGGTGCTGCAGCAGAACGGCCTCAACTGGAAGAAATGGAACCTGCACACCAAGCTGACCATCCAGGTCTCGCTGATCCTGCTGGCTGCCGGCACCGTGCTCTGGGGCCTGATGGAGTGGGAGAACATGCGCACCATCGGCGGCATGAGCCTGGGCGACAAGCTCACGCACTCGCTCTTCGCCTCCGTGATGACCCGCTCGGGCGGCTTCAACCTGGTGGACCAGAACCAGATGGATTCCACCACCATGCTCCTGACCGACGCGCTGATGTTTGCCGGCGGCGGCTCGGCATCGACCGCCGGCGGCATCAAGGTGACCACCATTGCGGTGATGTTCCTGGCCATCGTCGCCGAAGCCCGCGGCGACGCGGACGTGAAGATCTACGGCCGCACCATCCCGGAAGGCACCATGCGGGTGGCCATCTCGGTCATCGTTGCCGGCGCCACCCTGGTGGCGGTCTCGGCGCTGCTGCTGCTGCAGATCAGCGGCGCAACGCTGGACCGGGTGCTGTTCGAAACGATTTCCGCGTTTGCCACCGTGGGCCTGAGCACCAACCTCAGCGCCGAACTGCCCCCGGCCGGCGTCTATGTCCTGACCGCCCTGATGTTTGCCGGCCGCGTCGGCACCGTCACCCTCGCCGCTGGGCTGGCCCTGCGCCAGCGCAGCCAGCTATACCACTACCCGGAAGAGAGACCGATCATTGGCTAGTTCCTCAGGCGCCGTCAACCGTCCCGCCCACAACGCGCCCGTGCTGGTGATCGGGCTGGGCCGCTTCGGCGCGTCCACCGCAGAGCAGCTGGTGAAGCAGGGCCGCGAGGTGCTGGCGATCGAACGCGACCGGAACCTCGTGCAGAAGTGGGCCAGCGTGCTCACCCACGTCGTGGAAGCCGACGCCACCAACATTGACGCGCTCCGCCAGCTCGGTGCGCAGGAGTTCAGCTCCGCCGTCGTTGGCGTGGGCACCTCGATCGAGTCCTCCGTGCTGATCACGGTCAACCTCGTGGACCTCGGCATCGAGCACCTCTGGGTCAAGGCCATCACCCCCTCACACGGCAAGATCCTGACCCGGATCGGCGCCAACCACGTGATCTACCCGGAGGCCGACGCCGGGGTCCGGGCGGCGCATCTCGTCTCCGGCCGGATGCTCGACTTCATCGAGTTCGACGACGACTTCGCGATCGTGAAGATGTACCCGCCGCGCGAAACCGTGGGCTTCACCCTCGACGAATCGAAAGTGCGCTCGAAGTACGGCGTCACGATCGTCGGCGTGAAATCCCCGGGCGAGGATTTCACCTATGCCCGGCCGGAAACCAAGGTTTCCGCGCGGGACATGCTCATTGTCTCCGGCCACGTGGACCTGCTGGAGCGCTTCGCCGCGCGGCCTTAGCGCCGGCACCGGCCGGCCGCTAGGGCACGTCCCAGCGTTACTTCGCCCCACGCCTTCGGCGTGGAAGGCTGCGCTATCGAAGGATCAGGGCTCCGCGGTCTTTGCTGCCTTCGCCGCAGCCTTGGCTGCCTGCTTGCTCGCCCGGACCTTCACCAGTGACTCCGGATCCACGATGTCAGCGACCGACAGGTAGGCGTTTTCCTGGCCGTAGTGGCCGGCAGCCTCGCGCCAGCCTTCGGCTTGGAGCCCGCACTGCTTGCCCAGCAGCGCCAGGAAGATCTTCGCCTTCTGTTCGCCGTATCCCGGCAGTGCCTTGAGCCGCCGCAGCACTTCCTGCCCGTCGGGCTCCCCCTCGGTCCAGATGGCGGTAGCGTCGCCGTTCCAGTCAGTTTGAACGGTCTCAGCCAGGGCCTGGACCCGGCCGGCCATGGATCCGGGGAACCGGTGGACGGCCGGGCGCTCCTTGAACAGCTCGACGAACTGCTGCGGATCGTAGCCGGCGATCGCGGCCGGGTCCATGGAACCGAGGCGCGTCCGGATCTTTTCCGGTCCGGCAAAGGCCGATTCCATGGTCACCTGCTGGTCCAGCAGCATGCCGGTGAGCAGGGCAAACGCGTCCTCGCTGAGGAGTTTGTCCGCCGCGGGATCTCCTGTGATGTGCAGTTCCATGGGTCCTATCCTGCCACCCGGTCCGGCGTGCGTCATGGGTGCCTGCGTTCCGGTCAGCCGAGCTGTTTGGTGATTTCGGCGGCGCGCTCGGCCGCGGCCCGGGCACCGTCGGCAATGATCGCGGGGAGTCCGCGCTCGTCGAAGGTTGCGATCGCCCGTTCCGTGGTGCCGCTCGGGCTGGTCACCGCCTTGCGCAGGGCGGCGGGGTCGGCGCCCGGCTCGGCCAGCATGAGCCCGGCACCCGCAACGGTTTCGCGCGCCAGCAGCAGCGAGAGCTCCGGGTCCAGGCCCAGTTCGGCCCCGGCCGCCGCCATGGCCTCGGCCAGGTAGAAAGCGTAAGCCGGGCCGGAGCCGCTGATCGCGGACAGCGCGTCGACCTGTTCCTCGGGAATCTCGACGACGGTGCCGACGGCGGCAAAAATGTCCTTCGCCTGCTGCAGCTGCTCCGCCGAGCAGTGCTTTCCGGCGGAGACGGAGACGACGCCGCGGCCCAGCCTGGCGGGGGTGTTCGGCATGGCGCGGATCACCGGCTGGCCGGCCGGAAGCGCCGCTTCCAGCTGCTCCAGCGACACCGCGGCGGCAACGCTGACCACGATGGTGTCCGGCGAGAGCGAACCGCTGATCTCCCGGGCCAGGGCGGCGATCCCCACCGGTTTGACGCCCAGCACCACGACGGCGGCGCCGGTGGCGGCCTGGGTGTTGTTCTCCGGCTCCTCTTCGCCGGCGATGGCCGTGATGCCGTGGTGCCGCTCGGCCAGTTCGGCCGCCCGCTCCCCGCGGCGCACCGTGGCGACAATGTCCGCGGGGTCCGTACCGCCCGCGATCATGCCGCCCATGATTGCCTCGTTCATTGACCCACAGCCCAGGAATGCGATTCGGTTGCTCATTCCCCCATCATTGCAGTTTGGCCCGATTCACAGCCAGCTCACATCTTCAGCGCAGCTTGCTCTCAAACTCGGAGATTAGCGTTGGTACTACCTCATTGAGGGTGCGAGTGATGATAGGCAGTCATGCGGATGTCTGCCCGGCACCGGTGGGCTGCAACGGGTTTCCCCCATTTTCCCGTGGCAGACCGCCGGTGCCTTCGTCGTTTAAGCGTCGCTCCCGCCGGGCTGTGCGGGATGCCGGGCTAGTGCTGGATGCCGGGCTAGTGCTGGATGGGCCGCACTTCGATGGGGAGCGTGGTGGCGCGGGCCATCTTCCCGGCCCAGTCCAGGGCGGCGTCGAGGTCGGGTGCCTCGATCACGGTGAACCCGCCCAGGTGCTCCTTCGCTTCGGCAAAGGGGCCGTCCGTGATGAGCATGCCGTCGCCCTCCTGCCGCACCACCGTGGCCGTGTGGGTGGGGTGGAGGCCCGCGGCGAAGACCCACGCTCCGGCGGCTTTCATGTCGCGGTTCAGGGCCTCCAGGTCCCGCATGATGGGTTCCAGGACTTCCGGGGCCGGAGCCGGGCCGACGGGCTGGTAAACGCTGAGCAGATACTGTGCCATGGTGCTGTCCTCCTGGACGGTGGGGCCGGTCCTTTCCCGGTCTCTCACCCTTTAGACGAACGGCGCGGGTCCGGATCGACAGTCGAAGCCGGCCGAGGCTACGTTGCGGTCTGGTCCTCCGGGTCTGGCAGTTGCGGCTCGGCGGGCTCGTCGGCCTGGGCGACGTGGGGCGCGGGCTGCAGCGGCCCCTCAAAGACCAGCTGATCGAGCCGGCGGAGGATCAGTCCCTCGCGGAGCGCCCAGGGGCAGATCTCCAGGCTGGGAAACTCGAACATTTCGAGGGCCGCCTCCGCCACCAGGGCGCCGGCCAGAAGCTGGTGGGCGCGGGCTTCGGAGACGCCGGGAAGGTTCAGGCGGTCTGCCACTTCCATGGCCGAGATACGCTGCGCCCACAGGCCCAGGTCCGTGGCGAACAGTTCCCGCTTGACGTAGGGTCCAGCACCGCTGGGGGCGGCCCCGGCAATGCGGGCCAGCGACCGGAAGGTCTTGGAGGTGCCGGCCACGTGGTTGGCTTTACCAAGCTTCTCGAAGTCCCGCACCACAGGCTTGAGGGTGGTGCGGATGTGCCGGCGGAGCTCCTTGACGCTCTTGGCCGACGGCGGATCCTCCTGCAGCCAGTCCCTGGTGAGCCGGCTCGCCCCCAGCGGGACCGACGTCGCCAGCTCGGGCAGTTCGTCCTCCCCGTAGGCCATTTCGAACGATCCGCCGCCGATGTCCAGGTTCAGCATGGGGCCCGCGCCCCAGCCGTACCAGCGGCGCACGGCGAAGAACGTCATCGAGGCCTCTTCGCTGCCGGTCAGTTCCCGGAGCGTCACCGTGGTCTCGTCCTTGACCCTGGCCAGGACGGCGGAGCCGTTGGGTGCCTCACGGATCGCAGAGGTGCAGAAGGCCAGCAGGTCCTCGGCCTTGTGCTTTGCTGCGAAATCCCAGGCTTCGAGGACGAACTCGATCAGTTCATGCTGGCCGGCGTCGTTGATATTGCCGTCCGCGTCCAGGTACTGCACCAGGGACAGCGGGCGCTTGTGCGAGGCGAACGGAACCGGGCGCGCGCCAGGGTGGGCGTCCACCAGGAGAAGGTGGACAGTGTTGGACCCGATATCGAGGACGCCTAGCCGCATGGTGCCATTATTGTCGCCGGAGGGGCTATGCCCTAACCGGGCGCCCGGAGGCCGCGTTGGCTGGGCCCGCGGCCCCGGCGCCGAGGCCCGGCGCCGAAGCCAGGTTGGCTAGGCCTGGGTGTCGCCCTGGGCCGCGTCAGGCTCCTGGTCGGCCGGCTTGAAGTCACGGCGGATGTTGGCCACGCCTTCCGGATCGATTTCGAATCCGTAGACGGCGCCGGGGTTGATGACCATGCCGAGCTGGTCGCCGAGGTTGCCGATGATGGCCGAGCCCTGGGTTCCGAGCACGTTGGGTGCCGCGGCGAGGTACTGTTCGGCAACGCGGCTGGGGTGCGAGAAGACGGCAAGCACGGGCTCGCCGGCGGAGTTCGCGAGCACGAGCGGCTCCACCTGGGAATCCGGGCCTTCGAGCGTGTCGGAGCTGACGATGTAGACCTCGTTGTTCAGGAAGGACAGGATGACGTCCACCGGGTTGGCGTCCGGCTGCTCCCCCCGGGCGAGCTTCTCTTCGAGGTCGTTGAGCGGCTGGAGATCCATGGGTTCTGGCTGTTCAGTCATGTCCCCACTCGATCACGTTGCGCCCCGCTCCGCAATTCCTTCTTCGGCGCCCGGCCGGTTCGCGGGTTCCGATCCGGCTCGCGGTGCGGACACCGCGAGCCCGTCCCAAGCCCGCGAGCAGACGTCCGCCTCAGCCAGCCAGCACCCGAAGCAGCCTAGCCTTCAGCTCCTGCTCGCGGAAGAGGTCCCGCCATTCGAGCCGGATGAACTTCCAGCCCAGTTCCATGAGTGCCTTCTCCCGGCGCCGTTCGGCAAAGATGGCCTCGGCAGTGGGCTGATAGTCGAAGTATTTGCCGCGGCCGTCGAACTCCGCCGCCACCTTTTGCTCCGGCCAGGCGAAGTCCAGCCGGCATGTCCCAAGCCGCGTCTGGACCTCGAATTGGAGGTCCGGGGCAGGGATGATCAGCCGCCTGAACAGGTCGCGGGCCAGGGTTTCGCCGGGCGATTCGGAGCGCGGGTCCGCATGCGCGAGCACCTTCTTCAGCGTCGCGACACCGGGCGCTCCGCGGAGCCGGGCGCACTCCAGGCCCAGCGCCTCCCGGCTGGCACCGAGGCGCAGTGCATGGTCCATCAGGATCAGTCCCTGCGAATAGTTAAGGACGAGGCAGCTGTCCGCAGCCGTTCGAACCAGCGACGTCACCCGGTGCCCTGCCACATGCACGATGTCTGCAGGAGCGAGAGCACGGGTGTGAGCCTTCACGTCGGCCGCGTGACCTCCGGAGGACGGGAGGAACGGCACCGTGAGGTGGATCGTGTCGTCCGCTTGCCAAAGAAAGAGCCCGTGGAGCCTGGCGGCTGTGGTGTGGCTGAACACGTAAGTGCCCGTTGAACTCGTCAGGCAGCGGTGGGCGTAGGCCTCGATCCGGCAGCGCGAGGCCCCGTTCGCGTCGAGCGTCGCCCAGAAGGAGCGGCGGACGTAGCAGCCGCGGCGCAGCCTGAAGATGGCACCGCTTCCAGTCAGCTGCCGGATTTGTCGTGCGGAGAGGCCCCGGTCCAGCAGTTCCTCGGTGCGCCACAAATTGGCACTACCGGACAACGTCGTGGCCAGGACTGCTGCCGAGGGATCCCGGGCCGTCGTCGCGGGTTGGACCGGTTCCGCGGAATCGGCCCAGAGAGCGGCGAGGGGATCCTCAGGCTGGGGGTCGGGGTATTCCATGGCGCCAGCCTGCCGTGGCCGCCACCCTTGCGGGAGCCCGGGAGACAGCTATGTGGAGAACGACTCGCGGGTTCCGTCGGCCGTCGGCGTCTTGTGACGTCGAGCAGGGAAGGAACCCGCGAACTGGAGCGAAGAGCCGTCTACTTCTTGGCGGCGGCCTTCCGGGCCGGGGCCTTGCGGGCTGCGGGCTTGCGCTTGACCGGGCCCTTGGCGCGCTTCTCGGCGAGGAGTTCGACGGCCTGTTCCCGGGTGAGCTCCTCGATGGAGGTGCTGCGCGGCACGGTGATGTTGGTGACGCCGTCGGTGATGTACGGGCCGAAGCGGCCTTCCTTCACCACGATGTTCTTCTCCGAAACCGGGTCCGGGCCGAACTCCGCCAGCGGCGGCACGGCGGCGCGGGCACCGCGCTGCTTGGGCTGCGAGTAGATCTCCAGGGCCTGTTCCAGCGTGATCGTGAAGATTTCCTCTTCCGAGCCGATGGAGCGCGAATCCGTGCCCTTCTTCAGGTACGGGCCGAAGCGGCCGTTCTGCACCGTGATGGGATTGCCCTCTGCGTCCTGGCCGAGCACGCGGGGCAGGCTCATCAGCTGCAGGGCCTCGTCCAGGGTGACGGTGTCCACGCTCATGGAGGCGAACAGCGAACCGGTGCGCGGCTTGGCCTTGACCGGCTTTTTCGGCGGCTTCGGCTTGCCGTTCTTGTAGTACTCCACCGGCTGGCTGGCGAGCTGTTCCTCGGTCATCTCCGGGATGACCTCGGTGACGTAGGCGCCGTAGCGGCCGTTCTTGGCCACGACGGTGTGCCCGGTGTGCGGGTCCGTGCCGAGCACGCGTTCCTCCGGGGCGGCGGTCTCCATGAGCTCGACTGCCTTGGCGGCGGTGAGCTCGTCCGGGGCCAGGTCCTCGGGGACGTTGGCGCGGGCGGACTCGACCACTTCGCCGGTCTTCGGGTCCACGGTGGGGACCGAGCTCTCCAGGTACGGGCCGAACTTGCCGACCCGCAGCGTGATGCCGTCGGTGATCGGGATGGAGTTGATTTCGCGGGCGTCGATCTCGCCCAGGTTGTTCACGATGCTCAGCAGGCCGGGCTCGGAATCCGCACCGAAGTAGAAGTGCTTGAGCCAGGCGGGTCCGGCTTCCTGGCCATTGGCAATCTTGTCGAGGTCGGCTTCCATGTCGGCCGTGAAGTCGTAGTCGACGTAGTCGTGGAAGTGCTGCTCGAGCAGGCGGATTACGGAGAACGCGATCCAGCTCGGAACCAGCGCGGAGCCCTGCTTCCGGACGTAGCCGCGGTCCTGGATGGTGGAGATGGTGGAGGCGTAGGTCGACGGGCGGCCGATGCCCTTCTTTTCCAGTTCCGCGGTCAGGGACGCTTCGGTGTAGCGCGGCGGCGGAGAGGTCTCGTGCCCGACGGCGACGATCTCGGAAGCGGTCAGGGAGTCGTCCTTGGCCACATTGGGCAGCCGGCGCGCTTCGTCGGAGTCCTCGTCGCCGCGGCTCTCGTCCTTGCCCTCTTCGTAGGCGGCGAGGAAGCCGGGGAAGGTGATGACGGTGCCGGAGGCGGAGAACTCGGCGTCCCGGCCGGCCGCTGCGCCGCCGACGGTGACGGCACCGAGGCGGATGGTGGCGGTGGAGCCCTTGGCATCGGCCATCTGGGAGGCGACGGTGCGCTTCCAGATCAGCTCGTAGAGGCGGAACTCATCGCCCGAGAGAGCCTTGGCGACCTGCGCCGGGGTGCGGAAGGAGTCACCGGCGGGGCGGATGGCCTCGTGGGCTTCCTGCGCGTTGGCTGCCTTGCCGCTGTAGACGCGGGGAGACTGCGGGACGTACTCGGGGCCGTACAGCTCGGAGGCCTGGCGCCGCGCGGCGGTGATGGCCTCGTTGCTCAGGGCGTTCGAGTCCGTACGCATGTAGGTGATGTAGCCGTTTTCGTAGAGCCGCTGGGCCACCTGCATGGTGCTCTTCGAGGAGAAGCGCAGCTTGCGGCCGGCCTCCTGCTGCAGCGTGGAGGTGGTGAACGGCGCCGCGGGACGGCGGGTGTAGGGCTTGGTGTCGACGGAGCGGACGCGGAAGTCCGCGTCCTGCAGGCCGGCGGCAAGGGCGCCGGCGAGTTCCTGGTCCAGGTGGACGACGTTGCGCGAGGTGAGCTCGCCGTCGTCGTTGAAGTCCCGGCCGCTGGCAACCTTGGAGCCGTCGACGGCGGCAAGTTTCGCCTTGAAGGAACCGGACTCCGCGCCGAACTGGCCGGTCAGGTCCCAGTAGGACGCCGACTTGAACGCCATCCGCTCGCGTTCCCGGTCGACCACCATGCGGGTGACGACGGACTGCACGCGGCCGGCGGACAGCCCGCGGGCCACCTTGCGCCACAGCACGGGGGAGATTTCGTAGCCGTAGAGGCGGTCCAGCACGCGGCGCGTTTCCTGTGCGTCGACGAGGTCCTGGTCCACGTCGCGGAGGTTGTCCATCGCGCGGTGGATGGCTTCCTTGGTGATTTCGCCGAAGGTCATCCGGTACACGGGGACCTTGGGCTTGAGGACTTCCAGCAGGTGCCACGCGATGGCCTCACCCTCGCGGTCCCCATCGGTTGCGAGGTAGAGCGCGTCGGCGCCCTTGAGCTGGGCCTTGAGTTCGGCGACCTTTTTCTTCTTGTCCGGAGACACCACGTAGTACGGCTTGAAGTCGTGTTCAATGTCGACGGCGAACTTGCCCAGCGGCGTTTTCTTCAGCTCGGCAGGGAGCTCCGAGGGCTGGGGCAGGTCGCGGATGTGACCGATGGAGGCCTCAACGATGAAACCTTCGCCGAGGTACTTGGCGATGGTCTTGCTCTTGGCGGGAGACTCCACAATCACGAGTTTCTTGCCGGTGGGGGCCTTGCTTGGCACGGTGCTCCTACAGAAAAAGGTTGCTCGGGCAGATGCGCCCATACCCGCCTAGTTCACCATATTTTGCCGATTCCCGCGCATCCGGGTGCAAAAGTCGGCCGCCCGGGCACGACTTGGGGACGTAACGGGGCAGCCCCGTCGGCTGACTCCGCAAACGCAGCGCTGCGACTCAGGAGGGCTTCGCGGCAGTGCCCCGGTCGTCGGGAATCATCGACCACATGGTGGCCATCCGGACGGCCCCCTCGGGCACCCGGTCCGGGTCTTCGAGCTCATAGTCCCTAAGCAGGTCGAAAAGCTTGTCGTTCAGCTCCCCGGCCTGGGCGGGGGTGAGGTACAGCAGGTTGCTGGCCAGCACCACGGCGGACGTGCCGTCCACGGCTTCGCCGCGCTGGCGAAGTTCGTCCCGGGCCTTGGCATAGGCGTTGACGCGACGGCGGTAGGCGTCCAGCTCCAGGTCCAGGACGGCAAATTCGGGGCTGGCCATTCCGCCGCCCGAATTGATGGTGAAGTCGGTGCCGGCCGCCTTCCAGCGGCGCTCCCGGGCATCGCCGGCGGTGGCAGCAGGGACCACAATCCCCCACTTCTGCAGGGCCCGCAGGTGGTAGCTCATAGCGCTCGGGGTGAGGCCGGTCTGCGCGGCCAGCTCCGTGGCCGTCCGACTGACCTGGGTGGAATACAGCTCGGAAATGACCTCCAGCCGCGCGGCGTGGGCCAGTGCCCGGATCGCCTTCGGGTCAGTGATCTCGACCTTTTTCTCCGGGCGCGGCCTGCGCTTGGCGGCCGGAGCGGCGGTCTCAGCGGTCAGCTCCGCCTTCGGGGTTTCTGCATTCACGTTCCTAGTCTACCGACGCCCGCCAAACTATGAAAGGAATGCTTGACACTCTCTCCGGCGGCGGGGTACCTTTCGTTTATGAAACAGATACTTCATAAAGAGCGGGTCGCCGACGGCGGACCCTCGCTCTGGCGTAACCGCGACTTCCTGCTCGCCAGCAGCTCACGGTTCCTGGCGACGGCCGGCATGGGCGCCGTCGTCGTCAGTGTCATGCTGCACCTGCAGAACGTCGCTGCCGCCGGGACGACGCCGGCTGCCGGGCCCTGGCTCGTGGCGGCCTACCTGTTGTGTTCGGCGTTGCCGTTGGTGCTGCTGGCACCCTGGGCGGGACGGCTCGCCGACACCCGGGATTCCCGCACGCTCGCGACGGCGGCGTCCGCGGTCAGCGCCGTGGCCGTAGCCGGCATGGGCCTTGGGCTGCAGTACCTGGACAACCACATCCCCGTGCTGTTCGCCATGACTTTCCTGCTGGACGCCGCGCAGGCGGTGGCGGGGCCGACCTGGCAGGCGCTGCTGCCCCGGATCGTCGGCGAGGAGCGCACCCCGAAGGCGCTGGGCACCATGCAGGCCACCATCATGATCGCCGGCATGGCGGGCCCGGCGGCGGGCGGCCTGCTCAGCGGCTGGGGCGGCTCGGGGCTGGTGTTCGCCGTGGCGAGCGGCTGCTATCTGGCGATGGGGGTGGGCGCCCTGCTGATCCGCACCCGCCGCGGCACCGCGGCCGAGCTGGCCGGCCGGGAGGCGCCGGCCCTGCTGGATGGCCTGCGGCTGATCCGGAGGGACAGCCTGGTGTGGGCGCTGGTGCTGGGTGCCTTGTTTTTCATTCTCGTCGGGGAGGCCACCAACGTGTTGGAGGTCTTCCTGGCCCGGGGCGAGCTCGGCGCAACCGAGACCGAGTACGGGCTGCTGGCCGCGGCGTTCGGGCTCGGCATGGCGGCGGGGGCGGCACTTGCGGGCCGGATCACGACGTCGCCGGCCCGGCTTCGGGTGCTGCTCGCCTCGATGGTCCTTACCTCGGCCTTCCTGGGGGTGATGGGGCTGGTTCCCGGTGTGGGGCTGCTGTTCCTGGCCTACACGGCGATGGGCACGGCCTGCGGGGCACTGAACGCCTGCTTCGCCGCGATCGCGATCCTGCGCATTCCGGAGAGCGGCCGCGGGCAGGCCATGGCCATCATCGGCGG
>Ga0213837_1001432_pt1 | contig 12978 bp, 9 predicted proteins | sample SWPATP12_FD_160572 | JGI IMG/M metagenome (GOLD analysis project Ga0213837, IMG submission 160572) | Coastal seawater microbial communities from Marineland, Florida, United States - SWPA TP1 #2 | ecosystem: Environmental > Aquatic > Marine > Coastal | place: USA: Florida | collected 2016-08-06
GGGCGCTGATGTCGCTGGCCGAGCCGACCCATTCGCGGATTACGCCGTCTTCCTCGAGGATGGGCACCGCCCGCGAAAAGGTCCAGCCATAGCCGCCGTCGGCGCGCAGGACGCGGTGTTCCATCTCGAAGATCGCCTTGTCGCGAATCGCCCGGTTGATGGCCTGCCTGACGGTTTCCAGGTCTTCCGCCGGCACATAGTCTTCGATGTGGTATTCGCCGAGCGAGTCCGTGTCTTTCAGGAAGCCGCGGCCGTCGAGCTCGTGCATGTGGCTCCACGTTGGACTCATCCGGTAGATCACGTCGCCGGTGGCGTTGGTCAGCGCCCGGAAGCGCCGCTCGCTTTCGCGCAAGGCAGCCTCGGAGACGACCCGGCTCGTGATGTCCTCGGCTTGATGGATGATGTGGGTGAGCTTGCCCGCGCCATCGAACACCGGCGTATTGATGGGACTCCAGTAGCGCACCTCGAAGCGGCCATCGTCCCCGCACGGGATGTCGTACTTCAGGAAGTCGATGCGGTCGGCCGCGCCGCTTCGCAGCACCTGCCCGAACGAGCGGTGCAGCTTGCCTACCCCGTCGGCCTCGGGATCGTCGGGATTACCCGGAAACGCATCGAAGACATGGCGGCCGATCACGCTGTCGCGACTGCGTCCGGTGGATCGCAGGTAGGCGTCGTTCACGCCCACGATCGCCAGGTCTGGATCGAGGATGAGGTAGGCACTGGCGGTGGCGGAAAAAATGGCTTCGAAATCGAGTGAAATAGGCATCGACGGGCAGGCTAGTATCGGTTCAGGGAGCGTCCAGGACGGGATGCCGGCCGATCCGTCCCGGATCGCCGGCCCATATTACCTGCATCTACGGGTGCACCGCTACCCACACGGCATACTCGCGGGCGAGCACGGGGTGACGGCTGCGTGCTCTCACCCGGCCAGCAGATGCGGCCCGATCTCCTTCACCGATTTCACGCCCGTCAGCACCATGTTGGTGCGCAGGTCCTTTTCCATGATGGCCAGCAGGCGCTCGACGCCGGCCTGTCCGCCGGTGGCCAGCGCATACACGAAGGCGCGTCCCAGCAGCACGCCGTCGGCGCCCAGCGCCAGCATGCGGAACACGTCGGTGCCGGTGCGCACGCCGCCGTCGGCGAAGATGGTCAGCTTGCCCTTCACGGCCTCGGCGATCGACGGCAGCATGCGCGCGGTCGACATGGCGCCATCGAGCTGGCGCCCGCCGTGGTTGGAGACGACGATGCCGTCGGCGCCGAAGGCCAGCGCGTCGCGCGCGTCGATCGGATCGAGGATGCCCTTCAAAATCAGCTTGCCCTGCCACTCGTCGCGGATCCACTGCAGGTCTTGCCATGCGATGTCGGGATCGAAGTTGGCGCCGAGCCAGGCGATGTAATCGGTCAGGCCGGTGGCGCTGCCGCGGTAGGCGGTGATGTTGCCGAGGTCGTGGGGGCGCCCATGCACGCCCACGTCCCAGGCCCAGCGCGGATGCACCATCGCCTGCAGCACCCGCCGCAGCGGCCCGCTGGCGCCGCTCATGCCGCTATGGGCATCGCGGTAGCGGTTGCCCGGCACCGGCATGTCGACCGTGAAGACCAGCGTGCGCGAACCGAGCTCCCAGGCCCGGCGCATCACGTCGCGCATGAAGGCGCGGTCCTTCAGCACGTACAGCTGGAACCAGATCGGATGCGAGGCCTGCGCCGCCACTTCGGCCAGCGGGCAGACCGACACGGTCGACTGGATGAAGGGGATGTTGCGATGGCAGGCCGCGCGCACCGCCTGCACTTCGCCGCGGCGCGCATACATGCCGGCCAGCCCGACCGGCGCCAGCCCGATCGGCAGCGCGTAGGATTCGCCGAACCAGTCCACGCCCAGGTCGAGCTGTTCGGAGCCGCGCAGCACGCGCTGGCGCAGCTTGACCGCCTGCAGGTCGTCGACGTTGCTGCGCAATGTCTGTTCGGCGCCGGCGCCGCCATCGAGGTAATGAAACAGGAATGGCGGCAGCTTGCGCCTGGCGGCTTCGCGAAAATCGGTTGCGGACGAAATGATCATAAAGTGGCGCGTAGTGTGGTGGGCGTGCGGGTGGCAACGTGGTTTCGGCGTACAGCGCCCATGGTGACACAGACAAGCACTTATTTGAACACTCGACAGTGCTTCTTTTCGGGCGGGCGTGCCGCAGGCGCCGGCAAGCGGAACACGGGGCCAGCGCCAAATTTGGTATAAACGATCACCCGATCGGGAGTCGCAGTGCATCGCTACGGCGCACTGTGCACAGGCGCCGCCGCGGCCGTCCAGGCTGCGCGCCGGGCACTGTCCCACCCCGCAACCCGCTAGCTGAAGCAGACAAGGACCACCATGTTCAATCCCTCGGACCATCCGCACCGCCGCTATAACCCGCTCATGGGCGACTGGGTACTGGTGTCGCCGCACCGCGCCAAACGCCCGTGGCAGGGCCAGCAGGAAAGCGTCGACCGCAGCGTCCAGCCCTCCCACGACCCGTCCTGCTATCTGTGCGCCGGCAATACCCGCGTCAACGGCGAGAAAAACCCGCCGTACGAAGGCACCTATGTGTTCACCAACGACTTCGCCGCCCTCATGTCCGACACGCCGGACGCGGCGCCCGGCGACGATCCGCTGTTCCAGAGCATGAGCGCGCGCGGCACGAGCCGCGTGATCTGCTTCTCGCCGGACCACGGCAAGTCGCTGCCGCTGCTCACGCTGCCGGCCATCGAAGGCGTGATCGACGCCTGGTGCGAACAGTCCGCCGAACTCGGCGCAAAATACCGCTGGGTGCAGGTCTTCGAGAACAAGGGCGCCGTCATGGGTTGCTCGAACCCGCACCCGCACGGACAAATCTGGGCGACGAGCTTCCTGCCGGACCTGCCGGCGGCCGAGGACGTGCGCCAGCGCGCCTATTTCGCCGAACAGGGCAAGCCGCTCCTGCTCGATTATGCCGAGCGCGAGGCGGCCTCCGGCGAGCGCGTCGTCGTCAGCACCGCGTCCTGGCTCGCGGTCGTGCCCTACTGGGCCAGCTGGCCCTTCGAAACCCTGCTGCTGCCGCGCTTCCCGGTGCAGCGCCTGGAAGACCTGGACGGCGCGCAGCGCGCCGACCTGGCGCTGGCGCTGCGGGAACTGACGATCCGTTACGACAACCTGTTCCAGTGCTCCTTCCCCTACTCGATGGGGTGGCACGGTGCCCCGAACGGGCCGGAGGATGCCACGCCCTGGCAGCTGCATGCCCACTTCTACCCGCCCCTGCTGCGCTCGGCCTCGGTACGCAAATTCATGGTCGGCTTCGAGATGCTGGCCGAAACCCAGCGCGACCTGACGCCGGAACAGGCGGCCGCCCAGTTGCGCGCGGTCTCTGGCGTGCATTACCTTGACGCGGCGGGCAGCTAGCACTATCCATTATTCCGGGCTGGTTGCAAGGTAAGAACCGGCCCCGGCTGTCATCACCATGATGGCCGCCCCATTCCGGCGCCGGCCTTGAAAAGAGGCTTGGTGGCGACTGCTCGCGTCCCTCTGCTACGCGTGATCGTCCGCGCGGACAACACAAGCGTTCCGCCCAGTTGATCTCTGTCAATCCCACCTTCGTTCGTGTGCATGTTTCGCCGAAGAGCGCCCACGCTTGCGGCATCTCAATCAATTCTACCTCCCCAACCGTACAATTTTTTCTGTGCAAGATTTCAGTAGGCCAGACTCCTCGATATGAGAGAAGCGGATGCTCACGATATGCCATCAAGTTGGGGAGCCGCGTCGGCGCGTCACATTCCGGCTGACGAAGGCCATGTGCTTTCCCCGCCGTCAGCGCGGGGCAATCGCCGTCCTGACAGCCGTCCTCATCCTAGTCATTCTTGGATTCTGCGGTTTCGCGCTCGGCCTGAGCATGGTGTACAACCGCAAGGTCGAGTTGCAGACAGTCGCGGACACGGTTGCGCTCGCTGCTGCTGCCGAGCTGGATGGAACCGAGCTCGGCGTCGACCGAGCGGTCGCCGCCGCCCTCGGGGCCGCAACGACACACGTTACGTATGACTACAACGCCTCCGTGGTGACGTGGTCGGAAAACGCAATCAGATTCAGTGCGGCCCCTTCAGGACGTGAATGGCTGCCTGCCGGCGCTGCAAAGAACCAGGCCCAGACCATGTTCTACGTCGAAGTGGACACCAGCCGCCTCGGCGCAATACATGGCCGTGTCAACACCTTCCTGCTTCAGCTGCTTCCATCTGCCAATGCCGCTGCCCAGACCTCCAGCCGGGCGGTGGCAGGCCGCTCGACGATCAATGTCATGCCGATGGCGATATGCGCCATGTCGGCCACACGCGGCGCGGCGCGGGGCGCGGAGCTTGTCGAACATGGATTCCGCCGCGGCATCAGCTACAACCTGATGCGACTGAACCCGGAAAGCACCGCCAAGGGCGCGAATTTCCTCGTCAATCCCGTGGCAGCACCAGGGACCATTGGCTCCTCGGTGGCAGCACGGCTGGATGTCATCCGGCCGTTTGTCTGCACGGGAACGCTCGCAATGCCACAGATCACCTCCGGGAATATCACTGTCGAGCACGATTTCCCCCTTGGCAATGTCTTCTCCCAAATTAATTCCCGCTTCGGCTCGTATAGCGCACCCTGCACTTCCGCCGGCGCACCAGCCGATACCAACGTCAAGGAATTCAGCTACCTGAACCCACTGACCAGCACGACCGACATCACATGGCTGGTCGACAAGCCAAAGGGGCAATCCGCGGATCCCAGGACAACCGATACAAAGCTGCTCACCATTGCGGATCTGGCGCAGGCCGATGTCCCGCCCGCGACCACAGCTGACATGTTCGGTCCGCTCTGGATCTATGCGAAGGCAGCGAAATACGCCGGCTATTCAGCCGGCACGCCTGAGCCTGCGGCCGGCTATCCCACCTTCCTCCCCGCGGACTGGACCACACTGTACACGCCTGGCTCCCCGACACTGAAAGGCAGCTACCCCTCCCCGGCGCCTTACAAAGCCCTGACCCAGCCCCCTCCGACAGGCGTGAGGGTCGTCGCCGACCGCCGTGTATTGAACATTCCTTTACTGCACTGCCCGGTAGCGGCAGGCAGCCCCGCTTCCGCCGAAGTACTTGCCATTGGGAGGTTCTACATGACCGTATCAGCGACGGCCACCGATCTGTATGGCGAATTTGCCGGACTGGCAAAGCCTGAAACGCTCGGTGGACAAGTGGAACTCTACCCATGAGATCTCGTTCCCGCTCCGCTGCATTGCATCGCCAGAGCGGCTCGATCGCCGTGGAAGCGGCGCTCGTCACCACCTTCATCCTGCTTCCGTTGTTCGCTTTTATTCTCTTTTTCGGCAGGTATTTTTGGTATTACACCGCCGCTCAAAAGGCCGTGCACGACGCAACGCTCTACCTCGCAAGCGCGCCACTCGTCGATGTGAGAAGTAACAATGCGGCAGCCTTCTCTGAAGGGATTATCGAAAGCGGGCTGTCGGATATCGATCAAGCCACCCGGTCGACGAAATCCTTGCTGATCGTATGTTTTTACAGGATTCCCGCCAACGCGCCGTTTCTGTCAGCCTTCCCTTGCTCCATCAACTCCACGCCTGTCCAGGTCCGGGCGGGCCTGTCGCTCACGGTCAGCGACCCGTTTCTCGCACCCTTTACCGGCCCGGTCATCGGGGCGGATGGAATCACCATTCTAGCTGGAGCGACGATGCGCTATGTGGGCCGCTAACCAGAAACCGTCCCGCGTGCAGCCGACAGGGGCGTCGAAACAGCAGGGAGCCGCAGCAGTGGAATTCGCCGTGGTCGTGATTTTTTTCCTTATCCTGCTCTTCGGCGTTCTCGAAATGGCCCGTTTGGTCTTTCTGTTCAACACGCTGCAGGAAGTGACGAGGCGCGCAGCATCCCTCGCAATTAACTCCGCGTTCGACACGGAAGGACAGGAAAACGTTCGCAAGCGCGCCTTGCTCGCCGATGCAACCGGGAATCTGATTCTCGGCAGACCCGTCACCGCCGACCATCTGAGGCTCGAGTATTTTTCGTTATCGCGTAGTGGCACCGGTGCGCTTGCGAAGCAGAAAGTGGCTGTCCTACCTGCAAGTCCGGCGCAGAACCGGCTGAACTGCCTGGCGGATCCTTATGCCGACAACTGCATCCGTTTCGTGCGAGTACAGGTATGCCAGCCCAACGCCGCTGCTGCCTGCACGCCCGTTCCGTACGAGATGCTGTTCCCGTTGATTCGATTTCCCGGCCTCGTCCTGCCGCGCTCGGAAACTATTGCGCCAGCGCAAACTATGGGCTACGTTGCCGGTGCGCTTCCCGGTTCTTGAAACCGGACAAAGCAAAAAGGCCTGCAACGCGAAGTTGCAAGCCTTTGATTTCCCTACGAATTCTGGTGGGAAGTGCAAGTTTCGAACTTGATGAGCTGGCGATAGTAGATCACGTTAGCGCGTGTCTGCGCGGGGCGTGAGGGCTGCGAAGTCATACCCTGCATCATCTGAAGTTCGCTAAGCTCATCTGTCGCTCCCCCAAATTCCCCCCACGTTTCTGTCGGCGCCTCCCGTTTAATGTATTACCAGTCCGCTCTATTTCTCGGCTGCCTGATTGCGCCGCCTTTTCACCGAGCACCACTTCGCAAGCTAGTCGATAAACGAGACAAAATACTAATTTCCTGCTACCGCCCTATATACCGCCGGCTGAGGCTGAGGCTGAGGCTGAGGCCGAGGCTGAGGCTGAGGCTGAGGCCGAGGCTGAAGGCAAACTAGTGCATACAACTGAGCAGTCAAGCCGTACTGGCCTGACTCAGGCTTTCCTGCCTCAAGGAAGGCGGGGCCATTCAGGTCGCTCGCGCACGGACGCCGCCGGGTTCGTGGAGCTGAACTTGGTGTCGTCCGGTAGAGCGTATCGCAGCCCAGCAACGCTTTTGCATGAGCAATCCCTGCGTCACTACGTTCAGGCACCTGCCCTGGAGTGCCAATAGCGTGCTGGCGCTAAATGGACTTACAGGCAGTCCGGCTCGATGTCGTAACCGAGCGAGTAGTAATACGTTGCGTATGGCTTGATGTCCCCTGCATGACGGTATAGGCGAAAATTTACGCCTTCAGCGCCAAGACAATGCCTTAAAACCACAGGTTTTGCGCTGCCCCCTACCATGATCTCGTAGGTACGTTCGCCTTTCGCCGACACTGAGCTCATCCCCACGAGCCCAAACGCCAGCGCGTCAACTGCGCCGTTTGCCCCTGCCGGTGGAACGTTGACGTAACCTGCAAACTGAAAAATCTCCTCACCGGTTTCCGATGACAAGCGAGTCGCGTCTTCGTCAATCGTGACTGCCGGCTTCCGCTGGCCGGGTTTTGGGCCGACTTTGAAGCAGCACGCCATCCCGGGCGCATCGACAACAATGTAAGGCCTTGCTACTCTCGGCGAGACGTTCTTGCCAGACGCATGAAGAACAGCGTTACCCGTGTGGCGCACGTCCAGAACGTAAAACAGCGGCTCCGCCGCCGCAACTTGGCCGACCAACACCAGGAACAAAAAACAAAGCGGTTTCATTGACGCTCCCATCCTTAGTGTCCGTCGTCCGACCAGTGCGGAGGATCCGTTGGCAGTTTGATGACGCCATATGTCGCCCCGACCGCATGCAGGTCAGCCGCGCCGCAGATCGCGGCGTCCTCCCCGGCAGCGTTCTTCACCGTTTTGTCCTTGAAACAGGTGATCGTCATGTCCACCGCTCTGCGTTCCGTGTGCCGGCTCGACAGCGCTGCCGGAAACTGGATGACGTACGCCTGCATCATTTCACGCGCTGCGGCGCGCGATGCTTCGATGTCCATCTTGCCTGCCGGGTCGCAGTGTACCCAGTCGATGTCGACGCCGTCCATGGGTGGCACTTTATCGGGCGCAATCTCGCAGTTGGCGATCTTGCAGCAGTAGTGCATCAGATAGGCACGTTCCTTCGGGCGGTGCGTCGCGGATATCCGCACGCGGATGCCGGCTGCCTTCATCGCGTCGATAAACCGCGTCACCTTCGGTTCAAAGCTCGGCGTCAAATCGGCGAGACTTGTACTCGTCGGGAACTGCTGCTCCCACGCCTTGCCACTCAGGAGTTTGCTGCTGGCCGGTGGCGCTTGGGCGACCTCAACGGGATTGCCTTTGGCGCCGCGTTGCGAGGTGGCCGCTATTTCGCCGTTTTTACTGGCCGCTGGGCCAACAGCAGCGCGGCCGGCCCTATAGGTACCAGGTTCACCCTTATGCACCTGCAGTTTGGCTTTCACCTCGGTTTTCGGACTGATCAGCGTAACGATCGCTGAGGTAACCGGCGCCGCGAAGCGCGCAACCAGTTTCATACCGCCTTCAACCCGCAGTACGAAGACCTCGAACGCAGTCGGCCCGGGTGGCACGGCGATCTTGCGCGTAAATCCACGGCCGTCGGTCTCACCCTTCTGGACTACTTTCGTGCCGGCGCGGATCTCGTACTTCAGCGCAGGAATCGGGGCCTTTTCGCGGTCGCGCACATTGACCAACACGTGCTCACAACAACCGAGATCATAGTCGGCGAATTTGGCCATGTAAGCCGAGACGCTGGTGCCGAAAGCATCTTCGCCATTGACGGCCCCGTTCGAACGCAGGAACTGGATCACGCCTGGGTTCGCTGCACTGCCGAAGCCTTTCAGATGAGCGCCAGCGATTACGCCTGACTCGGTGATCTCGACGCCGCCTATGGTTTCACCGATGTACTGCGCCAGCTTGTAGCGCTTCATCCCCTTGCATAAAAAGGCAACCCAGTCACGGGCGGCGCACTCCTGGACGGCTTCGCTGTTGAGGAACACTTCCTTGCTGGACGCACCGTTTTTGCCTGTCCATTCGCCAGACCAGTCTTGCTTGAATTCGCCCGTCAGTGAACGGTTGCTGGATCCATCTCCCTTGTAATACCCGAGATCGGTCAGTGCAGCTTCGCCGAACTGGTACTTCCCGATGTATCCAAACTTGTTCTCTACACTGATCCTGCTGCCGCCTTCACTGGCAAACAGTGCGTTCAGGAACTCGCTGAGTCCGCCCTTACTCATTTCTCACCTGCGCAGGCGGTGACAGCGGCGGGAAAGGTCGCTCGGTGACGCTGGTCGAGCAAAGCCATTTCCGCATTGTCGGGTTGCCCCAGCCAGGCCGACGCGCAACTGTCCAACAACTTGCCGACCATCCTGTTACGGGCGGGATCAAATAGAAGATCCATCGTCGTGTTGTCGCACTGGTGCGCCTGGCATATGCCGTAATAGATATAGGCACGCTGCCCGGAAACGACGTAGGTGCCGACGTCGGTCGGTCCGCTCGTCAGCCGCGCCAGGAATTCGGCGTTCTGCGCCATCTGGGGTGCAACCAGACTCCGTAACTGACGAGCGAAGAGCGCATCGTATTTCTTCTCGCCAGGTTCCGTCAGCTCGAACAGCCGAGCTTCATAAGCTGCCAGCGCGGCGGGGAACGGCTGAGGGGCGAACGTTGTGGCATAGGCTTGCGCTCCGAGAGCCTTCTGCTGCGCACCCGCAGTCTGGGCAGCCAGGACAAGCGCGACCGCGCTTCCTACCAGCGTGCACCTAGTTAGCATCGTCGGTTTCATCGTCATCGTGTCCATGAGAGTCGCACTCGCAATGTGGCCCCGTACTTGTCGCGGCGATATCAACGGACCAGTCGCCATCGCCGACTAGTACTTTGAACGTTTCATCTTTGTTGCCGAACAGGCGCTGGGTACGACCGTCGCTGTCGAGGGTGCCTGCATAGATGTTTCCGTCGGCTCGCGTCACCTTGTATGCCACGCCGGCAGCCAGCTCATCCGATGAAAATAGGCCCGAGACATCGACGCGGTTACTGAACGCGTCGGCTGGCCGCGGCAGGTCGCTTGCCTGAGGCATCAAGGGCAGCACTGGCTTGCTGCTTGCTGGCCCCGCAAGCTCCTTCATCGTCGCCTTGAATTCAACCTTGGCGGGAGCATGTACTTCGATATTCCCGCCCTCGAGCTTGATATACGCGCCCTGTGCGGTGAGGAGCACATGATTGCGTGCGGCGACGTTGATGTTCTTGTTAACACTCGCCACGGTCACTGTCTTGTCTGCAGTAAGCCTGGTTGGCCCAGCCTGGCTTTGGCTGCTGACCTTGCCGCTGGCAGCATGCATTCGAATACCGGTTTCCTTGTTGGGCTTGTTGCCGTTGCTTGCTTTACCGTACGTGAACAGGCTGATACCGCCAGTCACGCTATTCGACGAGCTGCCCTGCGCTGCAAGATTGATGTCTTGTCCTGCGCCGATCGCAGTCGATGTACCCGCGCTGAACACTACGTTGGCCGGTGTCGCGGCCGCGATGCCGGATGGTGCGAACATCTGCATATGCGGCTCGCTGTAGGCTGTGGCATCGCCTCGGCCAGCGCTGCCGGCCGCGCTCGTCTGCACTACCTCGGCACTGCGTTGCATATCGCGCGTGGCTCTCAGTGTGTCGGGTGCACCTTCGTCCACAAGCCGCGCGTTATGCTTTTGTGCAGTGCTCGCCATGTCCGAAACAAGCTGTGCGGTTTGCTCGATCTGGCCGACCGCATCACGCGAATCAAGATGGGCGGCGCTCGCTGGCGCTTGGCTGGTGGTCAATAGCATGCCTCGTCCGGCACGCAGCGCCACGCTGTGTTCTGTCTTGAGTTCGGCGCCGAAGCCGACAGGTCCGAGGCGCTGGTTGTCGACTTGGTGACGCAGGTATCCGAGGTTAAGCTCCGCCGTGCCCTGGTGCGCGCTTGCGTGGCGCTGCAAGGCGAGGCGCGCTTGGCCCGCGCTGTCGTCAAACACCAGTTGGCTAAATGCGCCTATACCTTCCTGGCTGGTCTGCATGGCCTGGCTCTTAATCCCGGAAAGTGCCGCAGGGTGGGCATGCCCGCCCTCCTCGCCTGGAAACCACGCCGGCGCGTTCCCGGTCGTCACTCCGGTTCCATGCACAAACTGGTTATGTTGGCCATTCTTTCGCCCCTTGCCGTTGTAGACCGCACCGATCACTACGGGGCGGTCGATGTCACCTTCCAGGAAATCGACCAGCACTTCCTGTCCGACACGCGGCAAAGCGTGGCTACCCCAATTGGCGCCGGCGATCGACGCAAGCGGCGTCGCCACGCGTACCCATATGCCGGCCCGGTCGTCTCCAGGCGCACCGGTATGCCCATCCGGCGAGGGATGCTCCTGCCGGCTGTGGCTTGCGACGCCGCGCTGCCAATGGAACTGCACCTTGATCCGGTGATCGCGATCGGTGTGGATGACGGCGCCAGGCGGGCCGACGACGATGGCGGTCTGCTGGCCGCCCACGATGGGCCGCTGGTGAAGCAGGCCTCCCTCGCCGTCGGTATGGCTCGGGCGGTAGGAAACACTGCTGCGGATGGCGTCAATGCGGTTGCGGTAGTCGGGACGCTCGCCCGTCTTGCGACCCGCCGCGTGCAAACTCAATGCCAAGTCGGCCTCGTTGGCCGTTCGCAGCTTGCACTTTCCCAGAAGCCGCGTCAGTGACTTGTCGGTGTCCGCACTCAAATTATTGTGGGCGTAGTGGGACACACGAACGACCGCGAAGGTGGAATCGACGCCACCATCATATTTGCTGTGACCGTGCAGGGTAAAGGTGGTGCCGGCCGCAAGCGTGCGTACCGTGCCTGCGGCCACGTGCATTTCGCTGCGAGCCTGTAGCGCCTGCAGCTGGTTGTCGGCGATGCGCTGACCTTGCTCACGTGTTGGAAAGGCGTACGGCCGTGGCGTATCGCGACTGCACAGGGTCTCACGCTCCTGACTGCTACTCGACGCAGTGCGCACCCGGCAACTTCGGTAATCCCAGCTGGCCAGTTCGACGGCGTTCGTCCGCATGCGCAGTTCCGTACGCCAGCGGTCGATGCTGTCCTCTTTCATTACAGCGCCATGTTGGGTAAAGCGGATGTTGGGTTGCGCGTTTCGGACAAAGGCGCCGTTGTGATCGGCGATCACCAGCGTATGGCTGCCGAAGCTCGGACTATCGGGACTGGCCTTGTGTTCAAAGAAATAGAACAGGCCCTCCTCGTTCATCAGCCGTTGGGCGAAGACCAGGTCGCTTTCCTGGTATTGGGTAGTGATGCTGCGCTGCGGGTACACACGGCGGTCCAGGATGTCGAAGCGCCAGGCCGGTGCCAGCCGGCCTTTTCCGTCGTATGCCTTGAACACTGTGTCGATAATGTCGAAGACCGTCTTATTCTGAAAGATGCGGCTGTCGCGCCCGAGGGCCAGGAAGGCGGTCCACGGCTCGATAGTCAGGTGATAACGCGCAAAGCCGCCGTTGGCACCGGTCAGTTCGGCTGCAACGACATGGCCATGGAGGTGTCGCCGCTGTTCGGCGCCTGCGCTCGTCAGCAGTTCGATCAGCACCGGCTGCCCCATTAAAGACTTCAACGCAATCCCGGCGTCGAGCGACAGAGCTCCTACCTCAAAACGGAAACCTCGATCGATTTCTTCGTAGGCGCGCAGGCTTTCGGCGAGTAGTATGTTGCCCCCGGCCACTGTCGACAGACGCAGCACACGGCGATGTTGGCTGAACTTACCGGCGAGGTCATCCAGTACGGCCGATACCAAAGAAGTGCTTGCACGCTGCATGCGATTGCTCCCACAAACCAACAGGAAAGTTTTTAGTTAGCAAGCAGTATGCTCATGCTTCCGCCCGGAAAGTTTGATCTGGGATAAATCGAGACGGTATTCATTGTGCAGCCTGCCTCAAACCGTACAAAAGCGCTGCTCCACTTTTGTGCGCAACGCTTCTTCGGCCGGCTGAGATATTCTCGCCACACAATGCAAAAAGCCCATCAACCGAAGCTGATGGGCTTAATGACGAATTCTGGTGGGAAGTGCAAGTTTCGAACTTGCGACCCCTGCAGTGTGAATGCAGTGCTCTACCCCTGAGCTAACCTCCCTGACAACGAGGCGTATTATGCCAAAAACTTTCTCTACCGTCAAA
>Ga0213837_1001434_pt1 | contig 12965 bp, 8 predicted proteins | sample SWPATP12_FD_160572 | JGI IMG/M metagenome (GOLD analysis project Ga0213837, IMG submission 160572) | Coastal seawater microbial communities from Marineland, Florida, United States - SWPA TP1 #2 | ecosystem: Environmental > Aquatic > Marine > Coastal | place: USA: Florida | collected 2016-08-06
CGAGCTGTTCCGTCACGGGGGTCTGGTAGTGGTGGGTCAGCAGCGTGGCCAGCGCGGCCGAGCCGCAGCTGAAATCGTACTGCTGGCGCATCGTCGCCTGGAAGCGCAGGTCCTTCATGCTCTTGACGGGCATGGCGCCGACCCGCATGCCGCTCGGCAGCGACAGCTCGGCGGCGTCGGCATGCGCCGATCCGGACAATACAGCAAGCATGCAGACGACAAGCGCAGGTTTCATTGGAACTGCAGGTTGATGACGGTTGCGTTCTGGATCAGCACGTTGGCGCCGCTGTTCTGGATCACCACCGGAATACCCGACATGTTGGCAAACGAGCCGGCGTCAATCGTGTTCGACCCGGTCTGGACATTGAAGGCGCTGTTGTTGGCCACGTCGCCGTTCAGCTTGGTGTCGTTGAAGACCGTGTCGGCGCGGCCGCGTTCGTGCTCGAGCTTGCCGAGATCGACCGCCTCGACCTTGTCGCCGCCGATGGAAAGGGTGCTGCTGTCTTCCTGCCTTGCGATGGCGGGAGCGTACTGGAGAAGCTGTTCGATGCCGTCGATGGCAGGCGCCTTGACCTCGGTCGCTTCGAGCAGGACCGGCTCGCTGGCACAGGCATGGCTGGACAGGACGGCAGCGAGCGCCAGGACGCAGGCATGCGCCGATCGGGGCAGTGCGAAAATCATGTTCATTTTGGCTCCCTGAATCCGGACACTGCCGCGCCGGGGAAGGGCGCGGCAGTGTCCGTACTACCGTATTACTGAATGACTTCCTTCAGCTGGCTGGCTGATTACTGGCCGCCGACGTTCAGGTTGCTCTGGACGTTGACGCTTTGCTGGATCAGGGACGAGAAGCCGTTGTTCTGGCTGACGACCATGATGCCTGCTGCCGACTGGCCGACGCTGGTCATGGCATTCGACATGTCGAAGGTGCCGGCGTTGACGGTGTTGGTGCCGCCTGCGCCTCCGGTTGCCGCGCCGCCGGCGCCACCGGTGCCGGTGCCCGCGGTGTTGGTGCCGCTGGCGCCGCCCATGCCGCCGGTGCCTACGCCGCCCGTGCCGCCTGCACCGCCGGCGCCGCCGGTTGCCGTGCCCGAGGTCGAGGTGCCGCCGGTCGCGGTGCCCGAGGTGGCGTCACCGCCAGCCGCGCCCGCACCGCCGGTGTTCGATGCCAGGCCGGTCGAGCCGCCCGCGCCGCCCGCGCCTGCAGCCGCACCCGCGCCGCCGGTGCTGGTGCCGGCCGTGGCCGAGCCGCCTGCACCGCCCGCGCCGCTGGTGCCGCTGCCTGCGGCGCCGCCGGTGCTGGCATGGGCCGCGCCGGCGCCCGCAGTACCGCCGGTTGCAGCGCCGCCTGCTGCGCCCGCGCCGGCGGTGTTGGTCGCCATTGCCCCCGCGCCTGCCGTGCCGCCTGCGCCGCCAGCCGCACCCGCGCCGCCTGCGCCGCCGGTCGCGCCCGAACCGCCGGCGCCGCCGGTGCCGGTGCCGGCCGTTGCGGTGCTGGTGCCGCCGGTGTTGCTGCCGCCGGTGCTGGTCGAAGCGCCGCCGTCAGCCGCGCCACTGGCGCCGCCGGTCGAATTGCGGCGCGTGTCGGCGCTTCCGCTCGACGCCATGTTGCCGCCGCTGGTCGCCCCTGCGCCGGATGCGCCGGCATCGGAGGACGAGGTGTCGCCCAGCATCACTGCGCCGCCTGCAGCGCCACGGCCGCCTGCAGCGCCCGCGCCGCCCGCGCCGCCGGCCGCACCTTCAGCGCCGTTGCCACCCATGCCGCCGGTTGCCGCGCCGGTCGAGCCGCCCGTGCCGCCCGCGCCCGCCACCGAGCGGCCTGCGTTACCGCCATTGCCGCCCATGTTGCCGCCTGCCTCGCCGCCCGCGCCGCCGGTCGCGGCGCCGCTCCAGCCGCCCGCACCACCGGTGCCGCCGCCTGCGTTACCGCTCGAACCACCCGAGCCGCCCGCACCGCCTTCGCCACCCGAGGCGCCCGAGCCGCTCGATGCGTTCGAAGCCAGGCCGCCGGCGCCGCCCGCACCAGCGGTGGAGCCGCCGGCGTTGGCATTGCCATTGCGGGCATTGCCGCTTGTTGCATTGCCGCCGGTCGAGCCGGAAGCGGCCATGCCGCCCCAGCCGCCCGCGCCTGCGCCGCCGTCGCCGTTTGCATTGCCGCCGCGGCCAGTCGCGCCCGCGCCGCCGGTCGAGGCGCCGCCGTTGGCATTGCCCATGTTGTTGGCGACGTTACCGATGTTCTGGATCTGGTTGCCGCTCACGGAGCCGTTCAGCGTGCTCGTCGCCGTGGCGCTGGAAGTGTTGAAGGAGCTGGCGAAGGTCGAGGTCGAGGAGCCGCCATTGTTCGCAGCCGACGCGCCTGCAGCCGTCGCGGTGGCGTCGCCGCGGCTGCGGTTCTGACCGGAGCTGTTGCGCGAATCGTTGCCCTGGTTGGAATTGTCGTCCGTGTTGGTCGACGAATTGTTACCCTGGTTCGAAGCATCCGTGGTGACCGTGCTCGTGTTCGTCGAGTTGTCGTCCGAACTCGCGGTGCCGCTGTCGTTGGCATTCACGCCCGGACCCTGGGTCACGGTGGTGGAGGAATCGGTGGTGGGGTCTGTCGTTTGGGCTTGAGCTTGGGCAGTCAGTCCGAAAGCGAGCGACAGGGCGGTAACGAGCAAGGTCTTGTTCATGCAAATTCCCCTAGGGTGTGAGGTTGAGTTCGACTGGCGGTCGTACCAGTTCAGGCTGGTTATATGCAAAAGGGATGCCAGGCGAGAATCAAAATCCTCAAATCATTGATAAATAAGCACAATGTATTTTGGAAATGACGAAATTGCGCGTAGACATTGTTGTTAGGAATTTAACGGATTGCATGTGTAACAAAAATGGCACAGTTGTGTACCGATTGGCTGAGTTGACGACGGACACTGTATTGCGGCGTTGACCCAGGCATATGCGGACGCTGCCGGACCGATGCCGCACGAGTGGCCCGCAGACTCAGGCGTGCAAGAAAAAGCCGCGTGGCGAGAGGGGAGAGGACTGTGCCTGAGCTGGCCGGTCCGGACGTTTGCCGACCTGCACGGTCAGGCTGACGCGGGGATGCGAAGAGAAACGGGTAGGACGGAGAGGAGAGCGGGTCAGGAGCGCATGCCGTGCTTGGCCAGCAGGCGGTACATCGTGGTGCGCGAAACGCCGAGGTCGCGCGCGGCGCGGCTGACGTTCTGGCCGGTGCGGTCGAGGCAGGCGCGGATCGCGAGGCGCTCGGAACTGCAGCGGGCGTCGTCGAGCATGGCTTCGATCGGGGGCGAGGGCATAACGAGATCGAGGTCGCCTGGCTCGATCCATTTGCCGTCGGCCATCACCATCGCGCGGCGTACGCGGTTGATCAGTTCGCGCACATTGCCCGGCCACTCGTGCGCGGCGATCGCCTCGATGGCGCGGCTGCTGAAGCCCTTCAGGCGCGGCGACTTGTCGGATGCATGCAGGTGGAAGAAATGTTCGGCCAGCTCGACCAGGTCCTCGCGCCGCTCGCGCAGCGAAGGCACCGTGACGGGCAACACCGAAAGGCGGTAATACAGGTCTTCGCGGAAATCGCCACGCGCCACTGCCTGCTGCAGGTTGACGTGGGAGGCCGAAATGACGCGCACGTCGACCGGAATGGCGCGCGTGTCGCCGAGCCGGACGATGGTCTTGTCCTGCACGAAGCGCAGCAGGTTGGCTTGCAGGTCCTTCGGCAGGTCGCCGATTTCGTCGAGGAACAGGGTGCCGCCGTTGGCCGATTCGATCAGGCCGACCTTGTCGCGCGCCGCGCCCGTGAATGCGCCGCGCTGGTAGCCGAACAGTTCGGACTGGATCAGGTTGGGGGCGATCGCGCCGCAGTTGATCGGCACCAGCGGGCCGGTCGCGCGCAGCGACTGGCGGTGGATCGCCTGGGCGGTGAGTTCCTTGCCGCTGCCGCTTTCGCCCCAGATCAGGACCGGGGCGTCGACCTTGGCCACGCGCTCGACCTGGCTGCGCAGGCGCAGCATGGCGTCGCAGCTGCCGATCAGCGCCGAGGGCGCGCCAGGCGCGCGCGCGCGCGGACGGCGCAGATGCGCATGCCCGAGCACGTGGCCGAGGGTGTGCACCAGGCGCGGGAAGTCGAGCGGCAGGGTGTGGTGGTCGCACAGGTAATCGGCCACCAGGTCGCGCCAGGCCGAGGCCTTGATGACTTCGGGGCGAAACACGCCGATCCACTGGACATGGCTGTGCTGGCGCAGGAAGCGTTCGACCTCGAGATGCGGCCGCGCGCCGATCACCTGCATGAGCAATCCGACCAGGAAGGCATCCTGGCGCAGCTCGGAACTTGCCTCGTCAAAACTGCGCACGGTATGGATCTGCCAGTCGGGCATCTGCGCGCGCAGGACGTCGACGGCGCCGAGGTCGTCGGGTGCAATGCAGAGTAATCGCTTCGCCAACATCCGTGCTCCCCAAAAACCCTGTAACTGTGGGTAAGCATACTGCATTGTCATGTTGTACGGAAGACAATTGAAATGGCCGTGTTTCGTTACCAACGCGACAATGCGTAGGGCTTGACGGCGGCGCCGGTCTAGGGCATGCCAAGCAGGTCGGCGCGCGGATACCCCCAGCGCGGCAGGTCCCGCGGACAAGGCGGCACGATCTGGGGGGCCAGGTCCAGGGTCGAGAAATTCGGCACGCCAGGCGGGCCGAAGCGCACGTCGGTGGCCGCGCCCCCGGCAAATGAAGGCGCGCGCGCAAAGCGCAGCCAGGCGTCGGCGCGGCAGTCGCGGCTGCGCAGCGTGCGCAATGCCATTACGGAGCCGCGTTCCTCCCAGGCCCAGGCGAGCGCCGCCGGACTGTGCGCGACATGCACGCTGCCGATCGCCGCCGGGCAATGCGCGGCCGGCGTGATGCCCGGCGCCAGGCTGAGGATGCCGCGCCGGACGCGGTAGCCGTCCAGCCCCTCGCGCATGATGGCCACCATGCCCCAGCACAGCGGGTTGGCGGGGAAAGCCGACAGCGGCAGGTCGAGTATGGTCGCCGCCGGATCGGACTGCCGCAGCGCCGCCCGCAATTGGCCGCGCGCGCGTTCGGCCATCGCGCCCTGAAGCAGCACGAAGCCGCAGGCGAGGGCGACCCCGGCCAGCAGGGCCGCGCGCTCGTTGACGCGCCGCGTCAGCAGCACGGCCAGCGCCCAGACCGCCGCCAGTCCAGCCAGGGATCCCCATTGCAGGAAGCCTGCGAATACGAACAGCGCCGGCAGCGCCAAAAACAGCCCGAGCAGCAGGCGGCGCCAGCTGCGGTTCGCCACCTGCGCCGCCAGCGGCGTGCCGAGGGCCACCCAGAACACGGGTTCAACGATGAAGACCATGTCGCCGTAATACCAGCGCGCATCGAACGGCGCGAAGGGGTGGATGCCATACACGTTCAGTGCATCCATGCCGAAGTGCAGCAATAAACCGATGACGGTCGCGGCCAGCAAGCCATGGCGCGCCGGGGCACTGGTGCGCAGCAGGGCGCGCGCCGCCGGCCAGCACAGCCAGAGCGCGGCCAGCAGCACCAGCGCCTGCGGCAGCGCGTACAGCAGCGTATGGGTATGCCCCCGGTGGTGCAGCAGGTAGCCGAGCGGAGCGGGCGCGAGGGCGGTCAGGACCAGGTCGAGATCGGGGAAATTGCTGGCCAGCGCGGCGCCGGTCAGCAGGAGCCGGCGCCGGGTGCCGGCTCCGGCCGCGCCAGCCTCCGCGGGCAACAGGCGATGGGTCAGTTCGCCAAGCGCGAGGCCGACCAGCGAGTGGGTGAGATTGTCCATGGTGCAATATTAGCACCGGGCCCAGCCAATATCAGGCTGAGCACATACTTGTGGTTTTGAACTGTCAAGGTTAAATTCTTGATGTAGGTCAAGGATTTGTCGATGAGCTCACCGTAGACTCCCGTCTTTATATTTGCCGTACGGCAACATTGGAGAGTGGTGTGCGCAATAATCTGCCGGTCACCGGCATCGAATATCTGATGGAAGCCGGCCAGGCCATCGTCTCGACCACCGATACCAAGGGACGCATCACCTACGTCAATCCGGGCTTCATCGACGTCAGTGGCTTCGCCGGGCACGAACTGATCGGCAAGGCGCACAACATCGTGCGCCACCCCGACATGCCGCCCGAAGCCTTCGCCGACCTCTGGCACACATTGCAGGCCGGCCAGCCCTGGACCGGGATGGTCAAGAACCGGCGCAAGAACGGCGATTTTTATTGGGTCCTCGCCAACGTGGTGCCGGTCCGGCAGGCCGGACGGGTGACCGGCTACATGTCGGTGCGCATCGCCCCGACGCGCGCGCAGGTGGCGGCCGCAAGCGCGCTGTACGAAAAATTCAGGAAGGGCGAGCGGGGCGCGCTGGCGCTGCGCGGCGGCCGCGCAGTGCGTACCGGCCCGGCCGCCCGCCTGCAAGGCCTGCTGCGCTTGTCCCTGCAGCGCCGCCTCGGCCTGGCGATGGGCGCCCAGGCGCTGCTGTTCGGCGCCCTCGGCCTGGGCGCGGACGGCACGCCCGGGCGCCTGCTGGCCGCGGGCGGCGTGCTGGCAACGCTGGCGGCCTGGGCCGGCCTGCGCCAGGCCATCCTGGCGCCGCTGCGCCAGGCAACCGAGGCGGTGCATGCGCTGGCCGGCGGCGACCTGTCGCCGCTCCCGGACAGCCGCCGCAGCGATGAATTCGGCCGCCTGCTGCGCGCGCTGCGCCAACTCAATATCAACCTGCGGGCGACCATTGGCGACGTGCGCAGCAACGTCGATGCGATCGGCACCGCGACGCGCGAGATCGCCGCCGGCAACGCCGACCTGGCCGGACGCACCGAGTCGCAGGCCGCCAGCCTGGCGCAGACCGCCGCCAGCCTCGGCCAGGTCGCGGGCGCGGCCGGCCGCAATGCCGACGACGCCCGGCGCGCCGACGGCCTGGTGGGCGCCGCCGCCGGCGTCGCCGGACGCGGCGGCGACGCGGTCGCGCGCGTCGGCGCCACCATGGGCCAGATCAGCGCCTCGGCCACGCGCATCGTCGACATCATCGGCCTGATCGACGGCATCGCGTTCCAGACGAATATCCTGGCCCTGAACGCGGCGGTCGAAGCGGCGCGCGCGGGCGAGCAGGGGCGCGGCTTCGCGGTCGTGGCCGGCGAGGTGCGCAGCCTGGCCCAGCGTTCGGCGGGCGCCGCGAAAGAGATCAAGGCCCTGATCGACGAGTCGGTGCACAAGGTGGCGCAGGGCGATGCCCTCGTCGGCGAAGCGGGCCAGACCATGCGCGAGGTGGTCGGCGCGGTCGAACAGGCGGCCGCCATCATGCATGGCATCACCCATGCCAGCCGCGCGCAAGGCGGCGACATCGGCGAAGTGAACGCGGCGATGGCGGTGATCGACGCGATCACGCGCGAGAACGCGGCGCTGGTCGAGCAATCGGCGGCCGCATCCGGCCACGTGGCGGACGAGGCGGCCTGCCTGGTGCAAGCCCTGTCGGTCTTCAAGCTCGCCTAAACGGGGCGCGGCGGGCCTGTCGGGCCAAATTTGATGGCGCTGTTCGCATTAAGTGTGGAATCTTCTGGAACGGCTGAGGTCCAAGCTCGACCGCACCGAAACCGGAGGAGTCATGCAGGCCCGCCCGTTCGAACACTTTCTCAAGCATCTATCGTCGCTGACCCGGCGCCAACGCGAGCGCCTGCTGGCCGTGCTGATACCAGCGGCCAGGCACGACAAGGCCGTCGACGTCATCGAGCAAGCCAGGGCGCAGCTGTCGTGCCCGCATTGCCAGTCCCGGCAGCTCCATCGACACGGGCGCGCCAACGGCCTGCAACGCTACCGCTGCAGGGCGTGCGGGCGCACCCACAATGCGCTGAGCGGCACTGCGCTGGCGCGCCTGCGCTACAAGGAGCGCTGGCTCGACTACCTGGGTGGGATGCTTGATTCGCGCAGCATTCGACGTACCGCGGGCGAGCTCGGCGTGGCGGCGGCGACCAGCTTTCGTTGGCGCCACCGCTTCCTGAAGGTGAGCAAGGATGATCGGCCGCATTGCCTGAGCGGTATTGCCGAAGCCGATGAGATGTATGTGCTCGAATCCCACAAAGGGTCGCGCAGCCTGGAGCGTCCGCCACGCAAGCGCGGCGGCAAAGCGACAAAGCGCGGAATTTCGAACGAGCAGGTATGCATCCTGGTCGCGCGCGACCGCACCGGCCAAACGCTTGACTGGGTTCCCGGCACCGGTACGGTAACGCGTGCGCAACTACGACAGCATCTGTTTCCCCGACTCGAGCGCGATGTGCTGCTGGTATCGGATGGGCACCCTGCCTACCGCGCCTTCGCACAGGAAACGGGCATCACGCACGAAGCGGTCAACCTGAAAGCCGGCATCCGGGTGCGCGGCGCCATTCACGTGCAGAACGTCAACGCTTATCACAGCCGCCTGCGCTGCTGGCTCATGCCGTTTCGCGGCGTGGCCAGCCGCTACCTGGCCAATTACCTCGGCTGGCGCTGGGCGCTCGATGGCGGACGCATCCGTACGCCAGAAGGCTTGCTGCGTGCGGCGCTGGGCGTCCCGCTTGCATCACCACCCCACATTTAACGCTAACAGCGCCAATTTGATGCAAGTCAAAGATTTTGCATAGCGGCATCAATAGACTCCTGCCATCAAGCTGCGCCGCAATCCGGCGGCCCGGCAGGCAGCAGGAGTCACCCGCCATGCTTCACCCCTCCGTTTCCACCCAGAGCGCGCCGCTCGTTCCCGCCGGCGTCGACTTCGACGCCCGCCTCATCGCCCGCCTCGGCAAGAACGGGCCGCGCTATACCTCATATCCGACGGCCGACCGCTTCGGCGACGGCTTCGGCTACCGCGACTACCTGCATGCGGTGGCGGCGGTACGCACGCGCGGCGCGCCGCGGCCGATGTCGCTCTACCTGCACATTCCCTTCTGCGACACGGTCTGCTACTACTGCGCCTGCAACAAGATCGTCACCAAAAACCGCGAGAAGGCGGCCACCTACCTGGGCTACCTCAAGCGCGAGATCGCGATGCAGGGCGCCCTGTTCGCCGGCATGAACGAAGTCGGGCAGCTGCATTTCGGCGGCGGCACGCCGACTTACCTGTCGGACGCGCAAATGGGCGAGCTGATGGCCCACCTGCGGCGCAGCTTCCGCTTCGCCTCCGACGCCGCCGGCGAATATTCGATCGAGGTCGATCCGCGCTCGGTCACGGCCGAACGCGTGCACAGCCTGCGACGCCAGGGGTTCAACCGCATCAGCCTGGGCGTGCAGGATTTCGACCCCGCGGTGCAGCAGGCCGTCAACCGCGTGCAGCCGGAAAGCGAAACGCGCGCCATCATCGGCGCGGCGCGCGACGCCGGCTTCCGCTCGGTCAGCATCGACCTGATCTACGGCCTGCCGAAGCAGGGCCTGGCGACGATGGCGGCCACCATGGACAAGGTGATCGCCGCCGACCCCGACCGCATCTCGCTCTATCACTACGCCCACTTGCCGCAGCTGTTCAAGCCGCAGCGCCGCATCCTCGAGGCGGACATGCCCGGCAGCGCCGAGAAGCTCGACATGCTGGCGCTGTGCATCGAGCGCCTCACCGGCGCCGGTTATGTGTATATCGGCATGGACCACTTCGCCAAGCCCGGCGACGACCTCGCCGTCGCCCAGCGCCAGGGGCGCCTGCACCGCAACTTCCAGGGCTATTCGACCCATGCCGACAGCGACCTGGTGGCCTGCGGGGTCTCGGCCATCGGCGCGGTGGGCGCCACCTACAGCCAGAACGCCAAGACCCTGGAGGCCTATTACGAGGCGCTCGACAACAACGAGCTGCCGGTCGTGCGCGGCATTGCGCTCGGCATGGACGACCTGCTGCGCCGGACCATCATCCAGAGCCTGATGTGCCAGTTCGAGCTCTCGATCCACGCCATCGAACAGGCCTTCCCGATCGTCTTCGCGGATTATTTCGCCGCCGAACTGGCGCAACTGCGCGCCCACGCGGCAGACGGCCTGATCGTCGTCGAGGACGGCTGGCTGACGGTGACGCCGCGCGGGCGGCTCCTGATCCGCAACCTGTGCATGGTGTTCGACCGCTACCTGGCCGGCGCCGGCCCGGGGGCGGCGGCGCGCCATTCGCGCACCCTCTGAACATGGGTGTGAACCTGGCCGCCGTGTTCCTCGTGGGCCTGCTCGGCAGCGTCCACTGCGCCGGCATGTGCGGCGGGATCGTGGGCGCGCTCTCGCTGGCGCCGCCGCGCGCGGGCGCCGCCGTGATCGCGCTGCGCACGGCCGTGGCGCCGGCGCTGCCGCGCACCTTGGCCTACAACCTGGGACGCATCGCCAGCTATGGTACGGCCGGCGCGCTGGCCGGCGGGCTGGCGGGCGGCGCGTTGCGCCTGGGGGCGCTGCCGGCGCTGCAGGCGCTCGCTTACGTGCTGGCCAACCTGCTGCTGCTGGCGCTGGGGCTGTACCTGATGGACGCCTGGCGCGGCATCGCCCGCATCGAGGCCGGCGGCCAGGCCATCTGGCGCCGGGTGGCGCCGCTGCTGCGCCGCATCGGGCCGCCCGACACGGCGGGCCGCCTGTTCCTGGCCGGCGCAGTGTGGGGCTGGCTGCCCTGTGCGATGGTCTACAGCGTGCTGGTGACGGCCATGCTGAGCGGCTCGGCGGCCGGCGGCGCGGCGGTGATGCTGGCCTTCGGCCTGGGCACGCTGCCGATGATGATGGCCCTCGGCCTGGCCGGCGCGCGCCTGCGCACCCTGCTGCGCCTGCGCGCGGTGCGCCTCGCCTGCGGCGCCCTGGTGCTGGGTTTCGGCGCGCTCGGCCTGGCGCGCGCGGCGGGCGGCCTGCCGGTCAGCTGGCTGTCCATGGTCTGCATCGGGCCGGGGAGCGCGCCGTGAGCGCGCTCGCGCGCGAGCCGCAGGGCTGCTTTCATTGCGGCCTGCCGCTGCCGGACGGGCGGCGCTGGGAGGCGAACATCGGCGGCGTGCAACGCCCCATGTGCTGCCCCGGCTGCGCGGCGGCCGCCAGCGCGATCGTCGACGCCGGCTGCGCCGATTACTACAGCACGCGCCTCACCTGGGGCGAGCGCGTCGCGCACACCGACGCGCCCGAACTGGCGCTCTACGATACCGACGGCAACAGCGGCGAGGGCGGCTTCACGGTCGAGGGCATCCGCTGCGCCGCCTGCGTCTGGCTGATCGAACGCCGCGTGGCCGCGGTGCCGGGCGTGCTGGAGGCGACGCTGAACGTGAGCGCCGCGCGCCTGCAGGTGCGCTGGGACCCGGCGCGGTGCAAGGTCAGCACCATGTTGCGCGCGCTGCGCGCGATCGGCTACACGGCCTATCCCTACGATGCGCGGCGCCACGGCGCACTGCTGGCGCGCGAGCGGCGCACGCTGCTGCGGCGCCTGTTCGTGGCCGGCTTGTCGATGATGCAGGTGATGATGTACGCGGTGCCGGCCTACCTGGCCGACGACGGCACGCTCGACGCCGACATGGCCGCCCTGATGGGCTGGGCCTCGTTTTTCCTGACCCTGCCGGCGCTGCTGTACGCGGCCCAGCCCTTCTTCGCCGGCGCCTGGCGCGACCTGCGCCGGGGACTGCCGGGGATGGACGTGCCGGTGGCGCTCGGCATCGGCGCCGCGTTCGGCGCCAGCACGCTGGCCCTGGTGCGCGGGCAGGGCCAGCTCTGGTTCGACTCGGTGACCATGTTCATCTTCCTGCTGCTGGCAAGCCGCTATCTCGAGCTCGATGCGCGCCGCCGCGCCGCCGCCGCGCTCGACGCCCTGCAGGAGGCGTTGCCGGCGTCGGCGCAGCGCCTGCGCGATTATCCGCATGACCGCGGCGCCGAGCTGGTCGCCGCCGCCGCGCTCGAAGCGGGCGACGTGGTGCTGGTCGCCCCGGGCCAGGCGCTGCCCGCCGACTGCACCATCCTGGAAGGCGAGAGCGAGATCGACCTGGCCCTGCTCACCGGCGAGAGCGCGCCGCGCCGCGCCGGCGCCGGCGACGCGCTGCCGGGCGGCGCCGTCAACGTGGCGCAGGCCATCGTGGCCAGGATCGTCGCGGCGCCGCGCGACAGCACGCTGGCACAGCTGGTGCGCCTGGCCGAAAAGGCGGGGCAGGGCAAGCCGGCGCTGGCGCTCTGGGCCGACCGCGTCGGCGCCTGGTCGGTGGTGGCGCTGCTGGTGCTGACCGCGATCGTCTACCTGTTCTGGCACTGGTCCGATCCGGCGCGCGCCTTGCCGGCGGCGATCGCGGTGCTGGTCGTGACCTGTCCCTGCGCGCTCTCGCTGGCGACGCCAACCGCGCTGGCCGCGGCCAGCGGCAGCCTGCTGCGGCGCGGCGTGCTGGCGGTCAGTGCGCATACGCTCGAAACCTTCGCGCGCGCCACCCACGTCGTGTTCGACAAGACCGGCACCCTGACCCTGGGCCGCCCGCGCGTGCAGGCGATCCAGGCCTTCGGCGCGCTCGATGGCGCGACAGCGCTGGGCATCGCAGCCGGCCTGGAAGCGGGCAATGCGCATCCGCTGGCCGCGGCGATCGTCGCGCGGGCGCCGCTGGCGCGCCAGGCCAGCGATGTGCTTTACCTGCCCGGCCAGGGCGTCGAGGGCTGCGTCGACGGGGTGCGCTACCGCCTGGGCAGCGCCGCCTTCGCCGGCGCCATCGCAGGTCCGCTGCCCATGCTTGACGCGGAGGCCGGCGCGGGCATGGTCTGGCTGGCGCGCGCGGGGCAGCCGCTGGCGCGCTTCGAGCTCGCCGATGCCCTGCGTCCGGAGGCGGCGCAGGTGGTGCGCCGTTTCGAAGCGGAAGGGAAGACGGTGGTCCTGCTCAGCGGCGACGCCGGCCCGGCGGCGCGCGCCGTGGCGCGGCAGCTCGGCATCCGCGAAGCGCTTGGCGACCAGCTCCCCGAAGACAAGCTGGCCTGGGTGCGCCGCCTGCAGGGGGGCGGCGCGGTGGTGGCCATGGTCGGCGACGGCGTCAACGACG
>Ga0213837_1001437_pt1 | contig 12945 bp, 12 predicted proteins | sample SWPATP12_FD_160572 | JGI IMG/M metagenome (GOLD analysis project Ga0213837, IMG submission 160572) | Coastal seawater microbial communities from Marineland, Florida, United States - SWPA TP1 #2 | ecosystem: Environmental > Aquatic > Marine > Coastal | place: USA: Florida | collected 2016-08-06
CCATGTTGGTGGCCATGCCGACGGCGATGCCGGTGGCGCCGTTGACCAGCAGGTTCGGGAACGCGGCCGGCAGCACGTCCGGCTGGGTCAGTTGGTTGTCGTAGTTGGGGACGAAATCGACGACGTCCTCGTCGAGGTGGTCCGTCAGGGTCAGCGCCGCGGCCGCGAGGCGCGCCTCGGTGTACCGGGGGGCGGCGGGGCCGTCGTCGAGCGAGCCGAAGTTGCCGTGACCGTCGATGAGGGGCAGCCGCAGCGAAAAGTCCTGCGCCATGCGCACCATCGCGTCGTAGATCGCCGTGTCGCCGTGCGGGTGCAGCTTGCCCATGACCTCGCCCACCACGCGGGCGCTCTTGACGTGGCCGCGGTCCGGGCGGAGGCCCATCTCGCTCATCATGTACAGGATGCGCCGCTGCACCGGTTTCAGCCCGTCGCGGGCGTCCGGAAGGGCCCGCGAGTAGATCACCGAATAGGCGTACTCGAGGAACGATCCTTCCATCTCCGACGTGACGTCGATATCGACGATGTTCTCAACGAAATCCTGGCTGGCTTCCCCTGCCGGGGACGTGGTTTGGCGGCGGGCCATGAGGCTGGTGGGTCCTTCTGAGGGGTGCTGAACGTGTGCTGCAAATGTTTATGACTAGGCTAAGCCTATGGTGGATCAGCCCGTGGACGGCGTATATCCGGAATATTGGGAAGCCGATGTTGTCCTGCGCGACGGCGGGACGGCCCATCTGCGCCCGATCCACCCGGCTGACGCGGACGCGGTCCAGGCCTTCCACGTGGGGCAGTCGCAGAAGTCCATCTACATGCGGTTCTTCGCGTTCAAGTCCAAACTCTCCGCGAAGGAACTCAAACGGTTCACCGAGGTGGACTACAAGGACCGCGTGGCCCTGGTGATCACCATCGGCGGCGAGATCATGGGCATCGGCCGCTACGACCGGCTCGATGACCCCACGGAAGCCGAAGTCGCGTTCAACATCGCCGACGCGCACCAGGGCCGCGGCATCGGGTCCATCCTCCTCGAACACCTCGCGGCCGCCGCCCGGGAAAACGGGATCCGCAAGTTCAGCGCCGAAGTGCTCCCGGAAAACCGGAAGATGCTGATGGTGTTCTCCGACGCCGGGTACGACGTCAAACGCCACTTCGACGACGGTGTGGTCAGCCTCGAATTCAACATCGACCCCACGGACAAGTCCCGCGCCGTGATGGAATCCCGGGAACACCGTGCCGAGGCCCGCAGCATCCAGGAACTCCTCGCCCCGTCCTCCGTGGCGGTGATCGGGGCCAGCCGCAAATGGGGCACCGTGGGCTACCAGCTGCTGGAGCACATCATTGAAGGCCGCTTCACCGGCCCGGTCTACGCCATCAACCCGGAGGCCTTCGAGCTCGCCGGCATGCTCTCCTTCGCCCGGCTCTCCGAGGTGCCGGGCCCCGTCAATCTCGCCATCATCGCCGTCCCGTACGCCGAGGTCCCGAAAGTCGTCGAGGAATGCGGCGCCGCCGGGGTCAAGGGCATCGTGGTGGCCACCGCAGGCTACGCGGACGACGGCGAACGCGGCCTCGCCCGGCAGCGCGATCTCGTGCGGCAGGCCCGCGCCAACGGCATGCGCGTGATCGGCCCCGCCTCGCTGGGCATCATGAACACCAACCCTGCCGTGTCCCTCAACGCCTCGATGGCACCCTCGCTGGGCCGCCGCGGCGGCCTGGGCCTGTTCAGCCAGTCGGCAGCGATCGGCGTCTCCCTGTACGCGGCCTCCAGCCGGCGCCGCGTCGGGATCTCCACGTTCCTCTCGGCCGGCAACCGCGCCGACGTCTCCGGCAACGACATGATGCAGTTCTGGGAGGACGACGCCGACACGACCGCCGTCGGGCTCTACCTCGAATCGATCGGCAACCCGCGCAAGTTTTCCCGGCTCGCCCGGCGCCTGGCCCGGACCAAGCCCGTTATCGTGGCCAAGTCCGACGCGATGGGCCTCGGCCTGCCTCCCGGCCACGCCGTCCGCACCACGCAGGCACCGCCGGAAGCCCTTGACGCGATGATGCGCCAGGCCGGCGTGATCCGCGTCGAGACCATCGAACAGCTCATGGACGTCGCCCAGATCGTCTCCAGCCAGCCCCTGCCGAAGGGCCCGGGGGTTGCCGTGTTCAGCAATTCCCGGGCGCTCGGGAAGGTCGTTGCGGACAGTGCGGCGGCGCAGGGGCTCGGTGTGGAGCGGATCGTCACCGACGTGGACCTCGACGCCGGCATGTCCGTGGCGCTGCCGGCGCTGCGGCACAGCCTGCAGGAAGTCCTCACCGCCGACACCGTCCACGCGGTTGTCGTGGCCCTGCTGCCGGCCCACGGCCTTACCGTCGAAAAGATCGCCGGCGTGCTTGCCGAATGTTCCGTGGCGGCCGGCAAACCGGTGGTGGCAGCGTTCAGCGGGCTGCTGGACCCGTCCATCTACGTGGAAGGAATGGTGGGCGACGAGGCGGGGTCAACGGTGGTTCCCTGCTACTCCAACCCCGGCGCTGCCGTGGTCGCGCTGGGGTCCGTGGTCCGCTACGCCCAGTGGCTGGGCCGTGACCAGGGCCTGTTCGTGGAACCCGAGGGCTGCGACCCGGACGGCACGCATGACGAGCTGGAACGGCTGCTGTCCGGGGTCGGGGGCGAACAGCTCGTCCGTTTGGACGCAGAGACGGCCGCGGGCCTGCTGGCCCGCTACGGCATCAGGGTGGTTCCGTCCGCCGGCTTCGACACCGCCGACGAGGCGGTCGCCGCCGCGGACCGGCTTGGCTGGCCGGTGGCCTTGAAGACCACCGACCCCGCGCTGCGGCACCGCCTGGACCTCGGCGGGGTGCGCCTGGACATCCAGGACGCAGACTCGCTGCGGCGGAACGTGCTGGAGATGCGCAGGTCGCTGGAACGTTACGGCTCGCCGTCGCTGGAGGTGCAGACCATGGCGCCGGTGGGGCAGGCCTGCACCTTCCGCGCCATCGAGGACCCGCTGCTGGGCCCGGTGGTCTCGTTCGGCCTGGCCGGTGACGCCGTCAACCTGCTCGACGACTGGGCCCACCGCGTGCCGCCGCTCTCCGGCTCCGACCTGCATGACTTCATCCGGGCGCCCCGGGCCTCGCGGAAACTCTTCGGCTACCAGGGGCTGCCGGCCGTGGATGCCAGGGCGCTCGAGGACCTCGCCGCCCGGCTGACCCGGCTCAAGGACAACCACCCGGAGATTGCCCTCGTTGACTTCAACCCCGTGCTCGCCGGGCCGGAGGGAGCATCCATCCTGTCCGCCGACGTCCGGATCGCCAACGCCGCCCAGCGCACCGACAGTGCCCGCCGCGCCATGCGCAGCTGACCGTCCGGCGCAGCTGACGCGTTGGGGGAAGCCGCGGGGAAGCCGCGGGGGAGCCGCCGTAAGCCTCGGGGCGCCGCCAGTCCGGCCAGGGTTAGCATGTCCCCAGCCGATCTGTGAAAATGGAGACCATGAGCTTTCAGCCCCCGACACCCAAGCCCCAGGCGACCATCTCCGGACGCCCGGGCGCGCACCACGGCCTGCATGACCACAGTGCGCAGGGTCAAAGCCTGGAAGGGGCCCTCCAGCAGGCCGGTTTCTACCCCAGGCTGGTGGCCGACGTGGTCGCCGACGCCCTTGACGGACGCGACTGCGTGGCCCACCTGGTGCACCTCGAGACGCACTTCGACCGCGCCGAGGTCCGCCGCCACATCACCGTGCTGGTCCTGACCGAGGACATGCTGGTCATCACCCACGTGGACGACCAGCAGCTCGACGAGGCGGGGGAGCAGACGGTGGCGCAGGTGTCCACTGAATCCGTCCCCGTGACCCAGATCGCCTCCGTGGTGCTCAGTTACGTGTACGCCCAGCCGCAGGACTACAAACCGTCGGATCCGGTCCGCGAACTCACCCTCTCCATCGCCTGGTCCGGCGGCCAGCGCCTCGATATGGGTCCGGCCAGCTGCGGTGACCCGCAGTGCGAGGCCGACCACGGCTACAGCGGCACCATCGCCCAGGAGGACATCGTGCTCCGGATCAGCGCGGAAGCCGACGGACTGCAGGCCGTCCAGGACGCCAAGCTGTTCGCGCGTGCCCTGCGTGCCGTGAACACGGGATCCTCCGCCCCGGTGCCCCACACCGGCCCCGGACTCCCGCCCCGCCCGCGGATGGGTGTCTTCGGGAGCCGCGCCGGCCGCGGCCACCAGCGCTGAGATGGCGCCGGTAGGCGTGCCTGAACCGTTGTCCTCCGCCCCGGGCTCAGTCCAGACCACGGTCCGGACCGCTGCCGGGAGCATGCCCGCCGCTCCGGCCTTCGGTAACCGGTCCGTCGCCGAGGTGCTCACGAGCGCCGCGGCCAGCCTGGGCGTTCCCGGCTTCGAGAACCGGCTGAACCTGCCCGCCGCCCAGCGCGTCTGCGTCGTCCTCGCGGACGGGCTTGGCCGCAACCTGCTGAAGCAGAAATCGGCGCACACACCGTTCCTTCGCTCCGTCATGCAGTCCGGCCAGGGGCCGGTGCCGGTCTCCCTGGACTCGGCCTTTCCCTCCACCACCGCAGCCTCGCTGGCCAGCTTCGGCACCGGGCGCGCGGCCGGGCAACACGGCATGGTGGGGTATGACGTGCTGGACCCGGACCAGGACCGGGTGGTCAACATGCTCGGCGGCTGGGATGCCGGCGTCGATCCGCAGGTGTGGCAGCCGTTCCCGACCGTGTTTGAACGGGCCGCGGACCACGTCGACGTCACCACGGTCAGCCTCCCGCAGTTCAGCGACTCCGCCATGACCCGGGCTGCGCTCCGCGGAGGCCGCTATGTCACTGCCACCACCTCACATGCCAGGACCGCGGCCGCCGCGGAGGCGATGGCCGGTGCGGGCAGCTCGCTGATGTACTTCTACGTCAATGAACTGGACAAGGCCGGGCACCGCCACGGCTGCCAGTCACCGCAGTGGGAGCACCAGCTCGAGGAACTGGACGCCACCGTGAAGCGGCTCAGCGCCACCCTGCCGGCAGGCACCACCATCCTGCTCACCGCGGACCACGGCATGCTTGATGTGCCGGAATCCCAGCGGATCGACTATTCGGCCGACCCTGCCCTCATTACCGGGGTCCGCCACACCGCCGGCGAGCCGCGGATGGTCCACCTGTACCTTGAGGAGCCGGAGGGCGACGCCGGCCGCGTGCGGCTCATCGATTCCTGGCGCGCCCGTTTCGGCGAGCGGATCTGGGCCTTCACGAGGGAGGAAGCCATCACGGCGGGGCTCTTCGGTGACGTCCGGGCCGAGGTCGCCCCGCGGATCGGCGACGTGATGATCGCTGCCCGGGAGCCGCTGGCGTTCTATGACACCCGGCGCGTCCGGCCCGCAGCCCTTGAGGTGGTGGGCCAGCACGGTTCGCTGACGAAGGCCGAACGCGAAGTTCCACTGCTCTGTTTCCAGGCAGACGGGAAAAGGGCACCCCGCGCCTGACTCGGCATTCTGGCTGCCTGCGCATTATTCCTGACTGCGCAGAGTGACCGCCAAGCCCGAGGGCCCTGGCGTCCGTGGCGTCAGCTAGTCGCCGCGGGCCCCGAAGACGATTTCGTCCCAGCTCGGAATGCTGGAGCGTTTCGGCTTCGCCGGCTGGCGTTCGGGTTGCTCCGCGTCGCGGTCCTCCCGGGCAGGGGCCGCGGATTCACGCTGCTGGCGCCGCGAGCTTCCGCCGCCCAGGAGCTCGTCCAGCCCCGGGCTGGAGGTGGGTCCCTGCTGGCCCACGGGCCGCAGCTGCGACGCCGCGATGGTGATTTCCCGGGTTTCGGTGCTGACACCGTCATGGAGCTTCAGGGCATCGTCCGGCCCGTCCTCATGGCGCGGAGCCAGGGTGAGCCGGGACATGATCGAGGGCCTGCCGTCGCGGCGGCGTTCCCAGGGATCGGAGGCCGGGCGGTGTTCCGTCCCGGGTGCCTCCCCGTGCTCCGGCTCCGGGACGGAGGCCCCGGCTTCGTGGCTGGGGGACTCGCCGGTATTCTGCTCATGGCTGTCATGCCCGTCGCCGTCGCGCTCATCGCCGTCCGGGCCGGCCGGTACCTCTGCGAGGACCTCGGAGGGCCGCGGGTGGGCCGCGGGGACGCCGTTGGTCAGCAACTTGGCGAGGGCGTCATCGGCGTCTTCGTCCAACCCCAGGCGCTGCCCGCGGCGCGAACGCAGCATGTCCAGCAGCCCGTCGGATTCCTGTTCCTGCTGCAGCTGGAGCTGCTGGACAACCTGGAGCTGGGCGGTCGCGGTGCGGGCGGCAGCTTCAGCATCGGTTTCAAAGTCAAAGGGCCGGTCCGAGACGGCCGTGAGCCGGCGGGCCGGTACGGGACCGTCCAGGGGCTCCAGTTCGCTGAGCTGCTGCGCCCATCGGTTCGCGTTCTGCAGGGACTTGCGGGCCGGGCTGAACGTCCACATGGCCGGAGGTTCCTCGCCGATACCGGCGGGGCCGCCAGGCTTGGCTTCGAAGCGGGCCACCACGTTCCAGTTGCCATCCGGGCGCCGCCAGGAGTCCCACTCGACGGTGGAGGCCTCAATGCCGTGCGCGCTGAGCCGGTGGGCCACCATGTCGCCGAGCGACGCCGGGTGGTCCCCGAACACCGACCGGTACACGTCGTGGCCGGGGGCGGGGGCGGCGACTTCCACCTTGCGGGCCTGCTGGGCGACGTACTCGCGCTCGGCGAGTACGGGACCCTCGTAGCGCTGGACTTTCGCGAGCGGAATTCCAGAGAGTTCCGCCACTTCCGCCGCCGTCGAACCGCTGCGGATCCGCGCCTGGATATCGCGCGGAGACATGGCAATAGGTGTGGCGGCCGCGACGGAGGCGGTTTTGCCTGTCGTCCGGCTCGCTGCCACCCGAAGGGCTTCATCGATTGGCAGCTGGAACATCTCGCCGCCGGTGCCGCTCAACAGGAGATGCTCCCCGTCGTCGTGGACGCCTACAAGCCGTAGATCCTGCATACAAATCCTCCACCCTGGCATTACTAACAATCGAAACTCTGCCACCGATGCGGGCCAATTCGGGTGAGGACGGAGGGCGCGCCGTGATTTTCCGCGAAAGTACGCCAGTTTTCGGCCCATTCGTGGGTCCCCGGGTGGTCCGGTCCCGGATGCGGCGGCCGGAGGCCGCCGCCGCAGACCAGAGGACTCTGGCTTTCACCGGAGGCTTAAGCAAAAATGACCCGACATCGGGCACAAAAACCGCGTGGCCGGCGTTGACACCGGAGAACCGCTCCCGGGGGTCCAGGGCTACAGCCCGCAGGACCGCCAGGGTACGGCAACCCAATCGAACGACCGCGGAGTGTGAGTTACAAATAATGGCGACAGACTACGATGCGCCACGCAAGACCGAGGAGGACCTCAGCGAGGACTCCCTTGAGGCGTTGAAGGCGCGGCGCACGGAAAAGCCGTCCGCAGTGGTCGATGAAGACGAATCAGACCTTGCCGAAGGCTACGAACTCCCCGGCGCGGACTTGTCCGGGGAGGAGCTGCTGGTCCAGGTCCTGCCGGCGCAGGCCGACGAATTCACCTGTGCCTCCTGTTTCCTCGTCCGCCACCGTTCGCAGATTGCCCGCGAGAAAGACGGCCTCAAGTACTGCAAGGACTGCGAAGGCTAGGAATTCAGCGCGGCGAGCAGCTGGTCCGGGTGGCGCGTCGACGTGAGCCAGTACGGCGTGCGGTCGGAGGAGTCGGTGATCTCCATGCGAACCACCGGATCAATCCATCCGCGGATGCACAGGAAGGCAAGGCCGTTGAGGCGTGTGCCGCGTTCGGCCGTTGCCTCCGCGCCCCGGAAGGCGGACGCTGAACCGACGAAGCGGCGTTCGATGGTGGCCCGGCCTACGCGCAGGGTTGAGCCGGTGACGGTGATGGCCGGTGTCGAGAGGACCAGCAATACGGCGATGATCACGAACAGGACCACCGCGGCGGTGAGTCCGGCGCCCAGGCTGATAGGGGCGAACACCAGGATCCCGGCGCCCGACAGGCCCGCCGCCACCAGCCAGATCCACACGTTCGGCCAGAGCTTCTCGTTGTACAGAACGGCGTCGCTGGGGGTGCTGTTGGGGGCAGGCACGGCTGCACTGGATTCGGGCATAGGCCCAGCTTTCCACTTTTTCCGGGCTATTTCACCTTGGCACCTGTTGCGCCAGCCACCGCCCGTACCCACCGGCCGCGGCTAGGCTGATCTTCCCCGCTGGCGTTAGAGTGAGGGACTGTGACTGAAGAAACGACTGCAGCAGAGCCAGTGGCAGAATACGGGACCCCCACGCTGACGGTTCAGCTGAAAATGCTCGACGACGGCCTGGAACCGCCGTCGTATGCGCACCCGGGCGACGCCGGAGCGGACCTGCGCGCCCGCGAGGACGTGGTGCTGGAACCGGGGGAGCGCAGGCTGGTTCCCACGGGTGTTTCCATTGCCCTCCCTGATGGCTTCGTGGCCCTGATCCACCCGCGCTCCGGGCTCGCCACCAAGCACGGCCTGACCGTGGTGAACGCCCCCGGGACCGTCGACGCCGGCTACCGGGGAGAAATTGCGGTGACGCTGCTCAATACTGACCTCCGGCAGGCGATCGAGCTCAAGCGCGGCGATAGAATTGCACAAATGGTTATTCAGCGCGTGGAGTACGCCCGGTTCCTGCCCGTCCAGGATCTCAGCGGCTCGGTTCGCGGCGGTGGAGGCTTCGGATCCACCGGCGGTTTCGGCGCGCCGGTCTGACCGCCGGCCGGCAGGACCCGCAGTATTTACGCAGGGACTTATAAAGCAGGACCTATTTTCAGGACGTATCAGCCGACCGTTGTTTCTGCATGGGCACAGAATGAGACAGCAGGAGAGGGCGGGCGCCACGCGGACGCGGGGCAGCGCTGCGGCACAGGATCACAACTAAGGAGACAACCCCATGGTTTTTGGGCGTGGCAGGAAAGCCAAGCAGGAACAACTGACCGACCCCGGGGGAACCCTGGAGGCAGTTGCTGACGCTTCCGCCGATGACTCCGCCGATGACTCCGACTCCGCCGGGGCACCCTCCGCTGTTCCCGGCCGCGGCGCTACCGGCCCCTTTGACGTCTCGGAAATCGAAAGCCAGGACGGTTACGTGGACCTCGGTGCGCTCCTGATTGCTCCCGCGGAAGGCCTCCAGCTCCGGCTCGAGGTTGAAGAGGCCACGCAGCGCGTTGTCGCCGTCACCTTGGACCTGAACGGCTCAAGCCTTCAGCTCCAGGCTTTCGCGGCTCCGCGCTCCGAGGGCCTCTGGGACGAAATCCGTGAGCAGATCGGCCAGTCGGTCGGCAGCCAGGGCGGCCAGATCGAGGAAGTCCCGGGCGGCTTCGGCACCGAACTGCTCGCCAAGCTCCCGGCCGGCGGCGCCGACGGAAGCCACGGCTACCGCGTTGCCCGCTTCATTGGCGTCGATGGTCCGCGCTGGTTCCTTCGTGGCGTGTTCGGCGGCGAGGCCGCCGTGGACCGCGACGCCGCGGCCGGGCTTGAGCGCCTGTTCCGGCAGATTGTGGTGGTCCGCGGCGAGAACCCGATGCCGCCGCGCGACCTGCTGCAGCTCCGCCTGCCGAAGGACAATGCCGTGCCCGCACCGCAGTCCGCCCCGGACCTGGAGCGGCCCGAACGTGGACCGGAGATTACCCAGATTGGCTGATGCCCCCCGCCAGGATCCGGCCTCTTCCGTCTCGGTGAGGGGGTTGCCGGACCGCGGCCGCGTGGTGTGCCACGGCTTCATCGAGTCGGTGACCTACGCCCCGGCCAGCCAGGTTGCTGCCTTCACCGCGGTCGTCGTCGACCACGATGCGCCGCGTGTCAAGACACCCGGTGTCAGAACCACCGGGGCAGCGGCTGTCACGGCAGGATCAGCCGCGGCCGGCGCTGCCCAGCCGGCCATCGCCCAGTCCGCGACAGGCACCCGGCGCCGGCGGCCCTCCGGCCCTAAGGACCGGCTCCGGGTGGTTTGGCTGGGACGCCGCCGCATCCCCGGGATCGACGCCGGCACGGAACTGCGCCTGCAGGGCATGGTCACCGTGCGTGACGGCCTGCCCACCATGTTCAATCCCCGCTACGCAATACTCTCCCGCCAGGAGGAGCAATGACCTTGCCCGAGAAACCCGAGACAGCAACGGGGCAGGGCCCGGCCGGGGAGGGGCCGGCTGGGCAGGACCCGGTTGAGCAGCCCGCCGCCGCCCAGACAACAGCCGCCCAGCCCACCGTCGCGGAGCTCGCCGAAGGCTACGCGGCAAAGGCCGGGCTGCACCGTTCCAGCAACGGCAATATCGATGTGCTCAAGAGTGCCGGCGGGATCCAGGGCATTGCCGAAAGCATCCTCCCCGGCCTCGTGTTCCTGGTCGCTTTCACGATTACCCGCGAGCTGCCCCTGGCGCTGGTCCTGGCGCTGGCCGCTGCCGCCGCCTTCACCGTTGTCCGGTTGGTCCAGCGCAAGCCACTGACGCAGGCACTGGCGGGGATTGCCGGCGTCGGGATCTCCGCGTGGCTCGCCAACAGCACCGGCAAGGCCGAAGACTTCTACGTCCCGGGGTTCTTCACCAACGCCGCCTACATCGTGGCGATGGGGATCTCGATCGCCGTCCGATGGCCCTTCGCCGGGCTGATCTTCGGCTTCATCCGGAACGAAGGCCTGGACTGGCGGAAGAATCCCGGCAGGGTCAAGGCCTACCAGCTCGGCACCTGGGTGATTATCGCGGTGCTGGTCCTGCGGCTGGTGGTCCAGGTCCCGCTGTACTTTATGGGCGAGCCGGGCTTTGCCGCCCTGGCCACGACGAGGCTCCTGATGGGCGCGCCGCTGTACATCCTGGGCATCTGGGTCGCCTGGCTGCTGACCCGGCCCGCTCCGCCCGCCAAAACCAGTTGAGCTTGCCGTTGGAGTGGTTACCGGGATGCGGTAACCACTCCAACTGATACTGCAACCGGCCTAGCCGTCGAAGCCGTCGTCGGCGGTGACGGCCGGCTGGTCGTGGTCGTTCTCGTCATCGCCCGTCGAGTCCGGAGAGAGCAGGGCGCGAAGCTCGTCCTCGGCCGCGATTGTGGTCACGAAGAACAGCTCGTCGCCTCCGTCGATCACGTCATCACGGCTCGGAGTGATCGGCGCCTGGTCCCGCAGGATCGCCACGAGGGTTGAATCCTCCGGCCAGTCGATGCTGCCCACCGTCAGGCCGATCACGTGCGAATCGTGGGGGACCGTGAACTCGACCAGGGACGACACCCCGGTCTGCAGGGTCAGCAGGCGGACCAGGTCGCCGATCTCCACCGCCTCCTCGACCAGGGCGGTCATAAGCTGCGGGGTGTTGACCGCGACGTCGACGCCCCAGGAATCGTCGAACATCCAGTCGTTCTTGGGGTTGTTGACCCGGCCCACCGTCCGTCCGACGCCGAACTCGGTCTTCGCGAGCAGCGAGACCACCAGGTTCACCTTGTCGTCGCCGGTCGCGGAGACCACGACGTCGGCGTCCTCCAGTTTCGCGTCCTGCAGGGTGCTCAGCTCGCAGGCATCCCCAACCAGCCAGTGTGCCCCGCGCAGGCCGCTGCGCCCGATCACCTCGGGTTTCAGGTCGATCAGCAGGATCTCGTGTTTGTGGGCCAGCAGTTCGCGCGCGATCGAGGAACCGACGCTTCCCGCCCCGACAATGACGACTTTCACTCAGGACTCCTTGGCGGGGGATTTGGTAAGAATGTGGGCAACTTCGGTGCTCCGGTCCACGCCGAGCATGGCATGGACGGTGTCGCCGTCCTGGTACAGGGTGCCGGCCACGGGCAACATGCCCTCGCCGAAGCGGGTCAGATAGGCGACGCGGATGCCGGCGGCCTTTTCGATCGAGGTCACCGGGTGGCCGATCCACTCCGGATCGAGGTCCACTTCGGCCAGCACCAGCCGGCCGGAGGGGTCCCGGAAGTCGCCGGCAAGGTGCTGTTCGGGCAGGATCCGCCGGAGCACCTGGTCGGCGCTCCAGCGTACGGCGGCGACCGTGGGGATGCCCAGGCGCTGGTAGATCTCAGCTCGGCCCGGATCGTAGATCCGGGCGACAACGTGGGGGACGTGGAACGTCTCGCGGGCCACCCGGGTGGCAAGGATGTTGGAATTGTCCCCGCTGGAGACTGCCGCGAAGGCATAGGCGTCCGCGACGCCGGCCTGCTTCAGGGTCTCCCGGTCGAAGCCGACGCCGGTGACCTTACGGCCGGTAAAACCCGTCCGGAGCCGCCGGAAAGCGCGGTCATCCTGGTCGATGATGGCCACGGAGTGGCCCGCGTCCTCGAGGGTGTGCGCCAGGGTTGCCCCCACCCGGCCGCAACCCATGATCACGAAGTGCGCCAACCGTGCCTCCTGTTGTTCCTTTGACTTGTTCCTTCGACTGCTGCTGCGTAAAACAATACCGGCCGCCGCCGCGCACGGAGCCAGCCCGCGGCCGCCGCAACGGCCGGTCCTGCAGCGGTCCTGGCAGCGGGACCGGCCGCCCGCAAGGATGGGCCCGGCGGGCAGGGGTGTCCGCCGTCATGACATCGCGTGCGATTGGGACTAGCTTTGTGTGGTGCCGACAATTTTCAATGCCGTGAAGCGGGTGCTGGTAGGCAGGCCGTTCCGGAACGACAGCCTGGCCCACACCCTGTTGCCCAAGCGGATCGCCCTGCCCGTTTTCGCCTCCGATGCACTGTCCTCCGTGGCGTACGCGCCGGACGAAATCCTCCTGACGCTGGCGCTGGCCGGCGTCAGTGCCGTGGCGTTCTCGCCGTGGGTGGGCCTGGCCGTCATGGTGGTGCTGCTGACCGTTGTCGCCTCTTACCGCCAGAACGTCCACGCCTACCCCTCCGGCGGCGGCGACTATGAGATCGCGAACGAGAACCTGGGCAAGTACGCAGGGCTCACCGTAGCCTCGGCGCTGCTGGTCGACTACGTCCTGACGGTCGCGGTGTCGATGTCCTCCGCCGCCA
>Ga0213837_1001439_pt1 | contig 12938 bp, 7 predicted proteins | sample SWPATP12_FD_160572 | JGI IMG/M metagenome (GOLD analysis project Ga0213837, IMG submission 160572) | Coastal seawater microbial communities from Marineland, Florida, United States - SWPA TP1 #2 | ecosystem: Environmental > Aquatic > Marine > Coastal | place: USA: Florida | collected 2016-08-06
CGTCCGGGTTTAACTTGTCGAAGCTTGTTTTTTCGTAGCTACCGTTAAACTGAATGACTCGACCATCTTGAAGTAGAGGCTTAATAGTTTGTAAATCAATTACACCCGCAATACCTTCACCTTCAAGGCTTGCATTTGGTGTTTTATAAACGGTTACACCGCTCATAATTTCAGAAGGATAAAGGTCAAATTCAACGCCGCGGTTATCACCAATGGAAACTTGTTCACGACCATTAAGTGTTGTACCGCTTTCGTTTTCACCAAAACCACGAATACTTACTTTACTTGCACGTCCATCAAGACGTTGTGCTGCAAGACCAGGCAGACGAGCAATTGATTCTGCAATAGATGAATCTGGCAATTTACCGATATCTTCGGCTGAAATTGCTTCTACTACGTTCGATGAGTAACGTTTTAGGTTTATTGATTCAACAACACTTTTACGAAAGCCTGTTACCTCAATAACTTCTACTTCTTTTTCTGCATTTTTGTCTGCGCTATTTGCTTCTTCAGCAGCAAATACCGGTGAACCAAATGCCATAAGGCCGCTTGAAAGCAACGCTAATGTCATTTTATTTGGTTTAAAGTTTAGCATTCAATTATCTCCCCTAGCCTTCCATGATGTAATTTTGAGACCTATTTTTCCATTAGATCTATCGTTTAATTTTTAGTGTTCTACTCAAAAAGTGAACGATAATCATCATAGAGTGCCTATTTTGTGTTGAATACCCTATGCATACGTATTCATAATTCAATTCAGCCCATTATTACCTTTGAATACGTATGCAAAATTCTGACTGAACTATTAATTTTTCAATAAGTAAGTAAATTAACGAATAAATCGCATCTAACGAGTATGAGTTTAGTTATGAACAATAAGCTAAAAAGCAAAAAACTAATAAACGCTTTGGTCATCAGCGGGTCTTTAATGTATCTTACCGGCTGCTTTAACGAAGACAACAAAGTGAGTACGGAGACAACGGCAATTCAACTGTCGGAGTTAAAAAGTGTCGCCAACAACATGTCGGCTCATTGGCTAAAATCCGATATTCTTGTCGTTCCCAATACAACCTCAAACTTATCTCACACTCTTATAAGTGTAGGAAATTCTCAGCAAAAAACGAGCAAGCTCATTCCTGTTTCTTTTCCTGAAGAGCTTAAATCTCAATTTCCTCATTTAGCAGATTATCAAGCTTTTAAAACAGATTTGTCTTCTAAAGAAGCCAAAATGTGGCTAAAAAACGAATTGATTTTTGCGAGTTATTCAAAAGATTCTACTCAATTAGATTCTGCAACTTATGTTCAAACGAGTGCCTTGATAGATGACTTATATACGTCAGGAGAAAACGATGCAAATGAAGTTAACGACTTAGGTGCAACAATTAGTGAGAAAGGTATTAGCTTAAAGCTATGGGCTCCAACGGCACAAAAAGTAGAAGTATTAATTTTTGACCAAGATTTAAAGCCTTCTGTACCTCGTAGTACGTTACTCACTGAAGATTCCAATACAGGCGTATGGTCAACAACGCTTGACGCTTCTCTTAACGAAGCCTTCTACCAATACAAAATTAGTGTTTACCACCCAGAAAATAAAAAGGTCGAGACTCTAATAACAACGGATCCATATTCTTTAAGCCTTTCAACCAATAGCCAATATTCGCAGATCATTGATTTAAACAATGAAGATACTAAACCTGAAGGTTGGAATGAACACATTGTGCCGACACTTAAAAATGACGAAGATCACATAATATATGAAACTCACATACGTGATTTTAGTGCTAGCGACAAAGCCCTTGCTGATAAAACACTGAAAGGAAAATACAAAGCGTTTAGCGATTTAAATTCTGATGGAATGAAACACCTAGTTTCGCTAAGAGAAGCGGGATTAACAACCATCCAATTGTTACCCGCTTTCGACTTTGGAACCGTAAACGAAAACAAGCAGCAGGTTATAGATATCGAAGACTCCCTCTCTGATATTTGTAGCAATCACGAAACTCTAAGTTTTTGTGCGAATTTAGCGAATAATTCAATGACCTTAAAGGACTTGCTGAGCACCTTTGACTCGTCTACGAGTCAAGCACAAGCAATAGTGAGCGAAGTAAGACAACTCGATAATTTTAATTGGGGATACGATCCGTTCCATTACACTGTGCCAGAAGGCAGTTATGCTACTGAATCTCATGGAAAAACCAGAGTAATTGAGTTTAGAGAAATGGTTCAAAGCCTACATTCGTTAGGTTTTAGAGTAATTATGGACGTTGTTTATAACCATACTCATCAATTTGGCCTTAATGAAAATTCTGTTTTAGATAAAATAGTTCCTAATTATTATCACCGTCTTGATCCGATCACAGGTATTGTAGAACAGTCAACTTGTTACACTTGCGGCAACACGGCAACTGAACGAGTCATGATGTCAAAACTAATGACTGACTCTTTAAAAACATGGTCAAAAGACTACAAAGTTGACGGATTTCGATTTGATTTAATGGGTCATCAACCGAAATCAAGTATGTTAGTTGCTCGCGAAGCAGTACGTGAAATAGATCCTGATACTTACTTTTATGGCGAAGGCTGGAATTTTGGCGAAGTGGCAAACAACAGTCAATTTGAACAAGCTAGTCAACTCAATCTGGGCGGAACTGAAATTGGTACCTTTAGCGACAGACTTCGAGATGCTGTAAGAGGCCCTGGTAACAATACTAGACAGACTCAAGGCATTGGCAATGGTTTGCTTTTTCAACCTAATGAGATGCAATCTGAAAAAGAAAATAAAGCACAATATCAGCTACTACTGAATCAACTTAAAGTCGGCCTTGCAGGCAACCTTAAACATTATCCAATAACTAATGTTGATGGCACAAAACTGCTTGGCAAAGATATTCCTTATGGAGGTCAACCAACGGGTTACGCTTTAGATCCGGCTGATACTATTAATTATGTATCGAAACATGATAATCAAACACTATGGGACAACAGCCAATATCGATTACCTTTTGAAACGACAACCCAAAATAGAGTGAGAATGCACATACAAAGCATTTCATTTGCGCTATTTGCTCAAGGTATTCCGTTTTTGCATATGAGCAGTGAGTTCATGCGTTCAAAATCCTTCCTACGAGATAGCTATGACTATGGAGATTGGTTTAACAAAGTCGATTTTACAAAACAAACGAACAACTACAATGCAGGGCTGCCACCAGCTGACAAAGACGAAGACAACTGGCCCTTAATTACCAAAGTCATTACAGGACATAACGGCAAAGATGCAGTATCTCCAAATGACATTGAACTTAGCTCTAGCGTATTTAAAGAAATGTTAGCTATCCGCTCTAGTACTCCGTTATTTAGATTAAGTAATGCAGATGAAATACTTGACAAAATTAGCTTCATTGATGGGGTTTCTGAAACTAATGAAAGCGGAATTTTTGCAATGAAAATCGACGACACCATTGGTTCAAAAGTTGATGAACAAATTTCTACCTTAGTGGTTGTGTTCAACTTAACTTCCTCGACCAAAGTACTTAACTATGAAAACACAAACGGTTTTACACTTCACCCTATTCAATTAAATGGAAGCGACAATATCGTTAAACTGAGCACATTTTCTTCAGATGGCTTTTCTGTACCGGCGTTAACAACGGCCGTTTTTGTTAAAAAGTAGGCAACTTAAATAAGGCTAAGTGGGTTAAAAACAACTCCTTAGCCTTATTAAAATCCTTAATCCCGCAATAGTTATTAGATATAAGTGATAAGCAACTATTCAAGTACAATAAACAGGCATCAATATCAGCTGCATTTTCTATGTGAACACTCTCAATAAAAGTGCGTGTTCATTTATTACAGAATACAATATTTGCCTTAAATCATTTAGTAGTGTTTTTATAACTGCAATACCGTATGGCTAGCGATATAGCCGGCACCTCCTGTAACTAAGATATTTTTCATACGATTGATACACCTTTAACAGGTTGGCTGATATAGATGCTTTCAGTTAAGCCTGTTTTGTCTCGATATTTATTTTCGATGAGAGTTTTTACATCATCCACCATTTCATCAGGTATTAGAGCCACAATGCAACCGCCAAAGCCCCCCCCCGTCATTCTTGCACCACCTTTTAAACCAACAAATTCTTGAATAACATTTACTAAGAAATCAATTTCCGGTGTAGTTATTTCAAACAAGTCACGCATAGATTCATGACTTTTTGCCATCAGTAAACTAATTGATGGGAGATCACCACCATTAAAGGCTTTCATTGCATCTAGAGTTCGCTGATTTTCATACACAACATGTTCTGCACGTTGAGCCACGACGACATCAAGTTCGTGTTTCTTTAATTCAAACAGGGCAGTTGGCACATCTCTTAGGTGAGAAACCCCAAAATATTTTGCGGCAGTTTCACATTGCTGACGTCGAGTATTATATTCGCTATCAACTAGCCCTCGTTTGACATTAGAATTGACCATCATAATTGTCATTCCATCCGGAATATCGACATCAATTAAGTGTAAACTTCTACAATCGATTCCTAATGCTTTTCGAGGCTGACCGCAGGCTGATATTAATTGGTCCATAATGCCACAAGCACAACCGACAAAATTATTCTCAGCTGCTTGGCTAATTAATGCTAACTCTTGCTTGGTAAAACCTAACTGGCATAGGTGTTCAAAAGCATATGCAATCCCCACTTCTAGGGCTGCAGAAGAACTTAACCCTGCACCTTGAGGGACATTTCCCGTAATAGCTATTTCACATCCTTTTAATTGACAATCTCTTTTTTTAAGCTCTGAAACAACACCTCGAACATAATTTGCCCAAAGCTTATTGCTCACACTTGTAATTTCTTGCGAAAAAGAGAATTCGTCAGTTTCGCCCTCGTAGTCCAATGCAACAACACGAATAACATCGTCTTCTCTAGGCGCTACAGCCACCAATGTTGCGTAATCAATAGCACAAGGTAATACAAAGCCGTCATTATAATCTGTGTGCTCACCAATAAGATTGACTCGTCCAGGAGCTTTTACAACAAATTCGGGCTCAAAACCAAAAGAAAAGCTAAAACCTTTCCTTACTTTTTCAACTTGATTCATCATTTAAATTACCCTTACTTAATTGAACCATAATGGACTTCTGACAATGCCGACAGACGCTCTGCCGCTTGCTCCGGTGTTAAATCACGTTGTGCCTCTGCCATCATTTCATAACCAACCATAAATTTCTTAACGGTTGCACTACGTAATAACGGAGGAAAGAAATGTGCATGTAACTGCCACTCAGAATGCTCTTTACCGTCGTATGGCGCACCGTGCCAGCCCATAGAATAAGGGAATGAGCATTGAAATAGATTGTCATATTTCGCGGTGATTTTACGTAAAATGACAGCTAATGAAGACTTTTGCTCTTCTGATAAATCGATCATTCGTTGGCATGGAAATTTAGGTAAAACGATCGTTTCAAAAGGCCACGCTGCCCAAAATGGAACACAAACTAGCCAATCTCCGTTCTCTACAACAACACGCGAACCATCTTCCAGTTCTCGCTGCACATAATCTAAAAGCATAACTGAGCCATGCTCGCTTTGATATTCTGAAAAGCTTTGTTGTTTTTTTTCAGCTAACGAAGGTATTTGGTTTTGAGCCCATATTTGACCATGAGGATGCGGATTCGAACATCCCATTACCGCTCCTTTATTCTCAAACACTTGCACCCAATGATAGTCTTTTGAAAGTAATTCACATTGTTCTTGCCAAGTATTTACAACCGCAACTACTTCTTCTTGAGAAAGTTCAGGCAAAGATCGAGAATGATCTGGAGAGAAACAAATAACTCGGCTTTCGCCTTGCTCTGCCTTTAATCGAAATAATGGATCATTTTGTTCAAAGTCTGGCGTAGCATCATTTAAAGCGGCAAAATCATTGGTAAAAACGAAGGTTGAAGTATACTCAGGATTTACTTCGCCATTAATGCGTGTATTCCCTTTACACAAATAGCAACTTTCATCGTAGCTTGGTTTTACTGAACGGTCTGGCGACTCTTCCTGCCCCTGCCAAGGTCTTTTAGCTCTGTGTGGTGAAACTAGCACCCATTCTCTTATTAAAGGGTTAAAGCGTCTATGTGGGTGTTCTACTGGATCAAACGTTGTCATTATCATACCTAAACTATCATATTGACCTACATTTACCTTTGTAATACATCATGGTGTACCGATATTTAAAAATATTAGAATGCAAAATAATGGTCAGATTCTTATCAAGCGAAAGGTAAACGTTTAACCTTATTATTACAAGTAAAAGTTTTAACGTGATAAAATTGTACTTATACCTATATTCTAGGCAGAATTACTTCAATATTTGGATGAATACGTTTAACCATGATCACCATTAAAGATATTGCTAAGCGGGCTAACGTTTCAGTTGCAACGGTTTCTAGAGTTGTAAACAACGGTCCCAAAGTAGGGAAAGAAACACGCGAACGAATAAAAAAAATGATGGATGAGATGGGTTATCGCCCAAACATCAACGCACGTGCTCTTGTTACTAACAATAATGACACTATTGGTTTAGTAATTCCTGAAGTACTTGACCCCTTCTTTGCTGCCCTCGCCCACGGTATTGATGAAGTCGCTAGAGAAAACTCATGCCAATTACTCATTAGCACAGGCTCTAGTGATAAAAACTCTGAGAAAAATGCAATTAATTTACTCCAAGATCGTCGATGTGAACGTATTATTTTTCATAGCAAACATTTATCGGATCAAGAACTGATAGAGCTAAGCGAAAGAATTTCAGGGCTAGTGCTGATCAACCGATATATAGAAGAGCTTCAAGACCGCTCAATATGGTTAGATAACTATGAAGGGGGTAAAATTGCTGCTCGGCATTTAATGGCGCTACAACACAAATCAATTGCGATTATCACCAGCAACTATGATTTAGACGATCCTAAATTACGTTTAAAGGGTATTGTAGATGAGTTAAGGAAGCAATCAATAGAGATAGAACCTGATTTGATTGTTGAACAGACGCCAGACTTACTAGGGGGAGAGAAAGCAGCTCAAGCACTGGTTTCTTCCGGAAAAATGTTTTCCGCAATATTTTCATACAACGATGCAATGGCAATTGGCGCTATTTCAACTCTCGAAGATAACGGTTTCAGTGTGCCAAAAGACATATCCATAATTGGTTTTGACGATGTATTATTGTCTCGATATTCTCGACCGAAACTATCAACACTGAGTTATCCCATTATTGAAATGGCAAAGCAGGCAACACATTTATCAATTTCGTTAACTACAGGTAAAACCAACTACAAAGGGCAATTAAAATATTTGCCCAAATTAGTAAGGAGAGAATCAACAACTGAACGTTAGAAATTCATATAGTAGAATTTGTTAGCGCGTTAGATTCTTTTTTCTATTTGCTTTGCAATCGTTTAACTCGAATGCAACGGCAACGGAATTTAATAACAGATCAGCAAAACACTTTTCACAGCAAGCAAACTTTTACCGTAAATAAGAAAAATCAAAACATATCAATTCATGTCAAAATTAGTTGTTTAACAAAAAAAAACAATGATAATACTCTCTAAAGATCTAAATGACATGAGACAGTTTTGACCAATAACCTCCCAACCTTATTGTGGCACGATTACGAGACATGGGGTGTTAGCCCCAAATTCGATAAACCATCTCAGTTTGCAGGGATTCGTACCGATTTAGATTTGAATATCATCGGTGAGCCTGAAGTTTTTTACTGTAAACCTCCTCAAGACTATCTACCTCAACCCGAAGCTTGTTTGGTAACCGGTATAACACCTCAAAAGGCTCTTCGAGAAGGATTAACGGAAGCGGAGTTTGCTGATCGAATACATGCATTATTTTCTGCTCCTAACACTTGCGTTGCGGGCTACAACAATATTAGGTTTGATGATGAAGTTACGCGTTATTTATTTTTTCGTAACTTTTACGATCCATATGCACGAGAATGGCAAAACGGTAATAGTCGCTGGGACATCATCGATTTAGTTAGAGCGTGCTACGCACTTCGTCCTGAGGGAATCGAATGGCCGACAGTAGAACGAGACGGTAAAGAAGTCGTAAGCTTTAGACTAGAGTTATTGACCGCTGCAAATGGCATTAGCCATGAAGCGGCTCATGATGCGATGAGTGATGTGTACGCAACCATCGCTATGGCTAAGCTTATTAAGGAAAAACAACCTAAACTCTATGACTTTATTTTTAATCTTAAAAATAAAAAGCAAGTAGCTGACTTACTTAATGTCGCGGATTTGACACCTATTGTTCATACCTCTAGCAAAATATCATCTGAACACGGATGTACTAGCTGGTTTGCGCCGATTGCATATCACCCTATAAACAAAAATGCTGTGATAGCAATCGATTTAGCTCAAAACCCGCAACCTCTCGTTGATTTGTCTCCTCGAGAAATTGAACAAAGGTTATATACACGCCGAGATGAATTAGCAGAAGATGAGTCCCTTATTCCCGTCAAGCTTATTCATACAAATAAATGTCCTGTTGTTGCGCCAGCAAAAACACTATTGCCTGAAAATGCAGCACGTTTGCAAATTGATAGAGAAGCATGTTTAGCTAACTTAAAAACCATCAAAGATAACTTGGATATTAGAGAAAAGCTCATTGAAGTGTTTTCTAGCAATCCTTATGAATCAGATGAGACAGTCGATCCTGAACATTCATTATATGGTGGAAACTTTTTCTCTCATGCTGACAAAGCGCAGATGGAAATATTACATCAACTACCTAAAGAACAATTAGCTAATCATCCATTTCATTTTCAAGATGAACGGTTATCTACTCTGTTATTTAGATATAGAGCGAGAAACTATCCTCTAACCTTAACTGATAGTGAACAAGCACAATGGCAAAACCACTGTAAAACCAAAATCCAGTTTGGTGGAAAGGGAATATTGAGTGCTGATGAGTTTATGATTAAGCTCGAAAACTTAGCTTATGAATACGAAAACAAGCCAGATAAAATAGCTATCCTCAAAGCACTTTATGAATATATTCAGAATTAAAAAAGCCGTCTTATGACGGCTTTTTTAATATTTAGAACTTCACCTATGCTAATTACAATGATAAGGCATATAGATCTGACTAAGATTTGACAAAGACGCAACCAAATCATCAATATCACTGCATTCAATACCTGAATTACCGTATAGAGACAAATACCTTAATTCAGAAAAATCCAATAAAGGAGTTAGATCTGATATTTCATTATTGCGTAAATATATAGTTTGAAGTTGATTTTGATGACTCAAAATAGAAAGATCAGAAATCTTATTTGTAGATAGAACAATATTCGTAAGATTCTCAAATTTTGGGAAATTACTTGCTGTTGATATCTGGTTGTAACTCAAATTCAAGCTCTGTACCGAGCTTAATGTAGCAGCAAAATTAATATCGGTTATTTTATTGTCACTTAAGTCTAACGACTTTAAACCTTCAATTCCTGAAAGGTCTGGTATATCAACCATATCGTTATAGTTAACAGATAATGATTCCAATTTAGGCAAATCAGCTAATGGGCTATAATCCGAAATAACACCATTTCCTCTGATTGTTAATTGTTCAATACTAGTTAACTGTTCAATACCATCAAATGACTTAATATTATCGTAATTACAATACAAATGAATTATATCTACAACGTCCTTAGAGCTACTCTCTACACAACCTCTAAGTCCTTCATCAGCAAACAACTCAAAATCAATAGGAATCTCCACACAATTGTATGGTCTGTTAACTTCAACATTAGGTTGTGCAGCTTCTAATTCATCTAGATCTTCACACAATAAACTATAACCATTATATAAATTAATTGATTTAAGACTTGATAGATTGGATAGACTAGAAATATCTACAAGGGAAGAAAGTTGGCTTAAATTTAAAGCTTCTAAAGACTCTATACCTTCCAACATGCTAACTGAAGTAATATGTGTATTATTTGTTAAAGTTAGTTGCTTTATTTCAGTTAAATTGGCAAGAGCAGAAAAGTCCTCGACTTGACTAAGATTTTCTAAATGTAAAGTCTCTAATTGACTCAAATTAGAAAGCGAGTCTATTGATTCCACATTATTACTACCATTTAGGTTTAGGTACTGTAAATTGATCGCCCCTTCAATTCCAGAAAGATCTTTTAGTTGATATACACGCTGCAGTTCTATATTTGTAAGCAACGTGAGTTCACTCATATCAAATAGTTGTTCAATATGGCTATAATTGAGATCAAGTGACTCAAGCATACTTAGGTTAGCTAGACTCCCAATACTTTCGTAACTATTTCCTTGAGCAGAAAGTTCAGTCAAGCTCACAAGAGACTCAAGAGGAGATAAATCGATTGAAGTCCTGTATAGGTAATTAATATTTAATTTAGTTAATTGTGTTAAGTTAGCAAGAGGTAATAAATCACTTAAATTACGGTTTTTCGAAATATCCAATTCTTTTAAATTAGGCGTTGCACTCAACCCACTTAAATCTGATAAACGATCATTTTCCGACAATTGCAAAACTTCTAGTAGAGAAAGCTCTGAAAGGAAACTAAGTGAACTTATATCGCACCGATTACACTTCAACTCCGTTAATCCAGTAAATCTTTTCAATTCCGCTAAATTTTCAATAGAGCTCGATTGACTGAGGTTCAATTTTGCTAAATTAGGCAAATCTCCAAACTTAGACAAATCAATATCAGCGTTTTGATTTGAAATATCTAATTCTTTCAATGAATTTAATGCATACAGCGGGGACAAATCTGTAGCTCTTGTATTGCTAATATTCAATAATTCCAATGATGGTAGTAATGATAAGGCAGTAAGGTCACTGATACTATAATTGTTGCTAATATCCAGTTGCGTCAAATTAACTAAATTGGTTAAAAAACTTAAAGATTGGAACTTGTGGCCTGCATTAACTAATGACAGACTTTTCAGCGCAGTTAAATTCGATAGATCATCTGCATTATAAACATATGCATTTTTTAAAATTAGTTCCTCAAGCTTTACTAGCTCTTTAATATTAGAAACGTCAAAGCTATAACCATACAAATCTGATACAACGAGTTTGGTCAGATTAGCTAAATTATTAAAACCATCACTATGGTTATAAATTCGGTTTCCACTAATATCAAGTTCTAGCAGGTTTTCTAATTTATAAACCGACTCCACTGCTGAAATATTGTTGTTAGCTAAATTAAGTTTAGTCAGCGTAGTAACACTCTCCACATGAGAAATATCTTCAATTCCAGCATTATTAATTGTTAACGCTTCTACTCGTTCAAAGTATTGAATATCTTCCAACGATGCAATTTGAATTCCATCACAAGTAATTGCTTTTAATCCTAAGTCACTTAAAGGATCTTGAGCTATACACGCTGAAAAACCAGAATCCACAAATGAAACTGTATCAAGGTTATCGTAGGCAGATACTTCAATATTAACCGTCTTCTTTGCAGTAGCCCCATCATTGTCCGTTACAGTTAGCTCAAATGAAACTTGCTCACCTTCATTTATTGATGCCGCTTCAAATGACAAAACGCCATTTTCTGTAGTTAAATTAACAACCTCTGTTCCTGACAATTGTTTCCATTCATAACTCGATATCGAACCATCACTATCTGATGCAGTCGCCTCAATTGAAACGGCACTTCTTTCCATAGTTGATACTGTTTCAATATCTGCAATAGTCGGTGAAATATTAGGTGTAGGTGCTGGTGCGCTTGAAGATCCGCCTCCACCTCCTCCACAGCCATATAGAAGTGCCGATATCAAAGATAGAGTGAAAATTTTTTTGGGGGCTTTAATCATTAAATTGGTCATCCTTTTAAAATAAGGACAACAATAAGCATATTTTTGCCGTCCTTAGCAATAATTAGCTAAATATTACTCTGAGCGGTAAATGTATACAATAATTACTTTTAAAAACCTTGACTTAAACTAAAGTTTTTCACAATTTAATTGAAAATATATTAACGAAGTTGACGAACTATTAGTTTAGTTCAGCCAATACTTTTTGTCTGAAGGTAGATCCTTTTCAAAAATAAGAGGGTTATGTAACTTAATCACATGTCTCTTATCTATTTTTAAATCCGAAAGCAAATGACTAAAGTGCTTGTTGAACAAACGATCAAAACTTCCGTCTTGAATGGCTTTTTCAAACCCTTCCGTAATGGTATTGGCGAGTTGAGGACTATTTTTATTTACAAAAAAGTAATAGGCAGTTGGGTATTTGATAATTATAGAATTGTCCACTGCTAAGTTTTTATTTCGTTGGTATAAGGTTTCACGACCTATTTCTAACACAGAACGAGGAAAATAGTCGGCAAGTCCAGTTTCAACAGCTTTAGACATTTGATCGAGCGAGAAATCTCCTTCAACTTTTAGATCATTCGCCATAAAAATTGAATAATCTGGCCAATCAAACCTTTGAACAGCAACTAGTTGCCTAAGCTCTTCAAGTGTATCCGTCTGTTCAAACTTTCCTTGTGCTTTAGGGTGAATCAATGCAACTCGCCAACCGATCAACCCTTTATATATTGGGATTTTTACCGCCAATAAATCTTTTTCTCTTTCCTTTGTCGTCATTGACCAAGTGAGATTTATAGATTTATTTTCGCTTAATGCTCTTAAAGCTCTCTTTTGTTGAAGCGGTTGAGCAAAATATTCGATATCAAGGGCAAGGTTTTGCTGATGAGCTATCAACTTAAGTAACTCATCTACAAACGGGTTTCTAATTTTTTGGTTTTCTGAAGAGCCTGGCACAACTAACTTTAAAGTTGACTGTGAAGTTTCAGCGCTTGCATTAAAAATAATGAAAAGCCCTGAAAAGACTAACGAACTAACAAAAATAAGTACCTTAGACATAAATCAACCCTAACTGCCCTCACCTTCAT
>Ga0213837_1001441_pt1 | contig 12935 bp, 14 predicted proteins | sample SWPATP12_FD_160572 | JGI IMG/M metagenome (GOLD analysis project Ga0213837, IMG submission 160572) | Coastal seawater microbial communities from Marineland, Florida, United States - SWPA TP1 #2 | ecosystem: Environmental > Aquatic > Marine > Coastal | place: USA: Florida | collected 2016-08-06
GCAGTTCGACCGGCACCTCACCGGCGAGGGCGATACGGTGGACCGCTCCGAAAGCATCCTGTCCGAACTGGACGAATACGCCCTCGAGGCCGCACTGCAGCTGATCGAGGCCCGCGGCGGGGAGCCCGCCGGCAACAAGGTCATCGCCCTGAGCATGGGTCCCGCCGGCGCGGTCAACGCCGTGAAGAAATCCCTCCAGATTGGCGCCAGCGAAGGTGTCCACCTCACCGACGAAGCTTTGGCCGGATCCGACGCCGCCGCCACCTCGCTGGCATTGGCCGCAGCCATCCGCCACCTCGGCGCGGACACCCCCGCCGACCTCATCCTCACCGGCATGGCCTCCACCGACGGCGAGACCTCCCTGGTGCCCGCCCAGCTCGCCGAGCGGCTCGACCTGCCGCAGGTAACGTTCGCGTCCTCACTGGAGCTCGACGGCGCCCGGCTGACCGCCCGCCGCGACGGGGGCACCCACGCCGATACCGTCGAGGCAACGCTGCCCGCCCTCGTCTCTGTCACGGACCAGATCAATGACCCCCGGTACCCGAACTTCAAGGGCATCATGGCGGCCAAGAAGAAGACCATCACCACGCTGACCCTCGCCGACATCGGCGTCGACCCCGAGCAGGTCGGACGGTCGGGCTCCTGGACCGCCGTCGACTCCGCCGAGGTGCGCCCGGCGCGCACCGCCGGCACCATCATCACCGACGAGGGCGACGCCGGCATCAAGCTGGTTGAGTTCCTGGCCGCCCAGAAGCTGCTCTAAGGGGATTCTCAGACATGGCAAAAGTACTGGTATTCATTGACAACCCCGGCCAGGCCCTGAAGAAGGCCAGCCTGGAACTGCTCACCATTGCCCGCTCGCTGGGCGAGCCCGCCGTCGCGTTCAACGGCGAACTGCACGACGACGTCGCGGCAGCCCTCGCCGCCTACGGCGTGCAGACGCTGTACCGGCCCTCCGTGGCGGACCTCGACGACTACCTCGGGGGCCCCAAGGCGTCCTACCTGGCCGCCGCGGTGCTGACCGCGGAGGCGACTGTTGTCCTGACCGAAAACTCGGCGGAGGCCAAGGAAATCGCGGCGCGGCTGGGCATCAAGCTCGGCGCTGGCGTCATTACCGACGTCGTGGCCGTGGACCCCGACGGAACGGCGCACAAGTCCGTGCTGGCCGGTTCCTACACCACCACGGCCAGGGCCACCACCCCGGTCGCGGTCCTGACCGTCAAATCCAACAGCATCACTCCGGAACCCGCGGTCACCGGCACGGCCCCGGCAACTGTCACGGTTGCCGTGCCGGAAACAGCCACCGCCGCGTCGGCACGGATCACCGCCCGCAACGAGAAGGCCGCCAGCGGCCGCCCGGACCTCGCCGAGGCCCGGATCGTCGTGGCCGGCGGACGCGGTGTCGACGGCAACTTCGGCCCGGTAGAAGACCTTGCCGATGCCCTCGGCGCGGCCATCGGCGCTTCCCGCGCCGCGACGGACGCCGGCTGGATCGGCCACGACGCCCAGATCGGGCAGACCGGCAAGACCGTGTCGCCCCAGCTGTACATCTCCGCAGGCATCTCGGGCGCCATCCAGCAGAAAGCCGGCATGCAGACCGCCAAGGTGATCGTCGCCGTGAACAAGGATGCCGAGTCGCCCGTTTTCGAGATCGCCGACTTCGGCATCGTGGGGGACCTCTTCCAGGTCCTGCCGCAGGCCACCGAAGAAATCAAGAAGCGCCGGGGCTGATTCTTGACCACCTTTGCCACGCAGGCGCAAAGCCCGTTCGATCCGGACAACCACCGGATCGGGCGGGTGCTCTGTTTCACCGCCCACCCGGACGACGTCGACTTCGGCGCCGCCGGCACGATCGCCGGCTGGACCGCCGCCGGCGTCGAGGTCAGCTACTGCATCATGACCGACGGCGACGCCGGCGGCTTCGACCCGGCGCAGCGGGACGAGATCGTCCGGCTGCGGAACGAGGAACAGCGCCGTGCCGCGGCCCTCGTCGGGGTGACCGACATCCACTACCTGCACGAGCGCGACGGCTACCTCGAACCCTCGCACGAAGTGATCCGCGAAGTCGTGCGGCTGATCCGGGAGCTCCGGCCCGACGTCGTGCTTTCGATGCACCCCGAGCGGAACTGGAACCGGATCCAGAAGAGCCATCCTGACCATCTCGCCGTGGGGGAGGCCGTGACCCGGGCCGTGTATCCGGCCCTCGAGAACCCGTTTGCGTACCCGGAGCTGGCCGAGGCCGGGCTGGAGGCGTACAAGCTGCCGTGGCTGTGGCTTTTCGCCGGGCCGGAGGAACGCGAAAACCACTTCGTCGACGTCACGGACCACGTCGAGGCCAAACTCGCCGCCATCCACATCCACGCCAGCCAGCATCCCGATATCGAGGCCATGGACCGCACCGTCCGCGGATTGATGGTCCGGACCGCGGAGCGCGCCGGACTCCAGGCCGGCCGCAGCGCCGAGGCGTTCCACGTCGTAACAGTCAACGGCGCGGGAACCATCGCCGGCTTCTAGTGTTGCCCCCTGCCCGCCCTCTGCCATAAGCTTGAATCAGTTTAAATCATATTTAATTGAGGAAGGCGGACTTTAATGGCGAAGACTGCGCAACACCCTGTACTCGTCATCATGGGCGTCTCGGGATCAGGAAAATCAACGGTGGCCGGCCTGTTGGCCGACCGGCTGGGCTGGGACTTTGCAGAAGGCGATGACCTGCACCCCGCAGCGAATGTGGCGAAGATGCACGCCGGCCAGCCCCTGACCGACGAAGACCGCTGGCCCTGGCTGGAAAGCATCTCCGGGTGGATCCGGCAGCACGCCGCGACCGGCACTCCCGGCGTCGTCACCTGCTCGGCGCTCAAGAAGCGTTACCGGGACGTCCTTCGCGGCGATGGTGTGGTGTTCGTCTTCCTCGACGGCAGCAAGGACCGGATCTCGGACCGGCTGGCGTCCCGGCACGGGCACTTCATGCCCCCGGCCCTGCTCGACTCGCAGTTTGAGGCCCTCGAAGCCCCCACACCTGAGGAAAACTCCATCACCCTGAGCGTCAGCTCTGCACCCTCGGAGGAAGCGCAGGAAATCATCGACAGGCTGCACCTCGAGGCCGTCCGCACGTAGCCTCGTCAAACAACAAAGCCGCGCAGGCCTTGAACCTTCGGAAGGTTTAAGGCCTGCGCGGCTTTGTTGTTTCGCGGTCCCGCTACGCGCCCAGCGGGGCGGCGGCGACGGTGGGCATGGTCGGCGACGCCGAGCCGCCCGTGGGTTCCACGGTGATGCCCAGCGCTGCTGCGCTGCCGATGCCCTGGACGACGGCCGGTTTGGACAGCGCCTCCGCGTCCATCAGACCCTGGGACACCGGGGCCGAACCGTCCTTGGGGATCAGCCACATCTGGTACACCTTGCCGGGCGGAGGTGCCGGGACGTCGTTCATCTTGACGACGACTGCGTCCTTCGAAGTCGAGACGGACACGGTGGCCGTGCCGCCGCCGGTGACGTTGACCGTCGCCTGCCGCACGTCGCCGGCCTGCATCACCTGGTTCAGCGGATCATTCTGGTTCGCCATGTAGGCACCGACGCCGACTCCGCCCAGGGCGATGAAGGCTGCGGCGGCGACGCCGACGAGCCAGTTGCGCATGCCCTGCGGCCGGCGTCGTTCGTCCCGGCGTTTGCGGGCGGCGCCGAGTTCGTCGGTGACGGAGAGCTCCGTCGTCTCCCGGACGGGCCGGGCCACGACGGGCGGTACGGCCGCCGGCTCCTGTGCCGGGTGCGGGCCGGAAACACCTGCCGGGGCCTGTGCGGGCAGGGATGCCATGATCCGGTCCAGCAGGCCGGCGGGCGGCTCTTCCTCGGCGGTGAAGCTGGTGGCAAGGGTCTCGCGGGCCTGGCGGACGCGCTCGTCGAAAGCGGCGCGCTCGGCGGCCGGAGCCGAGGCGAGGTGGCCCTCGATGGCGGCACGCTCGGCGTCGTCCACCGCGTTCAGGGCGTACAGTTCGGCGAGATCAGCCGCGCGTCCCGAGGCGAGGTCGGTGGGGATATCGGCTGCAAAGCCTGCAGGCACGCGGCCGTTCTTGTGTGCGTTCATGTCGGTCATCTCAACTCACCCCCAGACAGGTCTTCAGCCGGATTAGTCCGTCGCGGATGCGGGACTTGATGGTGGGCACCGCAGCATTGAGCTTCTCTGCGACTTCCCGGTAGGTGAGGCCGCCGTAGTAGGCAAGCCGCACGGACTCCTGTTGTGTATCGGTCAGCGTCTCCAGGCAACGGACCACAGCCTCGGCCTCAAGCCGGCTGCCGACCTCGTCGGAGACTGAATCATGGTCGATGTCCTGGCTGCTGGCGCCGTATTTCGCTTCCCGGTCGGTGGACGACTGGGAGGAACGGACCTTGTCCACGGCCCTGCGGTGGGAGATGGTCATCAGCCACGCGAGCGGACTCCCGGCCTCGGGATTGAACTTGGCGGCGTTCTGCCAGACCTGGAGGAAAACCTCCTGGGTGGTGTCCTCGCTGAGTTCCACGTCAATCAGTACCCGCCGGGCCATGCCGAAGACGCGCCGGGACGTGAGTTCGTAGAACTCTGCGAAGGCTGCCTGGTCGCCGCGGGCAATCTGTTCCAGTAATCCGCCGAGTCTGCGGTTCACATCGGCCGACGTGCCCGGGGGAGCGGTGGCCTCGGGGTTCGGGGCGTTGGGAGTTTCCATCACCTTCAAGCATAAGGCGCCCGCCGCCGATCGCGGGTCAGGACGGGCTCCGCCCGCGGTGTGGCCGCCGGCTAACCGCCGGACGGGTCGCGTGTTTGCCTGCAATGCTGTCACCTGCCGCTCCTCGCTCCCTTCCCCGCTCCTGTGGCCCGTCGGTTTGACGGGGCTTCAGAAGTAATTCGGCACAGCGGGGGACCCGGATGGGCGGGGCGCAGGAAAAGTTGCGGCGGCTAGAGCCTGGCGCCGTCGAATCCGTTCTGGCGCCAGGCCTCGTAGACCGCGATCGAGGCTGCATTCGCAAGGTTCAGCGAGCGCAGGGAAGGCAGCATCGGCAGCCGGACGCGGGACGTGACATGTGGGTCGTGCTTGAGGTCCTCGGGCAGGCCCACGGATTCCCGGCCGAACATCAGCACGTCACCGGGACGGTAACTGATGTCCGTATAGGACGCCTCGCCGTCGGAGGTGAAGGCGAAGACGCGCTCCGGCGCGAGGGCTGCCCAGGCCGCTTCGATGTCCTGGTGGACGGTCACGACGGCGAGGTCGTGGTAGTCGAGGCCGGCCCGCCGCAGTTTCGCGTCGGAGAAATCGAAGCCCAGGGGCTCGACGAGGTGCAACTCGGCGCCGGTGATGGCAGCCAGCCGGATCGCGTTGCCCGTATTGCCCGGGATTTCTGGGGTGTGGAAGAGGATGCGGAACACTGTCCCATCCTAGCGAGCCTGCTAGTGCATCCCGCGCAGCAGCCGGGCCAGGACGGGAACGATAACGGTGTTGGGGGCCGGACCGGAACTCAGGAACTGTTTGAGGCCCCGGGCCAGCCCGGCGGCGTTGACCACCTGGACGGTTTCGTGCGCGCCTGAGCGGCGGTGCCGGTCGATCACCGGTTCGTGCAGGTTACCGTCGGTGCTGTGGACCACGGTCCAGCCGGTGACGTTGAGCTCCGGAAAGATGTCCTGCATCCGGCGTACCACGTGGGCCAGCTGTGGCGGGGCGATGGACCGTCCGCCGTGGGTCAGGGCGCTGCCGTTCCAGGCATAGGCGCCGGGCGGCAGCAGCATCGAGCCGATGACCGCCATGCGGTAGCCGGCGAGCATCACGTGGTCGATGTGGCTGTTGTCCGCCGGGGACTGCAGCCCGTTGATGAGCCGGGCGGCCGGGATGGCGGGGAGGACCTGCCGGCTGATGAGCTGCACCGTCCGCATTTCCCGCTGGATCCTTGCCTCCGCACCGAAGATACCCCGTTTGCGGGGCAGCCCGTGCACTTGCTGGACGGCCAGGTGCTCCGGGATCAGCGGCACTTCACCGGTCCCGGCGTACTGTTCGAAGGGCGGGAGGTAGATCGGCGCGTCGGAGGCCGTGTTCCGGGGCGTGTTGGGGCGCCGGACGTTGGCCGACGCCCGGCTGCCGGCCGCCGGGGCATCAAAGTGTGCCCCCTCGTCGGCCGGCGGGCCCGCGAAGGCGCCGCGGCCGCTGCCGTAGGAGCGGTCGTAGTCGGCGCGGCTCTTGGCATCGATCAATGTCTCGTAGGCGAGCGTGACCCGCCGGAAGGCGGCCGGGTCGCCGCCGTGATCCGGGTGCGCGATACGGGCGGCCTTGCGGTAGGCCACCTTGATCTCCTTATCCGTCGCCGTCACGGGAATCCGAAGGACCTGATAATGCGAGCTGTTGCCCTGCGTCAAGCAAGAATCCTTTGCCTCGATGGTGCCAGCCCAGCCTGGACGTCCGGCCTGGCCAGTTTAACCGGCTAGGGGAAGAACGCGCGTACCGGCACGAAAGGTTCCCGACGGCTGGCATAATTCAGCCCATGTTTATCGCCGTTGCCGTCAACCCTCGGGCGTCCTTTGGCCGCGGCCTGCATGCCGGCAGCGAAGCGGCCGCGTTCTTCGAGGCGGCCGGGGCCGACGTCGCGCTCCTTTGCGAGGACAGCTACGCCGCGCTTGCAGCGTCCGTGGACAAGACGCTGGCCTCAGGCGTGGATGCCCTTGTTGTGGTGGGCGGTGACGGAATGGTCCACCTTGGCGTCAATGCGCTCGCCGGATCGGGCATGCCCTTCGGGACGGTCCCGCTGGGGATTGTCCCGACCGGCACCGGGAACGACGTGGCGCGGGCGCTCGGCGTGCCGGTCCACGATATCCCCGCCGCCTGCGCGAAGGTGCTCGCAGCCCTGGAATCCGGCGGGCGGCTGATCGACGCCGGACGTGCCTCCTCCGAAGGGACGTCCCGCTGGTTCGCCGGTGTGGTCTCCGCCGGGTTCGACGCGGCCGTCAACGAACGGGCCAACGCCTGGCGCTGGCCCCGGGGCCAGGCCCACTACCACCTGGCCATGCTCCGCGAACTCGCCTCCTTCCGGGCCATCCACTACACCGTGACGGCCGACGGCGAGACCTGGCAGCAGGGCGCGATGCTGATTTCCGTCGCCAACGGCCAATCGATCGGCGGCGGAATGAAGGTGACGCCCGACGCCGTTCTCGACGACGGCTTGCTGGACCTGTTCATCGTCAGCCGGCTCTCCCGGACAGGCCTCCTGAAGGTCTTTCCAAAGGTCTTTTCCGGCGGCCACCTCGGGCATCCGGCCGTGCACATCCGGCGCGTCCGCACGGTCGAACTGTCGGCGGACAACGTGGTCGCTTACGCCGATGGGGAACGGATCGGTCCCCTGCCCCTCACCATCGAGGTGGTTCCCGGGGCGGTACGCGTCCTGGCGTAACCCGCAGTCCGTGTCCCGCGGGCCGGCACGGGCGACGGGCTCCGTCGTGGAGAGAGTCTAGAATCGTGCGGAGGCCGGGGCGGAAAGAGAACCGGCATGGCGACATTGGGGCGGGAGCATGGGCAGCAAGCTGGAATCCGGGGTCACGGCAACGGCCGGCACTGTCACCGTCACCGGGTCCCGCCGGGCCGGCAGGGGGAGCCGTGCATTCGTGGCGCTCGCCGTGGCGGGGACGCTTGCCGGCTGCAGCGTCGGCGTCCCGGACCCCTCCGCGCCCAAGGCGGCACCGGCGACTCCGACCCTCGCCACCCCCACGATCACGCCGGGTCACGACGCCGCCGCCGTCGCGGCGAAGGCCATGCCGTTCACCGCCGGCGGGACCCTCGCCGCCGGGGTGCCCGTCCAGCTTTCCGACGGGCTGCGCGACGTGCCGGGATGGAAGCCCGTCAAGGAGAACCTGGCCGGCGCGAGTGAGTACGTGAAGGAAGACGGCTGTGTGGTCTCGGCGAAGGTGCGGACCAACCAGTCGACCCTGGCCGTCCCCGGGGACGACAAGGCGTCGACGGAGGCCCTCTTCCAGTACCTGGACGCCAGCATTCTTCCGGCCTACCTGGAACCGGCGACCCTGCGCTGGGGCGGGGAACCCGGCGGGCCCGCCCCCGCCGTCGAGATGCTCCTGTTCAAGGGCGGAGAACGGTCCGGCACCAGGGCCACCGCGATCTACGCCCGGCTGTTCAGCAAGCCCGGCTCCTCCGTCTACCTGTCCATTTCGTGCCCCAACGCCGCGGCCCTCGCTGCGGCACGGTCCGAGGTCGAGGCGCGGATCGCCGTCGTACCTCCGTCCGGCTGAGGCCTCCGTCGGGCTGGGTTTGCTCTTCGATAGGCCCAGCCCAGGCGCGGCCCCGTAGAAACCGTTCACTCCTGCCTGGTCTGCGAAAGCCGATTCAGGGCCAAGGCCCCGACCAGCAGGCCGAAGTCCCGCAGTGCCACGTCATGGAAGCTGCCCAGGATGAGCAGGACGGTGAACTTGTCCAGGCCGAACACCACCGGTGCGACGGTGAAAACCATCCGCAGCAGCAGGAAGGCCTGGCGCTCGGGAAGGGGTAGTTAAGCAATGAATCTTGTTTTTAGAGCTAGGCTGATTTCATGATCCGAGCCCCGTGGAACCGCAGGATTGCAGCCGTCGCCTCGCTGGGTGATGAGAGCCGCCGGAAGCTGTTCGACTTCGTCGCCTCGGCCGGGTGTGCCGTCAGCCGCGACGACGCCGCCGGCGCCCTCGGCCTGCCCCGCAGCACGGCGTCCTTCCAGCTGGACCGGCTGGTGCAGGACGGGCTCCTGGCGGTGGAGTTCCGGAAGCTCGGCGGCAAGGGAGGGCCGGGGTCCGGCCGCCCGGCCAAGCTCTACCTTCCTGCCGTCCGGGAAGTCGCTGCGTCAGTGCCGGACCGGAACTATGACCTGGCCGCGGAGTTGCTAGTCTCCGCCATCGAGGAGTCAACGGCCGGCGGCGGTTCCGCCCGCGAAGCGCTGGTGCGCACCGCCCACGCGCGGGGTCTGGCGGCAGCCCGGGACAAAGTTGCCTCGGCCGGGCAGCCGGATGCCCGGGGGGAAGCGGCGGGAGCCCGCTTTGCAGAGTTCCTCGCCGCGGAGGGCTACCGTCCCGAGGACGACGGCGAGGGCGGCCTGGTGCTGCTCAACTGTCCCTTCCACCGGATCGCCGAGGGACACGCCGGGGTGGTCTGCGCCATGAACGGCGCGTTCCTGGGCGGTGCCGCGGCGGGCTGCGGCATCGATCCGGCCCGGGTGCAGGCCCTCGCTATCGACGAGCTGCGCGCGCAGGGCGCCGCGCGGCCGGCGCAGTGCTGCGCCCGGATCACGCCTTAGGGGCAGGGCCCGTCGGCGCCGGGGCGGAGGTGACGTTCGGCGCGGCGGTTGCCGGCGGTATGGCCTGGCCCCTCATTCCGGTCAGCAGCACCCCGGCGATCACCAGCACGCCACCCGCGATCTGGACCAGCGTAAGCGGCGTCCCCAGCGCCACGGTGAAGACCGCCGTGAAGACCACAATGAGGTTGAGGTAGTTCCCGGCGGTGCCGGACGGGGTGGTCTTCAAGGCCAGGTTCCACAGGAGGTAGGCGCCCAGGGACGGGAAGACCACGATGTAGGACAGCGACCAGGCTTCGGCCGGATCCTCCGGAAGCCTCACCGTCATGGCGAGGGCGAAAGGCGCCAGCGTCACGGCCGCAATCGCCACCTGCACGGCGGTGGCCGCGATGGCGGGGACGTCCAGCCTGCGGGCGATGATCGTGTAGCAGCCCCAGACCAGGATCGCGCCGATCATCAGGAGCTCACCGATGTTCAGGGACAGGCTGATCGCACGCTGCAGCTCGCCACGGGTCAGCACCAGCAGGACGCCAAGAAGTCCGAGGCAGATGCCGAACCAGCCCAGGCGTGTGGTCCTCTCGCCGGGCAGGACCATCGCCAGCACAACGATCAGGGCAGGGTTGGCTGCCGTGATCAGCGAAGCGTTCATTGCGGAGGTGTGGCCGAGGGCCCCATACAGCAGGAGCGTGTAACCGCTCATGCCCAGTGCACTCAGAAGCAGCAGCACCGGCCAGCGGCGCAACACCGCGCGCCAGTCCGGCTTCTCCACGAAGTGGGCCAGCAGCAACAGCGGCACGGCAGCCAGTGCCCAGCGCCAGAACGTCAGGTCCAGGGGCGTCATTGAGGCGACTGCGGCTTGGGCGACAATGAAGTTCCCGGACCAGAAGAGGGTGGCCAGGACGAGGTACACGGACGCTTTCACCGCTCGAATGTACACCAGTGCAGCGGCGGGCCCGCAGGTAGAATTGCCCTGTGCCCGTATACCTTGATCATGCCGCAACCACCACCCTGGCCCCGGAGGCCCTTGCGGCGCTGACCCGTGAACTGGCCCGGACCGGCAACCCCTCCTCGCTGCATGGATCGGGCCGCCGCGCCCGCCGCGCCGTCGAGGACGCCCGCGAGATGCTGGCTTCCGCGGCCGGGGCGCACCCCTCCGAAGTCATCTTCACGTCGGGCGGAACCGAAGCCGACAACCTTGCCGTGAAGGGCCTGTACTGGGCCCGGCACGCCGAGAACCCCGCCCGCACGCGCATCCTGTGCTCCGCCGTCGAGCACCACGCTGTGCTGGACACCGTCGAATGGCTGGAGCGGCACGAGGGCGCCGAAGTGTCCTGGCTGCCGGTGGATGAGGACGGCGTCGTCGACGTTGCCGTGCTGGCCGCGGAGCTCTCCCGTGACCCGGGCTCGATCGCCCTGGTCACGGTGATGTGGGCCAACAACGAAGTCGGCAGCATCCAGCCCGTGGCGGAGATTGTCGAACTGGCGCACCGGGCCGGCGTTCCGGTCCACTCCGATGCCGTCCAGGCCTTCGGGTCGGTGCCCGTGGATTTCCGGGCCACCGGGCTGGATGCCATGTCGATCTCCGGGCACAAGATCGGCGGCCCGGTCGGCGTCGGGGCGCTGATGCTTGGCCGCGCCGTGAAGCTGACCCCGGTCCAGCACGGCGGGGGACAGGAGCGCGACGTCCGCTCCGGGACCCTGGACACCGCGTCCATTGCAGCCTTTGCCGCGGCGGCCGAGGCGGTCACCACCAACCTTCCCGAGGAACGGGAACGCATTGCCGCGCTCCGGGACCGGCTGATCGACGGCGTCCTGGCAGCGGTGCCGGACGCAGTGCTGCGCGGGGCCCCCGGTCCCGGACGGCTGCCTGGCAACGCCCACTTCACCTTCCCCGGCTGCGAAGGAGACTCGCTGCTGTTCCTGCTCGATCTGGCAGGGGTGGAATCCTCCACCGGGTCGGCCTGCACGGCGGGTGTACCCAGGCCATCCCACGTGCTGCTGGCCATGGGACTGGACGAGGACACGGCCCGTGGCGCCCAGCGGTTCAGCCTGGGGCATTCCTCCACCGCAGCCGACGTCGATGCGCTGCTGGCCGCCCTGCCCGGCGCCTACACCCGCGCACGCCAGGCCGGCATGGCCGGCCACGAGTCCAGCATCCAGACCGCCGGAACCGTCGCCCGCCACTCTGCCGCGAAAGGCTAGGCCTGCGGCAGCAGTCTGTCGAGCGGGACGCCCGGATCCGAGAGGGCAGCCGGGCTCACTGCGGTTCTTGCCGAGATAAGCTGTTTGACCATCTTTTGCGGCTCGCCCGGGCGCGGCCAGTTCACGCTCATTCCCGCGACCACCCGGCCGTCCCGCTGCCAGAAGGCGAGGAACTCCTTGCCCTCGAGGGAGCCGCGGATCGTGGGCGGCCCGGAGACGAGCGCCGGGAAGCCGGAGTATTCCATGCTGACATCGAACTGGTCGGTGTAGAAGTAGGGGACCGTGTCCAGGACTGCGTCCTGGCCGAGCATCGCCCGGGCCGCCACCTTGCCGCCGTTGAGGGCGTTCGACCAGTGCTCGCTGCGGTGGTGCTCCCCGGTGAAAGGATGCAGGGCGTTGGCGGCGTCCCCGGCGGCAAAGATTCCGGGCGCCGAGGTCCGGAGCGAGGCATCCGTGAGGATGCCGTTCTGCAGGGAGATTCCCGCCGCTTCGGCCAGTGAGACCTCGGGGACCACTCCCACGGCGATGACCACGAGGTCCGCGGGCAGGACCTCCCCGGCATCCGTGACCACGCCAGTGACCCGGCCTGACTGCCCCCTGATCTCCGCGGCCGAGGCGGGGAGCCGGAACCGGACGCCGTTCGCCTCGTGCAGGGAACGGAAAAACCCGCCCAGCTCCCGCCCGATCGCCGCGCCCAGCGGCACCTCCTCCAGCCCCAGGAGGGTGACGGAGTGTCCATAGGCGCTCGCCGCCGCAGCGAGCTCCATCCCGATCCAGCCCGAACCGATCATCACGACGTTCCGGCCGCCGCCGGCCAGTCCGGCGCGCAAGCGGAGGCAGTCGTCCACTGTGCGGAACGTGCCGACCCCCTCCAGGTCGCTGCCCGGCAGCGGAATGCGCCGGGGGCGGGCGCCGGTGGCCAGCAGCAGGGAGGCGAAGCCCAGGCTCTGGCCGTCCCGGAGGCTCACGCTGCGGGCGGCCGGATTAATCCCCGTGACGGTGGCGCCGAGCCGGAGTTCAACCCCGTTCTCTTCGTACCAGCCGGCCGGAATCACGGGCAGGGCATCGTCGCCGGCCTTGCCCAGGAGGTATTCCTTGGACAGCGGCGGGCGCACGTAGGGAGGGTGCGGCTCCTCCGCCAGCAGGATCACCGGCCCGCCGTATCCTTCCGCGCGGAGGGTCCTGGCGGCGGTGGCGCCGGCAAGACCGCCGCCCACGATCACAATGTTCTCGGAGGCCATGATGTGCTCGATTCCTGCGGCCGCCGGCGCAACCGGGACCGCAAATCGCGGGAGGTGCATCTAAAACCGTTGTTTTTGACTTTAGAATCGCTGCCGAACGCCGTCAAGGCCTTTTGGGTGAGGATTCGGCGTGGCGATAGAATGGGGAAGCAGGCATTGTGCTATTTCTGCGTCCAGCAGCCGCCGATGCCGGCGACAACCCCTGAACCCCAAAGA
>Ga0213837_1001443_pt1 | contig 12920 bp, 22 predicted proteins | sample SWPATP12_FD_160572 | JGI IMG/M metagenome (GOLD analysis project Ga0213837, IMG submission 160572) | Coastal seawater microbial communities from Marineland, Florida, United States - SWPA TP1 #2 | ecosystem: Environmental > Aquatic > Marine > Coastal | place: USA: Florida | collected 2016-08-06
AAAGAACATACTTTTCTTCTTCAGTTTCAGCTACTTCTTCAGTTTCAACTGCTTCTTCAGTTTCAGCTACTTCTTCAGTTTCAACTGCTTCTTCAGTTTCAGCTACTTCTTCAGTTTCAACTGCTTCTTCAGTTTCAGCTACTTCTTCAGTTTCAGCTACTTCTTCAGTTTCAACTACTTCTTCAGTTTCAACTGCTTCTTCAGTTTCAACTGCTTCTTCAGCAGCTTTTGATTGTGTTTTTTTTCTGCCAGCCATGCCAACAACTCCTTTCAGATTAACCCAAAAGCCCTGCTAGAGGGCTTTTTATTACAACCTATAACGGACGCTATCTTTATTAAGAAGCGCTATTTTGGTAGTACTTAACTGCACCGCCAACATCCATCAAGTTACCGCCAGAACGCATAAACGCTAAGAAGCCAACTTGACCTTTTTCCGTGTATTTAGAGTCAGTCATACGGAATAACATAACTTGCGATACATCACGGATCACATAACGAGACAAATCACCAAAAGCAATTGACTTCGCATTAGCTGCCATTGTTGCCATGTGTTGATTGATGGTATATGCGTAATTGTTAATCGTGTCAGGATCAGAAGAAGATAAGCCAGCCAACCATAACGGACGTCCTTGACTATCTTTTAACTTCTTAAGTTCGCGTAATGTAGTGTCATGGAACATAAAACCACAATTACCGCTTCGATATGCAGGATCGACACTATGTATTAGATCGATTAAGTCATCATGACCTACGCTATCAGTTGAACCAGAAGCTCCAATCTTGCCAGCTGAAGCGGCAGTAATAATACCAGTTGGCTGACCTACGCCAGTACCAACGGTAAACAATCTATTAGTAATACGTCCTAGACGCTGCGTAAGGCGCTCATTAATATGAGAAGATAGATCAATCGTTGAATCAGTTAGTAACTCAAATGGTACTGCAATTGTTTTTGAGCTAAATTTTTGCACCGATAAAGGCTTGGTTCCAAATGTAGCGTCTTCATTGGATACTGAAGCGTTTTCACCTACAACTTCACCTTCTTCAGTTGTAGCGTCAGTAGTTGGGAAATCCATTGTTGCGCCACTCGAAGTTTGAATAACTTGAGCTACACTGCGCATACCACCAAATTCTTTAAGCGACTGCAGTAATTGAGCACTAAACTCATTTGGCACCAAGAATCCACCTTCAGAACCAGTACCGGTACTCATCGTGTTACGAACTTCACGAGCTCGTTGTGCAACATATTGTTGTTGCTCTTGAGTTAATGCGTTAACACCGCCCGATAGCCAGCTATTGAAAATAGCTTTTTCTTTTTCGTTCTTTGTTGCAGCTTCATCAGTTGAAATGTTTTCACCTTCCGCACGACGATTGATTTTTTCATTATTTGCAGCGTCGATATCTAATACCTTTTGCTGACGGTCAATGTTTTGATCAATACTTTCGATATTGGCAACAATGCTGTCATATTCCTTTTGATTGTCTTCAGTCCATTGCTTGTCCTTACTATTGTCGACAAGTGTGCGTAACTGTTTAGCGGCGTTGGCACGTTGTTCCCGCAAAGCTTGAATGCTCATATTCACTTTCCTATAGGTATAAAAAAACCGCCATTAGGCGGTCTAGTTGAAGTAAGTAGCAGGAACCCGCTACCCAATAATATTTAACATTTCCATACGGCGCTCATTAAGTTCTCTATCAAACTTTGGCTCTGATGGTTGTTTGGCTTTTGGTTTTTCCTTTAAAGCTTTTGGTGTATTTGAGTACGCTGATAAATTCCAACGATTTTCAGTGCTTTCATTAGCATCGTCTGCCAATCGATCACAAAAACCATGTTCTACAGCTTCTGTAGCATCAAACCATGTTTCTGCATTCATCCATTCTTTAATTTCATCCGCTGACTTACCTGTTTTCTTTTCATAATCAGCCAAGATAGAAGCATCAACCTTATCCAGCATTTCTGCTGTATCACGAAGCTCGATTGAATTACCAATAGCTAACGTCCACGAATTGTGGATCATGAAAAAGCTACCTGGGGATATCTCTACCTCATTCGCAGCTTCTGCAATTCCTGTGGCAGCTGAAGCCGCTAAACCATCAATATGTGCAATAGTATGAGATTTGTGTTGACGTATGGCTGTCTGTATAGCTCTAGCCTCAAAAACATCACCACCAGGTGAGTTTATTCGGATATGAATTGTACTAGCAGTGATGGCATTAAAATCACGAACAAAGTCTTCTGCCGCAATACCGTACCAATCTCCGATAGCGTCATAAATATAGACAGTTGCTTCGTCTCCATCCATGTTTTCAATACGGAAATCTTTTTTAGAACGACTATTGTCATTCAGAAGTTGTATTAGTTTGTTTTTCATTTGACATTGTCCACTGAGTAATTGTGTCACCATCAGGAAGAGATGGTAAATTTTCTAACTTTCTAACTTCGTTTATGGTCATCCAACCTGGACCACCACTACCACCTAAAGCAGCTTTGTAATATTCTGAACGTGTTTTCGAATCACCTCTTAACAAACCTTCAACATTAAACTCACAAAAGGTCTTCACTCTTGGGAATAGCTTATGCTTCAGTTCTTGCTCAATTCGAGTAAGATGATGCCTTAGCGCATACTTAACAAAGCCAATACTCATATGCTCTACACCAGAGCCCCAAGAGCTAGTCTTTGTTGTTTCGCCAATCATGTGTGCAGGAACGCCACAAATTCGAGCCACTTCCTCCACTTGAAAACGTCTGCCTTCCAGTAACTGAGAGTCAACTGAAGACATCGTTAGTTGTTTTATATCTAAGCCACCTGACAATACAGCGGGTAAATGAGCGTTTGTTGTTCCTGTATGACGAGCAGCCCAAGTTTTCCTTAAAGTTTCCGCTTGATCAGTGGTTAACTTTTTATCTGCAGTTAGAGCGAAATCGGGTCTTGCTCCATTAGAAAAGAAGCTAGCAGTAAACTCTTCTGCCGCCATTGATAAACCTAAAGCTTCTTTTGCGTAATACTTGATTGGACTAAGACTACGTCGACCATTAAAACCTAGACCTGGAAAATGCAGCATGTCGTCAGAATGAACACCAAATGCTTCAATATCCTTGTCTTCAGGAAAAACGAAATAGCGCAATTCATTGTCTACTTGCTGAACGTAAATAGTACTTGGATCTACCGGTATCAGGTTTACAATATCGCCGTTACGTGTTCTTTCGATTAAGGCAAAACCGTCACCAGACAACATGATGCTTTTAATCATGTACTCCCAGAAAACAGCAGCTGAGAACTGTGGACAAGGCCTTAAATTTAATAAAGTCGAAAGCTTATGAGTTATTTTTTCTCGTTCGCCTAATTCGTTTTTCTTATAAATAGGTAGAGGTAAAGAGGCCACTGACCCAGCTAAAAGCTGCACACAAGCATAGTAAGCGGATACAGCCATAGCAGAATCTGCATTTACTACTTTACCAGCCGCACTACTAGCGCCATTAGTTAATAAGTTATATAACTCACTACCTTCAAATCCCGCTGATACTGGCAATTCAACCGAGTTAACAACTGGTTCAATGCGCTCAACGACCTCCGTAGATTCGTCCTTATTTTTTTGCCAAAATTTAAAATTCAAAGCAGGACTATCTCCGGTTCTTCAGTGACTTCGCCGCCACCAATAAATGCTCGATGGCCAGCAGTAAACAATGCTGTACCACCATCAATTTTGTTGTTTCTATCGTCGTTGGCTTTTCTAGGAAAAACGTTATCATTTCGGTCAATGGACACTTCAATATTTCCCATCATCCAATCCATGACAGGATTCCCATCATGTACAATCAACTTACTATCAATAAAGCCATCAATTGTTTCTATAACTTCTGTAAAGTTCTTAACAGTTTGGCCTACTTCGAGTGCATCAATATCTTGTTGGGCCAATCTAAAGTTAAGCTGATGAGCTTTCCAAGGGTCAACACAAACCTCGATAATATTGAGCGAGCTATATAACTCCACTATTCGCTCTTCGATTTTGTCTAAATCAATCATGTAACCAGGCATGATGTTTAGATGCCCTTCATCAGCCCATTTTTTAAAGAGTGGTTTGTGCTCATCAGGCAAGAATGCTAGGGATTCTTTAGGGTAGTAGAATTCTGTTTCGACATACCACACACCATCACCACGAAACAATTTTACAAGTGCTGTTACGTCACCTTTGATCGATAAATCGACACCGAGCCAACACGGCAAATCATATACTTCAGGCGGAAAATCACCTTGGCATGCTCGCCACTTAGCGATTTCAATCCATCTAATACCACCATCAACCCAGCGGTTTAAGTCCTTAATGAGAAAGTTGATGCGAGCAGCGCCAGAAACCTTTGCGAGCTCTGCGTTTTGCTCTAAGGCATCTAGATCTTTTGAAACCCCTAAACAAGGATTGGCTTTCGGCCAAGCCTCTTCGTCATAAGGATCATCATCTTCATCAAGAGCAAAAACGACACCTAGATACGCATCATTTTCAGTGTCACTTTCATCACTTAGGACATCTGCAACATACTTTCTTTGCTCGTAACAAATACCTTGTTTATTAACACCGGCAGTTGTGATCATTGCGAGCAAAGGCTGAAGCCTTGAAGACATACCATCTTTAACAAGGTCAAAGACTTCACGTGTCGGATGAGCATGTACCTCATCCAGTATTCCACAATGAACGTTTAAGCCATCCATTTTCTTCGTGTCACGCGAAAGCGGCTGAAACTTAGAATAGTTGGACGGTAATTCGACTAAGTTTTTCGAACGTGTAATTTTTAAGATTTCACGAAGAGCTGGTGAAAGCTCAATCATTGCTGCCGCAGCATCCCAAACTATCTTGGCCTGATCTTTATCAACCGCCGCACACCAAACTTCTGCTCCACCCTCTCCGTCAAAAGCAAGCATGTATAAAGCTATGCCTGATATAAGAGTAGACTTACCGTTCTTTCGAGCGACCTCGATATAAATCCATCGAAATCGACGAACCCACTTTCCTTTCTTATTCTTTTTGAAGAAACCAAAAGTTTGTACAACAATAAAAGCTTGCCAAGGCTCTAAGACTATTGGCTGTCCTTTTAACTCACCTTTTATGTGACAACAAAAAACAGGAAAGAAATTCAAAGCTCTAACAGCTTTGTTTCTACTAAATTTTATTCCTCGTTTTTCACCGTGCTCAAGATCGTTGAGAAATCTTTGACAAGCTTTAACAAGTAACTTGCCAGCAACTATTTTCGACTCGACTACATCACGAGCATATTGAATAGCATCATCAACTGTCGCGTTTTGTTCTATAGCAGTTTGGTAGCGAGAAAGATCATCACTTGAATTCATCTTCTAATTCGCCACCACCCATAAGCGATGCTAGCGCGTCGAATAATTTGTTCTTACTGTCGCTTTCATCTTTAGCTACACTTGCCGCACTGGCTGGGTCCCAACCATGAGCTTTCAAACCAACCATCACTCTTTTAAATGCTTTGTCCATTTGCTCAGCATCGGGATCAGATTTTTTAATTTCATCACCACTAGTGCTAGTCGTTTTGTACGTAAACCCACTTTTATCTACGATCCGAACCAACTTAGCCCAATGATGTAAATTGACAGCAAGCATACGGAGTGAAATACAAAATTGCTTCGACGAAACACCAGTTTCTTCTGCAATGCTTACCAAGAGGTTATAAGTTGAATTAGCTGTTCTGAATACAAAGTCACTTGACTTCAAACCACCTTCAACAGTTTTTAACTCAGCTTGTTTCCGGTCTTTTCTATAAGTACCAGCCTCTTTTTTGGCGGCGTCTGACTTTCTTGGTCGAGCCATTTACCCTCCGAAAAACTATAAACACGTACAGAAAAACCCCGTTTTCGTCTGAGTCAAAAATGGTAAATAATGAAAAAATTATTTAGCGATTAATTTGGTGCGAGCGCTCTAGAGTACAGCGCTACAATGAAAAAACGACAAAGTTCTTTGTATACAAAATTCACTAAAAAGCCCCTGAAAAAAACTTTTTAGTTTTGACAATCTCAAAAATTACACTGGGCGGCGGTACTGTTCGCAAAAAGCTGTAGACTTTTGACCCGCCCCCTATAGGCGCTCTTTAGCAGTTTTTTTCCTATGACAAGGGGCACACAATGACTGCAAATTGCTACTTTCATCACTACCACCATTAGCTTTCGCTTTTATGTGGTCAACATGAGTAGCGTCTGTGAAAATACCTTCACGCTTGCATTGCTGACAAAGGAATTCATCACGTTCTAAAATTTCTTTGCGCTTCTTTTCCCATCGATAACCGTAACCACGCATATGACGATTACCATTATCTCTTTGGTTTTTGCCCCAACCAGCTAAATGAATATGTTTATCACAATAACCTTCGCTATTACTGTGAGAAGTTGGACAACCAACCTTTCGACATGCTTGTTTCTTAGGCATTAGACAAAGTTGAACGCCAAAGTGTACGGAGTCTCGAAGCTTACCAATGGCTGACCTTTAGGGTGGTCAGGATCAATCACCTTTAACAATTCAACCTGATGAAAACCAACTAGACCTATATCTTCAAGCTTCCATTCAATACGACCACCGTTAAAGTACTTAAAGTAACCTTCTGATGCCTTGTATTCAGTACCATTTAGCACAAGGACCATTTCAGATACATCATTGTCGATGAAGTCAGTGTCAGCTGGATTATCAGTAACAATGTGACTAACATTATCGTTATCTAAACCAATATGTACGCGCTCGGTAACGTTTTCCATAACTACTTATCTAACCGCTCAATATCTTGCTCAATTAGCAGCTGCATCTTTTCCAAGGCAACAACACGCTCAATCATGTTCCTTCTCCATTCCGCGGCTTCATCGTCATCCTTTTGCATCTTTAACAATATTGCTGACTGACTAACTAATCGCTCCTCAATACGAGCATACTGAAGACTATTTGCTTGAGTATTAGCTGTGTATGATTGAATTCCATAGACGATAACCAAAGACAAAACAGTAAGCGCAATCTTCTCGAACACGTTGACGTTGTTAGTATCGGATTTATTACTGCTCATTCTGCTTGGCCTGTTTCCATTCTCTTAAAAGGGTTTTATCTTTATCACAGAGTTTTATCTCTGCGTACATATCAAAAATGTATTCGATTAAGTCTTTGTTCGTAGTCCCAGTGAACAATGGGATCGTGCAAGGCCGCAGTAGCAACGCTGGCGGATATTCTTTGACTACGGTGGTCTTTGTAATCACTTTGGGCGGCTTCGTTGAGCACCCGAATAATGTCAGCTGGCACAAGATCATTAATGTAATTATGATCGTCTTCATCTTCAAATTCCTTCACTACATCAGTTAAGTCTTGCTTTGCCATCTGAGTTTCCTTAACAACTTGCTGCTCTACTGCTGACCGTTCTAATGCTATTTTGTCTTGGTGCTCTATATGCAAGCGGAGTTCTTCAATTGTTAAGACCTGTGCTTCATTAGCCGACTCATAAGCAGTGTTGGCAATTAATAGAGATTCATTGAGTTCGGTTAGCGTCTCTATCTCGCTGCTAAGGCTGATATATTTATAAACAATGAATATCAATACAGATGTGACAACCAGAAACTTAAAGAGATTTGTAATACTGGCCAATCCTGAAAACATAATCGATAGTCTCTTTTGAATGATGCTTTGTTATTTGTGGCAAACAACGAATAATATCTTCATACAACACTGCCATATCACAACGCTTCTGAGCCTTGGCTATATTGCCAGCTCCAGCGTTATAACTCGCCAGTGCTAAATTGATTTTGTCCTGTAATGGTCGTTTTGTTTTCCAAAACCGAAGCATTCTGCCGTCATAGTAAGCAGCTGCCTCAATTGACCATTTGATATTAAAAGGTGAAGGAAAACTCTTTAGTGCAATCGCGACTTCATCAGCCGTCTTAGGCATGAACTGACAAAAGCCTTTCGCTCCTGCTGGCGATACAGCGTAACGCTTAAAACGTGACTCTTGCCAACATTGAGCTTTTAACCATTTATAACTAATACCAGGCATCCATCTGGACGCCGAGGACTTAAAATACTTGTCGTATCTATCCGTATGTAAAGACGGTTGCGAATATATAACTGTAGGCAATAAGGCGAACGCAAAAATAAATAACTTTAAATTCAGCGCTAGCTTCAGATATAACTTCTGCAAAGTTGATCCTGCCTATTTTATCTAAGATACGAGTAACCAGCCAAACACCAAAACAAGCTAATGAAGCTGTTAAGATCTTAAATAGTATGGCTGTGGTTAAAATTGATAGTTCATCCATTACATTTTCTTACCCTCAAATAACAGGCATAAAAAAACCCCGCTTTTTTGGGCGAGGTTCTAACAAGATTAGCTAAACTATACACTTTTTTGACGTCAAAAAAAGGACAAATCTGTCCAACACCTAAATCAAAAACAAATTATTTTGCGTATTGCGCAAAAAGCATTGCGCCACACGCAAATTTATACTATAGTTAAATTGCTTTCATGAGAAAGTGCTAATTATGAGGGTTTGTAATGAAGATAGTAATCATCAACGAATCAATCGTAATTTTGGAAGCATTGTCGAGCAGCTCACAAGCCGAACTAATGAAGTATGTTTTTGCAATTGAAGCTGCGCCAAGTATAGAAGCTCTAAAGTCGATACTACCAGACGATGTGATAAGTGATGGAGAAGGCGAAGATTATAACATTTTCGTTAAAGACAATTACCAGCACGTTACCGCGTGCATTAACATAATTGTCAATAACGAAAATGAAGCCATCCTAACTTTCAAAGCTTACGATTAGAATGAAGGACGGTAGGTTTTAACGTGGAGCCTACCACCTTACTTTAACTCATAGTTATTACGGCTTCAATGACAGCACATTTTTTATAAAATTCATTAATATTTCACGGGTATCTTTTGATACCTTAATTTAAACAATATAGGAACTTGGAGAATTAAATATGAGTAATAAGGCAACTGTAGGAGTAGAGGCTTTGAGCCACATAATGGCTCCTCCGGAAAGAGCCTGTAAATATGTTGGAGCGAAAATAAGCTCCATTGGTGACAACCCAACACAAGCGGCTAAGAAGTTAGAAGTTAGCCCGTCAACCGTAAAGAGATTTCTAGATGGCGGAAGCCTTACTACAAGTATGGCCTCTAGGTTGTATTCCGTTTACGGAATGGATCCAGAAACTCTTTTTAACTTGGAAGCAAAGGCGAATGCCTATGAAGCAAAACATATAAATATGGCAGCAACTGCCTAATTAATGAAAATAATATAACTAGCTTTCGCCGCGTTAGAATTCGCTAACGCGGCTTCCCTCCTAAAACACGGATGACACAACAAAAAGGAACTAATCCATGAATCACTTTATTCTGCTTTTAATATTCTTGATATCTGTTTGTTTTGGTATTTTTGGAGTTGTAACACTTGTAATATCAACGTCATCAGATGTCAACACGCTAAATGATCACTTAGGTGCATTAGCAAGTATCGGTAGTTTTATTGGTAGCACTGCTGCATTTATCGCGTCAGGTGCAGCTGTATTCGGAATACAAACTTGGAAGAAACAGATTCAACATGGCAAACATATGGCCATAATTTGGGAATGCATGGTGCTTGCAAGAAGCGTCCAGGTTGCACATATGGACTTTAGTGTTGTCGCCTTCACGTATACCACCACAACCCTAGTTTCTGAAAATGATTATAATAAAGCAAAGACTGCTTTGGAAAACTCAATTGACGATCTTAATGATCAACTTCACAAGCTTGACCGAATTGTTGTAAAAAACGAATGGGAGTTCTCAAATCAAATATTACCGATTCAACTGTATTTAAAATCGATATTCACTACTCACGCATCCCAAAAAGCAAAACCTATTGAAGTTGGATCTTTTAATTCAAAGTTAGGTTCGCAAAACAAACAATTTTCTGATGCTTTAAAAGATCTGGATCGGAAACTAGAAAGCCTTGAAGATAAATATAGTTAACAAAGCGCCTTAAATAATACTATTTTTCGTTAATGTCTCTCAGGTCTTCTAATCCTGCATAATTGGAAAATAACTCTGTTATAGGGCGTCTATTTTTTGGCAAGACAAATGGGGCTGAATACTCCCACCATTCAGAGCCATCGTATTCTGCACGCCACATCTTCAAGTCATCAGAAAACACAATAATTAAATCTTGTGCTACCCGCTTTGCTCCTACTTCAAGGGTATATTCTCTATTAGCTAGCTTTTCAAACTCTGACCAGGTGCATTGATGCCCTGAAAGTTCTGAGCCAATAAAAACTATATCATCCACAGAGTGCTGAGAATCTTTAATTGCTTTCAGTGTTTCCGTTAAGAAATTCATGGACATTTAAACTTATGCAGATTTACTTAAAATAAATACCAACAGGATAATCAAACTATATGATACGAGCAACCCTATAACAAACTGTCTTACTACTCGACTCCAAGCCTTATCAGTATCTGACTCGTCATTCCTCACAATAACTCTCTCTGCCTTTCTCACCCAAAACAAGTAAGTCTACTTAAAAAGAATTATTTCCTTTGACGGCTTTTATTGAGCCATCATCACTAAATTGGATCTCGTAATAAGGGACTACTTCCCCCTCTGCAACTTCATCAAACAGGTTTGAATATGCGTGATACTCGACCCTGTTATACATCACTAGATGCTCAGCCCTGACAATGCAGCACATCCCCATAATTCTGGTGACAAACCATTCTTGATTGCAAACATGCTCAGCAACAATAGAGAAAATACCTTTTCTTTTTTTCATTGTCCAAAACCCTACTTATAGTATTAATTAAATTTAATGATCACAGCCCAAACTACAACGCACACAACAGAAGTAAAGAGCAGAACAAGAAAACCCCTGATCCAGCATGCTTCAATATCATTGACCATCGGACCTTGATCTGAGCCAGTAAATATTCGTCCGACAATCACTGGAACAACAACAACTGCCAAACAAAATAAGACGAAGTTCGCAATTTGCTCTGCCATATTAGATTAACGCTTAAAAACATCATCTAGAATACTTGCAAACTTTCTGTGACCGTCAGTTTGCTTAGTTTTATCCAAATAGTTGACGGAAGCAACGCCCGAACTAACGCCGGACTTATATGCATGCTCCCAAACCTGTTCGAACAATTTCTTTAAACCATTCGCAGTTAAGTTTGCTCCTTCAGTAGCAAACTTTGGGTTTTTGGTAACGTATATTTCCCATAGTTCTTCTTTTTTCATAACTCCCCTCTGACTTATTAAAGTAGCTCTCTCTCAGCCTTTCGGATCCAGAACAAAAACGTCTCTTTATCAGCAAAATACAATATCTGACCTCTGTTCACATAACGCTGACGAATAGCAGTTCTGCATTCATGACTTAAACGCTCTAGATCACTATCGATTCTCGCAATGTGCGGTGGTACATAAATACTCTCAGATCTATGACTAAATAAGTGCAAATCACTCGTGCTGGCGCAACCAACATCTAAGGTTTCCTTAATGGCCTGTATATTTGATTTACTCGCATAGCCTTGCCCTACTTCCTGATGAGCCCAAAAGTTACCCCACTGCTTCAATTCAAAACGAACATCTTTAATTGTTCTCATTGGTGGCTAACTCCATTGCTTGAGATAGTGTCATTTTAAAAATATCTGTAATGATCCAAACGGCATCATCAAATGAGACAGGTGTTTTTAGAGACTCCCATCTTCCAATAGTTTTGGTGGAGACTCCGTGAGCCAATGCAACTTCATCCTGTTGCATGCCTCTAGCTTTTCTAGCTGCTTTTAAAATCGTACCGCCTCTTGGGATCAAGCTGCCACCTCACAAGCTCTATATTCAGAAATATAATTGAGTATCATTTCTTTGGCCTGTTCAGCGCCATAACAAACAACCGCTTGATACCCTGCTTTGCTGGCGCGAGTTAACCACTCTCTTTGGTAAGCTGATACTTGCGGTTTAGATTCACCTTTAACGATTGGTTTTTTCATTTCAATATAAAGGCCGTGAAAGCGACCCATTGGCAAAGCAAGGTGAAGGTCTGACACTCCGGCTTTAACGCCTTGACGTTTTAATCTGGCAGCTTCAAATTTACCTCTTTTACCACCATTAGGAATGGCATAAAGGTAATCAAACACTTTCGCTTGTTCTTCAATATGATCAGCCTTAGGTAATCGAACATGCCTCGACCAGTTGATCACAACTTCTTGATGGATATCTTCAATATGCTTTCCCATGAACTAACACCGCCTTTGATTAAGTTGTTGGTTAAACGTTTTGCGTCTGTACTCTCGCCATTCGCTATCTTGCTTTTCAAACCATTTAATTATTTTTGTTCTATCTAACTCTTTCTTTAGCTTTTCTTTTAGTAAGCAATCCATGCGTTGCCAATTGAGCCGTTTGGCTTCCTCTAATGTTTGAGGACCAAATGAACATGCGTTGTTAAAGGTGCGCATATCGAATCGTACAATCGTAACTTGGCACCAACATACAATTGAGTTGTGGAAAATCCTTTTTAACCATTTCAACAATACCTGGATGATCATCTATGATGATGGACCACTCATTGAACTCGTCTTTGAGTTCTTCTAAAACATCACGCTTATAATCAACTGTGCATCTATTATCATCCATTGGACGCATTTTTAAGCGAGATCCGTAACCGGCAAAATGCTTATATATTTGTCGCTTTGTTTCCTCACGAACGTCTTCACCGCGAGAAGTCACAAATGCAATTTGCGCATTTTCTTGGGTTGCTAAATGTTTGACCAGGTTAATCACCGGCATAATTGCTCTATCTCGCAAACATGCCTTGTTGAATTTGTACCAATTGGCAACAGAACTCTTGTCTTTGGGTACTAAAGCCCACCTGTGCATGTTGTCAAAAGTACTTCCATCTAAATCA
>Ga0213837_1001444_pt1 | contig 12919 bp, 11 predicted proteins | sample SWPATP12_FD_160572 | JGI IMG/M metagenome (GOLD analysis project Ga0213837, IMG submission 160572) | Coastal seawater microbial communities from Marineland, Florida, United States - SWPA TP1 #2 | ecosystem: Environmental > Aquatic > Marine > Coastal | place: USA: Florida | collected 2016-08-06
TCAACAACGTGCAGATCGTCCGGATCCTGGAGGAGGCCCGCATCGCCGCCTTCGGACCTCCACGCGGGGCGGGCCTACCCGGGATCGAACCCGAGGTGTCGCTGTTCAACGACGTCCCGGAGGGCACCCTCGCGCTGGTGGTTGAGCACAGGATCCGCTACGTCCGGACCCTGGAATACCGCAACGTCCCCGCAGTGGTGCAACTGTGGGTGGGCGCGGTCAAGGGGGCCAGTTTCGACATCCACTACCTGGTCCAGGATCCCGTCACCGGCGAGGACTGCGTCAAAGCGAGCACCCACCTCGCCTTCGTGGACGAGGCGACCGGGCGGGTGCTGCGACTGACCCCGGAGCAGAAGGCAAAGCTCGCTCCCTTCATCGCGGCCCGCCAGACCCACTAGGCCCTACCTCGCCCGCCGGATCGGTCCTAGACTGAACTGGCCCGCGGGACGCCTGCACAAAGAGAGCTAGGAGCACGGATCATGGCCAAACGAAGCAAGATGAAGTCGCGGAAGAAGACCTGGAAAGAACTCTCGCCGATGGCCAAGTTCGGCACCATCACGGCGGCCGTGGTCCAGTTGTCCCTGCTGGTCGCCGCGCAGCGTGACATCTCGCGCCGCCCCGCGGAGGAAATCCGTGGCAGCAAGGCACTGTGGCGGGCAGCGACGCTGATCAACTTCGTCGGCCCGGGCACGTACTTCACCTTCGGCGTCAAACGACGCCCCGCCGTCAAGTAGGCCTTCCCGGGCGCGCTGACGCCGCCCGGCCGGAGGGGCTGATCGGGGCAGTTGTGGCAGGCCCCGGAAGGCTACCCGCCAGTAGCCTTCGTCCGCGACGGGCGGCCGCGATGATGCGGACGTTCAGCTTAAGCCTGTAAATTGAAGGCATGACCCCCAACAAAAAGCCCGCCATGCACCGCGCCCTCGGCATCTCCAAGGAGATCGAAGACGCGGCGTGGTTTGTGCTTGGCCCGGGGCTGCTCGGCAAAGCGTCACCGCTGGATGGCCGGACCAGGACCTGGTCGGTTGCGGCGGCCTCGGAGTTGCTGGAGCGCCTGGAACGGGGCATCCCGGACCCCAAGGCGCCGATGATGACCAACCTCCGCGAGAATCTGGAGGGCGCCACGCGGGGGGCGAAGCAGTTGGCCGTGGAGCTGTTGTTCCTGCAGTCGTTGCCCTTGGCGCATGAAGTTAAGTCGCTGAAGGTCAAGCGGGCACGCGTCGCCGAGGCCGCGTCCTGGCTGGAGCCACCGCTGGAGCTGCCCGACGAGCTCTACGCAGGCATGACGGACCACGGCGTGATCCGGGACCGCACCGCAGAGTTCAACTGGACCATCTGGGACCACCTCAAGTGGCTCTGCCGCTTCGTCCGGCACGTTGCCCAGCGGCCGGCCGGCGTCGTCCAGGCCGCAATCAAGGACCCGCTGGCCTTCCACGAACTCACCATCGGCACCCCCGAGGACCAGCCCGCGATCCGCCGCAGCATTGAATTCCTCGTCTGGCCCGCCTACTTCGAACCCGTTGTCGCCGACGTCGAACGCCAAGAGATCCGCGACGCCTTCGCCTCCCTGGTCGGCGGCGCCAAGGGCGACTCGGACGAGGAAGTCTCCGCGGACATCCACCGCATCCGGCTGCACCTCGACGAGCAGGCCGGCCAGCGGATCGACTGGTACTCCCGCCAGCTGGTCAGCCAGTGGCGCAAGGTAGGCGACCCCGGCCGCCGCGCCTGGCTGCTGCGCAGCCACCACGACAACGCCGAGGTCCTCGCCGCCTGGCAGGACGAGGAAGCGGTGACGCTCGACGTCGAACACCTCCGCCTGCTCGATCCCGGGGTGACCGCGGGGCTGGTCCAGCACGCCGTCGACGAGGACTACAAGCACCTCAGCTACGTGGAGCGCGAGGACACCAAAACCGCCGTCTTCGCCTTCCTGACCGTGATGAAGCCGGGCGACCTGACGCTGTACCAGAGCTCGGGCACCGTCCGCGTGGGCGTCGTGCTGGGCGAGCCTGAACACCATGATGACAACCGCCGGCTGCGACGCAAGGTCCGCTGGTTCGATGAGGTCCACTCGATGACCGAGCTGCCCCGCCACGTGCAGCGCCAGCTGGCCAGCTCAGGCCTCATCGTGGACGTCACCAGGGTGATCCAGGCCCTTGAGACCCTGCTTCCGGCAGAAGCCGAGGCGGACGCCGGCGACGGTGCCGAGCCGGCCGACGCCGTCGAACCCTGCGAGGGCTTCCGCCCGCTGACGGCGGAATTCGCCGCATCCCTGCACATGGACCTCGAGCCGCTGCAGGAAATCGCCGAACTGCTGGAGGAAAACCGCCAACTGGTGCTCTACGGCCCGCCCGGCACCGGCAAAACCTACCTCGCCAAGCACCTGGCCGCCGAACTGGCCGGGGACACCAGCGACGAGCGGGTCAAACTGGTCCAGTTCCACCCCTCCTACGCCTACGAGGACTTTTTCGAGGGCTACCGGCCGGATAAGACCGACGAGGGCCAGGTGTCCTTCAAGCTCGTGGCCGGCCCGCTGCGCCGGTTGGCCGAGGAAGCCGCCAAGCCGGGCAACGAAAGCAAGCCGTACTTCCTGATCATCGACGAGATGAACCGGGCCAACCTGGCGAAGGTCTTCGGCGAGCTGTACTTCCTGCTCGAGTACCGCGACGACCGGATCTACCTGCAGTACAGCCCCACCGAGCCGTTCTCGCTGCCGGACAACCTGTACATCATCGGCACCATGAACACCGCCGACCGCTCCATCGCGATGATGGACGCGGCCATCCGCCGCCGGTTCTCCTTCATCGAACTGCACCCCAAGACCGAGCCGGTCAAGGGCTCGCTGCTGCGCTTCCTGCAGGCCCGCGACCTGGACACGACGCCGGCGCTGCTGCTCGATGAGCTGAACAACGCCATCGACGAGTGGGACCGGGACCTGATGATTGGGCCGTCCTACTTCATGAAGAAGGCCGCCCAGACGCCGACCGGCTTGCGCCGGATCTGGAAGTACGAGCTGATGCCGCTGCTGGAGGAGCACTACCACGGCCAGCTCAACCGGGCGCAGCTGGAGGAACGGTTCGGCCTTGAGCAACTGATGGCCCGCCTTGCGCGCGCCTAGCCTTGCCCCAGGCAGCGCCGTCCAGCACATCGTCCTGGACGAGTTGTCCGGGGGAGTGGTGGAACGGATCGACGCCGGCAGCGCCGCGTACATCAACGGCAGCGGCCTGGCCAAGGCGTCACCGCTGGGCATGGGTCTGTTCCGGATCGAGCCCGTGGGCAAGGTGGGCTCCGTGCGCACCCCCTCGGTGCAGCTGGAAGTGCGGCCCAAGGAGCGGCTGGGTCTGCGCCGGCTCCTGTTCCTGCTCGGCTACGCGGAGAACCAGGGTTTCCGGGACGACGATGTGGCCGCCGTCGAGGACAGCGACCTCTGGAGTGCCCTCGCCGAATCCCTTGCCCAGCTCGCCGACCGCGCCCTCAGCCGCGGCGTGCTGCAGGGCTACCTGAACGTGGACGAATCGCTCCGCACCGTCAAGGGCCGGATCCGGATCTCGGACCAGATCTCACGCCGCCCCGGGCTGCTCGTCCCGCTCGAGGTCTCCTACGACGAATTCACTGAGGACATCCCGGAAAACCGTATTCTGCGCGCGGCCCTGGAACGCATGTCGCAGGTGCCTGGGGTCCGGGCCGACGTGCTCAGCCGGCTCCGGCGGCTAGAGGGAAAGCTCGACGCCGTGACGCGGCTGCAGTCCGGCGCGCCCCTGCCGGTGTGGCGGGCCAACAGGATGAACGCGCGGTACCACGCGGCGTTGCGGCTCGCGGAGGTCATTCTGCGCAACGCCTCGGCCGAGGCCGGGGACGGCAGGCAGCATTCGGCGTCGTTTGTGGTGGACATGTCCAAGGTCTTCGAGGACTTTGTCGGCACGGCGCTGCGCGAGGCCATGGCCGCGTACCCGGGGGAGATGCGCTTGCGCTACAACTCCTTGCTGAATGAGGCGGTACGGGATTCGGACCGGATCACGGTGCAACCGGGCGCAGTGCACCTGCTGGGCGGCCGGCCCGTGATGGTGTACGACGCAAAGTACAAGGCGGCCGCCGACGCAGGCGCTTCCCTCTCCGGCGACCATTACCGGATGCTCGCGTACTGCACCTCGCTGAGGGTGCCCACGGCGTGGCTGGTTTACCCCGGCGCGGGGGAGATCAAGCTGCGGCGGATCCTCAACACGGATATCGATGTGGTGGAATTCCCGCTGGATCTGTCACTGCCGCCGTCGGAAATCCTGGCATCGGTGGCTGACCTGGCGCAGCAGTCGTGGGGCGAGGTGGTCCGTCAGGCGACAATAAGCCGCTGACGGTTGAACGGACCTAGGCGGTGTCGTCCTGCGCGGTCGTGGAGACGGAGAGCAGATGGTTGAGGAGCGCCTTTTCCGGCTCCCCGGGATTGTTGGCCACGTGCCTACGGAGCTGTTCCCGCACGGGGGCTTCGCCCGGCTCGGTTTCCGAGAGAATCGCATCAATGATGGCGGAAACCTGGCGGCGCAGCGGTTCCAGATCCTCATGGGGCTCGGGGCTGCGGGCGGCGTGCCGGGTGCGGGTCTCGGTAGACAACAACAAGTGTGGCATGGTGCTCTCCTGCGGAGTTAGTAGTGTCCCCACGTACTGACCAATAGAGTCCTAGTCCCCGAGTCTCGATCTTAGCTCAGGTAGACCAGTCTGTCTCGTGTAGCGGTAAGATATTTTTTGATGTCTTTGTCAACCAATTCCCAGGCTTCTCCTCCGCCGGATGGCGCGGACGGCGGTGGCGTACCTGCGTCCGGCGGTGACATCAACGCCGGTGCTGCTGAGATTACCGGGATCCGTGAGCGCATTTTGGACGTTGCGTACGAATTATTTTCGCGTCGCGGCGTGCGCGATGTAGGCATCAATGAGCTCATCAGCCGCTCCGGTGTGGCGAAAGCGAGCTTTTACCGGCACTTCGGATCCAAGGACGAGTTGGTGCTGGCTTTCCTGGAGCGCCGCGACCGGCAGTGGACTGTAGCCACCATCCTTTCCGAGGCCCGACGCCGGGGGCGCACCCCGGTGGAACAACTGCTGGCCATCTTCGACGTATTTGCCGATTGGTTCGCGCGGGACGACTTTGAAGCCTGCTCCTTTGTGAACATCCTGCTGGAAATGGGGCCGTCGCACCCGCTCGGGCGGGCGAGCATCGATTACCTCGACAAGATCCGGGGCCATGTGCAGGGGCTCGCCGAGGAAGCGGCCCTGGTGGACCCCGAAGGCTTTGCGCGCTCCTGGTACATCCTGATGAAAGGATCGATCGTCGCTGCGGCCGGGGGAGACCGGGCAGCCGCCGGACGGGCACATGGGATGGCCGAGTGGCTCATTGCCCACCACCAGGCTTAGCGGCTGAGGAAGCCGTCGAGCTCCTGCTCCAGGGCTGAGAGGTCTGTGAGCTCGCATTCCCACACGGTGAGCACCTCCCAGCCTGCACTTTCGAGCAGGCGGCGCTGTTCGGCGTCGCGGTTCCGCGTGCGGGTGCGCTTGGTTTCCCAGAACTCCGCGTTGGATTTAGGGGCATGCTGGCCGACCCTGCAGTCGTGGAAGTGCCAGAAGCAGCCGTTGACGAAGATGACTTTCCGGCGGCCGGCGAACACCAGATCAGGATTCCCGGGGAGCCTGCCGCCCCGAGCCGTCCCGTGCAGCCGGTAGCGGTAGCCCTTCGCATGCAGCATCCGGCGGACCAGCATTTCGGGCTTGGTGTTCTTCCCCCTGATGCGGGACATGTTCCAGCTGCGCCGCTCCGGGGTCAGACTGTCCGCCATGGTTTAAGTCTAGGCGGCGGCAGACTACCGGGAATTTGGGCCTAGATCTCCCGCTCGGGGTGTTCGCCGAACTGGAAGTGCCGGCCGCTGACCGACGTCGGTTCGATCTCGACGTAGAAATCCTTCAGGGTGGGCACCCACGGTTTGAGCCCCAGCGACTCGGCCGCAGCAATATCCGCCGACTGTTCCAGGACCCGTGCGGTGCCGCGCACCACCACCGACCACGCCTCCTCGGAGAGGATGCCGTCCGTTTCGAACAGCACCTTTGAGTTGATGGTCAGTTCGGCCAGCTTGTTGCCTGGCGCCGTGCGCAAGTAGAGCTTGCGGTTATCGACGGCGTAGTTCACCGGGAAAATATCCGGTTCCCCGGCCACGGTGACGACGAGCCTGCCGTGTTTGGTGCCTTCGATGAGTTTCCAGGTCTCGTCTTCGGAGAGGTTCAGGATGGGGCTGTTGTCTGCGTGTTCGAACATCATGGGCTCATTGTTCTGTCCCCTGTAGAAAAATGCCAGAGGCCGTCGGCATGCGATTGCCAGGTGGGTGGCCCGGTGCCCGCCGCAAAAATTGTCAGACCCCTTCCCTAACGTTCATGGTGTCCGGTTTGCATCGCCGCCACGGGCCGCCCGTCAGGGTGTTTGTCCGCTAGAAGATGCCCTTGGCGCCATTGGGGCGCCTGGGCCCGGACACTTCGCACCGCCAGGCGCCGCCTGGCCATGAGTTTGGGGAATCATGAGTACTTTCAATTCACACGGCACCGCACCCGCGGATGCGCCCACGTCCACGCTTCCGGCTCCGGGCAACGCTCCTGTTGCTCCGCGGGGCAACGGCTGGGGCATTACCGCGCTGGTGCTCGGCATTGTGGCCGTCGTCTTTTCGTTCATCCCGGTGATGGGCGTCGTCGCGTTTGTCCTGGGTCCGCTGGCGGTCTTGTTCGGGATCATCGGCGCCACCCGCAAGTTCGCCAAGAAGGGTGCCGCGGTCGCGGGCCTCGTCCTGGGCATTCTGAGTATTGTGATCGCGGCTATCTGGATGGCCGTGCTGTCCGCTGCCGTCTCCTCGGCCGACCAGGCGCTCAACTCGGAGCACAAGGTCCAGTACGTGGTGACGACGAACGGCAAGGCCTCGGTCAGCTACTGGACCGGCGGTGGGACTTCCAACGAGGACGTCAGCACTGGCTGGAAGAAGGAGCAGACCGTGAAGAACTCCGATCTGCTCTCCTTGGTTGTCACCGGGGATTTCTCGAATGCCTCGGCAAAGGTTGGCTGCGAGATCCTGTTTGATGGCAAGTCGATCTCCAAGAATTCCGGAACCGGCCAAGGCGCCATGGCGAGCTGCAGCGGCTCGGGCCTCGGCGCCGACAAGAAGAAGTAGCGGGTCAGGCCGGGCTAGAGGCCCGGCAGCTGATGGGGCGTCGCGGGAACTCCTGCGACGCCCTGTTGCGTCGTGCGGGGATTGTGGGGATTCAGGTGACTCCGGGGGTTTCGGCGACTTCGGGGACTTCGGAGATAGGGCGATTTCGGCGAGCTGAGTGGGGCTTTTGGGGCTCGTGATTCGCTAGTGGCGCGTGCCTCGGAAGTGACGGTGGGTCCCTGTGGATAACGCTTACGACGAGAGTGTGGTGTCAGTTACCCTTAGGCATTGTTTGGATTCAGGCGTCTTGATTTCTATCGGGGGATTAGCTGAACATGACATCTCGCACTCCAATCTCCAGCCATCGGCTAGCGGCCGGAACCGCCCTGCTCGCAGCGCTTCTTCTCACGGGAACGGCGTGTACAGGCGGCGGCGGTCAGGCGCCGCCCAAGGCATCAACCCCCGGCGACGCGTCCGCCAGCACGTCCGCGTCGCCCACCTCCAGCACCACACCGACCCCGACGCCGACCGCCAGTTACAAACCGGCCGATGCCAATGGCAGGGCGCAAAACGTCCCGGTGCCGGTGTTGCCTGAGGCCGCGAAGGCGAAGACGAAAGAGGGCCTGGAGGCATTCGCGAGGTATTGGTATTCAACGCTCACGTACGCGTATGAGACAGGGGACACAAGGCCGCTCGAATCGATTTCGTCCTCAACTTGTGCCTCTTGTGCGAAGGTCAAGAAAGTTGTTGAGGGATGGCATTCTGATGGTCGCTGGCTAGCCGGAGGAAAGATGGTGGTCGAACAGGCGCAATCGAACTTTGTTCCGACATCGGGCGCACAGTTTCAGGTTGTGATCCAGGTTCACCAAGAGCCGCTTTCGTATTACCGTGCCGACAAAGTTCTTGACGAGACTACTCAGCCGGGGCCGGCCGTGGGCGACATTATGTTGGCCTCATTCGTGGGTGGGGGTTGGAACGCGATAAACGTCGAGCACCTGGTTAAAAATCAGTGAGGGCGTTTCGATTGAGGGCGGCGAACGTGATCGCTATCCTCGCGATGCTCATCAGCCTCTCTCCGTCGGCCCACGCTGACACGACTGATTCTCCGGTCAAGGGAGACTGGGACGAGAGCGGCGCGACGGTGCGTTCTTGGCACAAGGACCCCACATCGGGCGCCTGGACTCAAACAGTGTTTGGCGCGGGCAGCGATCCCTATGTCTACCAGTACAAGCTTCTATGCCGCGAAGATCCCAAGCTGGATGGATCCAACTGCGCCACGGAAGATGCCGACTGTAGTGACGGCAAGAACGGCCGGAGCGTGAATTGGTATCGATCTCTTCGGGAATTTGATCCGCCGGTGTGGGGATTCTTCGATGGCCCCACGTGCGTTTATGACGAACGCCCAGTCGACGTGCTCGAGCGCATCGCCGCCATGATCCAAACAGAGTTCCAGAAACTTCCCATCGCCGCGGGCCGGGTCACCGCGCAGCCCAGTCCGCACACGCTGCGAGGCGCGGAGACAAACTTCTTTGCCGAGGCAACAGAGCAGCAATTCGACATCAAGATCCTGGCCCAGGACGTCCATGTCGACGCCAAACCTGTCCAGTACACCTGGAACTACGGTGACGGGACCTCGTTGGGCCCACAAAACTCGGCGGGTGGCCCGTTGCCGCAGGACCGTTGGGGCGAGAAGACGGCCACCAGTCACGTCTACACCCGGACCGGCGACTTCTCCGTTGCGCTGACCACATACTTTCAGGGAACGTACTCCGTAAACGGCGGCCCGCCGTTGCCGATCCCCGGCCAAGGGCAGTTCAGCGCTCCGCCGCAGACCGTCAGCGTCTGGCGGTCGATCACCCGCAACTACGCCGATGACTGTCTCCAAAATCCGGAAGGCAAAGGCTGCCCCGGCGCCCCACCGCCCCCACGCTGACCAGGGCGTGATTCGAGTCTCACAGCGGAATAGTTGCAGGCGCCGCATTGCTTCCACCAGTGGACTCAATCCACAGCGAAAGGAATTGCGCATGCTGTTCTCCCAAATGACCCTCGGCCAGCTGGAACTACCGAACCGGCTCGTGATGGCGCCACTGACCCGCCTCCGCTCGGGCAAGGAAGGCATTCCCGGGCCGCTGGTTGTTGAGCACTACCGGCAGCGCGCCTCGCTCGGCCTGATTGTCAGCGAGGGCACCTACCCCAGCCCCGCCGGCCGAGGCTTCCCGGGCCAGCCGGGCTTGGTCACGGAGGAACAGCTCAAGGGCTGGGCCGACGTCACCGCAGCCGTGCACGCCGAGGGCGGCAGGATCTTCGCACAGGTGATGCACGCGGGCCGGGTCACTCACGAGGACACCACCGGCGGCCACGAGGTCGTCGCCCCGAGTGCCATCGCCATCGACGGTGTGACCCGCACCTACGAGGGCAAGAAGGCGTTCCCGATTCCGCACGCCCTGACCGCAGACGAGCTGCCCGGGATCCGCGAGGAGTTCGTACGGGCCTCCCGCAATGCGGTCGAGGCTGGCTTCGACGGCGTCGAACTTCACTCTGCCAATGGCTACCTGCTGCACGAATTCCTGACCCCGGCCGCGAACCAGCGCGACGACATCTACGGCGGATCACCCGAGAACCGGGCCCGCTTCGTCATCGAAGTCGTCCAGGCTGTCGTGGACGCCGTCGGTGCAGACCGCGTCGGCATCCGCATTTCACCGGAGCACAATGTGCAGGGCGCATTGGAGCTGGACGCGGCCGACGTCCGCGATACCTATGGCTACCTGGTGGACGCCCTGGCTCCGCTGAAGCTCGCCTACCTCAGCGTGCTCCACAAGGAGCCCACGAGCGAACTGGTCCAGGAACTCCGCTCACGCTTCGACGGAACGTTCCTGCTGAACACCGGCTTCGGTGTCATCACCACTGCTGACGAAGCCAAGTCGATCGTCTCCGACGGTCACGCGGACGCTGTGGTCGTTGGACGTCCCGCCATCGCCAACCCGGATCTGGTCCGTCGCTGGCGCGAAGGCCTTCCCGTCAACGAGCCCGACGCGTCGACCTTCTACGCTGATGGCGCCGAGGGCTACACCGATTACCCCGTCTACCAAAACTAGGGGCGGATGGCCGGCCTAGCCACGGCTGGACATGCCCAACAGATCACGCCAACAGTGGACAGAATCCCATTCTGTCCACTGTTGGCTTTTGAGGTTGGGCATGTTCCCTGGACCGGTTTGAAGGCGGCGAGCATGTCCGGTGGCGCACCCCAACATTGGGCATGTCCCGTGGCATAGGCCAAGGTTGGGCATGTTCCCTAGGAAACGGCGGAGACGGACCGCTGGCAGAGGCCGATGAAGCCGCCCAGCTGTTCCAGGCCCTCCGGATCGGACGGCAGGTAGTTCGTCAGTTCCGGGGCCCGGACGATGACGGCGCGCCATTGCCCGCGGGAAACGGCCACGTTGATCCGGTTGCGGGAGAGTAGGAACTCCATCCCCCGCGGCGCCTCGGCCACCGCCGAACACGCCATCGACACGATCACCACCGCGGCTTCCTGGCCTTGGAATTTGTCCACGGTTCCGACTCTCACGCCAGGCAAGCCAGCCCGGTCCAGGGCATCGCGAACGAGGTTCACCTGGGCGTTGTAGGCGGCCACCACGAGGACGTCGCCAGCAGCGAGGGGGCGCGAGCCGTCCACGGTGTGCCAGAGCAGACCCAGATGGCGCCGCACCTGCCGGACGACTTCTGAGGCTTCTTCCGGGGACGACGTCGTGTTGCCGCTGTGCGGCACCATAACCGTCTCGATACCGGCGGGCAGTCCATCCAGGTGCCGCAGCTCGGCAGCCGGCGCTGAACGAAGCCGGCCCTCGTAGGACAGCTCGGAGACGGCCACGCACAGCTCGGAGTTCATCCGCCACGAGTCGGCCAGGAAATAGCCCAGCTCCGGCGGAAGGGTTGCGTGGCCCGCGGAAATCCAGCCCAGCGCCGACTCGTCGACGGGCTCGGGATGCTTACCCTGGCTGACCTGCGGGAGCTGCTGGGGGTCGCCGAGCAGCAGCAGCCTGCTACTGGCTTGGGCAACCGCAAGAGTGTTGGCCAGCGAGAACTGGCCCGCCTCGTCGATCACCAGCAAATCCAGCGAACCGGGCGGGACGCTAGCGCCGGTCATGGTCCACGCCGTCCCGCCGACCAGGGCGCCTCCGGGAGAGCCCAGCAACGCCGCAACGTCCTTGGCAGACCGGGCCTGCCACGGCAGGGGATTCTGGTGCTTGACGTCTTTCGCCACCCGGTCCGGGCTGACCCCGGCCTTGGCGACCGCCGTCGTCAGCAGGTTCTCCACCACCGCATGGGACTGGCCGACGACGCCGACCTTCCAGCCGTGGGCCACGAGCCGGGCGATGACGTGGGAACCTACGTGGGTCTTGCCGGTACCGGGAGGGCCCTGCACGGCGAGGTACGAGTGGTCGAGGCCCAGGACCGCCCTCGTAATGGCATCCACAACAGGGTCCGGGCCCTCACCCGGTTCCGGCAGTGACGCGCCGCCGGCGAGCCGCGGCGGCAGGCGCCGGACGAGGTCAAGGGCAGGGTGGCGGGGGATGGACCCGGATTCCAGGCCATCGGCCACCTGCCCGGCGAGAGACTCCAGCGCCTGCTCCAGGCTCTTAGTGGCAAGCGGCTGGTCCTCGGTCAGCGCGATCGGCAGCTCATCGTGGGGCGGTATGTTGCGGTGCAACCGGTCCCGGATGATGACGGTGTCCTTACCGTCCTCGTGACCAAGCTCCAGGACCTCCGTGCCGAACCATCCGCTCCGGCCGCCACCGTCCTTGCCGGTGCCCTCAAGCCCCGAGGGGAGCGGCAGCCCGTACATGCGGAACCATTTGCTGCCCTCGCGGAGGTCCGAGCCGGGGCTCACTGTGCCGGTCAACCGGACCCGCCGCTCCGGCAGCTTCCGGCCCTCTTGCTGCCAGTCGTCGAGGATCTCGGCAGAATCCACCAGGAAGACGTTCCGCTCCCGGTCGTGCGTATCCGGGCCCAGCTCACAGCGGTCGAAGTGCGCCCACCAGAAGGACTTGCGCTCCCGGCGGTGGTAGCTGACAGCCGCGGCCAGCATGGCGACGGCCTTGCGGTCTTCCTCGGGCAGGCCGCTCCCGGGCTCGGCAAAGGCCAGTAGCGCCAGCTCGGCCGGTCCCTGCGCGGCGGCAGCGGCCGGGGACCCGTCGTCGTTCTCGCCCCCCGCCGGTCCGCCCCCCGCCAGTCCGCGCCCGGCGTCGCCACCGGCGTCCCCGTCCGAACCTGATCCGGCGCCGCCGGGCTCAATCCCGCGCTCCTCGGCCAGCTGCAGCAGCCAGTTCCGCAGCTCCAGGGTCGAGAGGCAGTCGTATTCGTTGTAGTCGGAGATGCCGGCGAGGATCCTCGCCGCGTCCTCGGCCCGGCCGTCGTCGCGCGCCTCGCAGTAGTGGGCGTACGCCACCACGGAGGCGCCGGCATCCTTCACGTCCCCGGAACGGAGGTTCGTGCCCATATAGAGCGGCTCAAGCTTCTTGATGCTGTAGGAGTTCTCGGAGATGCGGATGCTGTTCCGGACCGTCTGATAGAGGTCAACCAGCAGTCCCTCGCGGAGCCACTCATCCACGATGTCCTCCCCGGCCACATGGAGCACGGAGAGCTTGCGGAGCGCCGTCTTTTCATAGGGCGCATAGTGGTAGACGTGCATGTCGGGGTAGTCCCGCCGCCGCTTCTCCACGTAGTCCAGGAAGTCCAGGAACGCCTGCTTCTCCGCT
>Ga0213837_1001447_pt1 | contig 12912 bp, 9 predicted proteins | sample SWPATP12_FD_160572 | JGI IMG/M metagenome (GOLD analysis project Ga0213837, IMG submission 160572) | Coastal seawater microbial communities from Marineland, Florida, United States - SWPA TP1 #2 | ecosystem: Environmental > Aquatic > Marine > Coastal | place: USA: Florida | collected 2016-08-06
AACGAGATGGGATTAGATTAGTGCAATAAAACAGACAATTTTAAATACCTATAAAAATGCCCTCAACATAGAGGGCATTTCTTTTTACAACTTTGAGGTGCTAATTAAAAGCTCCCGCGTATCCCCAGACCAAAATTTCTACCAGGCAAAGGCGCATCATCTTTCAAGAATGAAGAATGTACTTGACCAACTTCATCGGTTAGGTTTTCTGCCTTTGCAAAAATAACGAAGTCGTCGCCTAATCCGTCTAAGTAGTAACTAAAGTTCGCGTCTAACATCATGTAGCTATCAGTTTTAGTTTCGTATTCAGAAATTTTATCTTGTTCGAAGTAATAGCTAGTTGAAATTTGTGCATTGTAATTATTCCCTTGATATTCCAATTCTGCACCTAAACGCGCAGGAGGAATACGAGGTAAATAACTTCCATCATCTAATTTAGCTTTAATATAATCACCAAAAACACTTAGTTTTAATGGTGCTGATATTTGGTAGGCAAACTCAGCTTCAATACCGTACATTTTGACGTCGTCTTGCTGATAAATATATATCGGTAAGCCTTCTTCACCCTCATGACCATCTTCCTCATGAACTTCATGCTCATCATGCTCTTCATGGTCTTCATGGCCTCCAGCAAATAATCCTGTATTTTGCTGGTAATAATAATCTTCAACTTGGTTGTAGAAAGCACTAATCACAAACCCGAAATCACCTGTGAACTTTCTCCAAGTAAGATCTAAATTATATGAAGTCTCAATATCAACATTTTGATCACCTAGTTCAATGTCTACGTGATCACCATGCTCCTCTACCACGTAAACGGCACCAACTTCATAGGTATTAGTACCAATATGAGGGCCATTTGCAAAAAGCTCAGTCGCTGACGGAGCACGTTGAGAAAATGCGGCCGAAAATCCAATGTTATAACCTTCTTGGTAATCCCAAACGGCACCTATCGAAGCACTAATTGGAGTGAACGATTGATCTTTCAATTCATGTTCTTCTTCGTGCTCTTCCTCATGTTCCTCTTCATGGTGTTCGTCATGATGCTCTTCTTCAACATGATGTGCGGAAAGAGAAACGTGCTCTACTCGAGCCCCCACTTGAAACAATACATCTCCAATGTGCTTTTCTTCTAACCATGCTAATGCAATGGTTTCGGTCTCAGATGGCGGTGTAAACGCCTCTTCACCCGTTGCTTCTTGATCGAAGTTTTTATAGTGAAGCGTCCAAGCTCCCTTCCAGCCACTCATTTCTTCATGATATAGGTCAACGCGCGCTTCAAACATTTCATTGTTAAATTGCGTACCAACAATACCATTTTCAACTTCTTGGTGCTGATAATCAGTGTAAGCAAACTTACTCGCTACTCGATTAATAAAGCTCTTGTCGAAATCTAGTTCGCTTAATACTTGGTACCTATTTTGATCTAACTTTCCACGAACAACATGTTCTTCGTGCTCTTCATCATGATGTTCTTCTTCATGATCACCTTCTAAATGTTCTTCTTCATGTTCTCCATGATGCGCATGACCTGGAATTCCGTAATCACGACTTAAATTACCAACAGAGAAACCAATAAAACCATTGTCTAATAGATAACTAGCACCAACCGTAAAACCTGTCGCTTTTGAAGAAGAGTTTTCTAAATAATCAGAATGCTCTTCTTCATGGTGTTCTTCTTCATCATGGTGCTCTTCTTCATGTTCTTCTGCGCCATGCCAGTCTCCTGGTAACTTATAGTCATCAGACTCACGCCAAAAACCATCAACATGAAAAGCAAAATCTCCAGATCCGGTATTTAAATTAATTGATGCTTCATTTTCATCTGAAACGGTATTGTGTTGAAGACTATAGTCAAATTGAGTGTCGGTGCTTGTAGGAATACGATTATCTACTATGTTTACTACACCACCAATTGCGCCACTTCCATAGAATAAAGTTGCAGGACCTCTTAACACTTCAACTTGTGTAGCAGTACTTGTTTCCGTTGATACAACATGATCAGGACCAACTCTTGAAGCATCTGCCGCATCTAATCCATTTTGTGTAATTAATACACGTGGACCGTCAAGACCACGAATTATAGGGCTACTTGAAACAGGGCCGTAATATGTAGAATGAACACCTACTTCATTTTTAAGTGTTTCACCTAAAGTCGAAGCATGTTTTAGTTTTAAGTCATCTCCAGATAATACATTCACTGGCATCGCAGATTCGATAGACGAAGAATGCAATGGAGTCGCATACACATCAACAATTTCCATCACAGTCGATGGTAAAATAATTTCTAATGAAGACTGCTGACTTTCTGAAACGACAACTTGACGGTTGTCATGCCCGTAACCTTTTGCAGTCGTATGTAACTCAACCTTACCTTTGGGTAAATCAGCAAATAAGAACTTACCATTTTCATCTGTGAATACTTGATATTTGTCATTCCCAACAACAATTTTAGCGTTTGCCAATGGTTGACCATTAGAAGATAAAACCGTACCAGTTAATTGTTCTGCGTTCACAGAAGTAAAAATGAGAGTGTTTGCAAGACATGCACTAATGCTAGTAGCGAGTGCAGATTTCAAAAAAGTCATGTTGTTTTCCAATAAATAAAACACGTCTCGATCTGCCAATATAAACAAATCGAGAACTAAAAGATTGTAAAGTTAATATAAGTTGAATTATTTTATGAAAAATCGGATGGCGGAGCGCGTAAATAAGGCGTTACTGAACTAAAGACTGGCGTATATTGATACTGCTCAACTCCGTCTATATGAGTTAATAAAGAAAAATGAGGTGCTTTAACTTCGAGTTTTGCGTTCGATGTATCAATGTTATTTTGATACAGTTGACACAATATACGCTCTTCTACATTGTCATGACTTTCAATATGATAATCATGAGCAAAACTCGAAGAAACAAATAAAATAAGGATAAGTGCAGACACTAGTCTGAAAAAATTACTAAACATCGCCCCCCCTTATATTATTACTCAAAAAAATGAAGTGTGACAATATAACAAATTAGGCGCTAGTTCAAGTAGTAGGTAGTTTTGTGTTATCTTAATATGAGTACTTAGTTGATTAAATTACAATTTAAAGTAACGACTAAATACCTTATATAGTTCAGTACCTTGATTCACACTTGCGGAAGCAAAGTGCAAAATAGGTATAACTTCGTGATCTAAGGTTAAGTAATGCAACGGATCACCATCACCATAGTTATCCATTCGCAGAATTCTAGCTAACGGCTCTCCAGCAGGAAGTGGTTTGCCAAATGCAGCAAGATAATCCACCATCCCACCCATTGGCGAATAGTAGGCTTTATAGTCTTTGAGTAAACAAGCATAACGAGTCATTGCTTGAGGTGTGAATCTAGTTTCATTTATCACCCGTTTATGCTGCAAATAGCATAAAATACTTTTCGCATCTTCCAATGCAACGTCTAGATCAATTTGCTCTTGAGAGCCTAACTCCACCGTAAAGCTTTCCTGTAACAATCTAAAGTCTCTACCTTTGGTGTCGAATTCGGATTGTAAACTCCACCACGGACAAAATGTCGCTTCATCTAATGCACCTGCGAAACTATTTGGAATTAAAATCGTGTGTGGGATATCAAAATACTCAGCACTAGATTTTGCGTATTCCGGACAATACAAATGTTTAGAAGAAATAGGTCCCGTGTGAAGGTCTAATACTAAATCAGCTTGAAGCGCCATTTTTTGTAGCTGATACGCAATTCTTTGCCCCGTCGTTAAACCATAAATATTATGGTTTAATTGCTCATCGAGGCTATTAAGCATCAACTCACGAAATTTTCTAATGACGACATCGTCATCAGCTTTAATGTATCGCTCAGCGAACGGAGCAATTAGCGACTCGTCAAAGTGGTACATACGGTTCCAATTCACACCTGTAATTGGATCAAATCGACCTAGTGTATATTCTCCGTTTTTGTGATTACAGCCAACAGGGTTAGCGTAAGGCACTAATGTTATATCACCTTGCACATCGCAAGTTTTAAGCAATTCCAATAGTTGAAATATTACAGCGTTTCCCTGTACTTCCGCACCATGCATATTCGCTTGAATATAGACACTACTAGCATCGGGATTACGACCTTTCATACGATAAACAGGAACAGTTAACGCTGCACCACTCGCCATTTCACCTACATGCATTACTTCTTTAGAAAACATATTAAGCCTTTTTATCTAAACTTATTCGCCTACTACCTTTCCGGTACCGTTGTGCTGAAACCACTGTTCTACCTGTTTATCAAAATCCATTAAATTATGATTTGCTGCTAATTCTAGATGGGTTAGTGGTGCACGTAACAATGGTGTATTTATTTGGCCTTGTAAGTGCATAAGCGTTTTTACCGGTATAGGGCTAGCTACTTGAAATAACATATCAACTGCATTCTGCCAAAGTGGAAATAGACCTTCTACTCGACCTTGCAAAGACAAAGAAACATATCGATTAGTAGCCTCAGGCCACGCATTAGCACAAACAGAAACTAACCCTTTCGCTCCTGCATTTACTAAATAAGGCATCATCGCGTCTTCACCACTGTATAATTCAATATTTGGACAATGCTCTCTATAGGCCAAGAACTTATTGAGGTCACCACTCGCCTCTTTTAGAGACCAGCAGTTGGGGTGATCTTGTAACGTACGAATCGTAGCAAACGGTATTTCAACAGCACTTCTTGATGGTACGTTGTACAGCATACAAGGATATTTTGCTGCATCCAATAAAGCTTTAAACCACTGTGTCTGTCCAACAGGACCCGGCTTAGCGTAAATTGGCGTACCTAACAAATAGCTGTGTATAGGTAACTTGTTACAACGTTCTATCCATTGTTTTTGAGCCGCTAAGTTATAACCACCTACCGCTACCATAATAGGAACTTGAAGGTTAAGGTCACAAATTGTCTCGACTATTGCAAATTGCTCTTCTTCAGATAGCGCTAGACCTTCACCAGTACTTCCTAATAGTAGAATGGCGTTGTTTGCTCTTGCTTGATTAATTGCCACACTTTTCAATGCTTCAAAGTCAATTGAATCATCTTCTAAAAGCGGAGTAATTAAAGCTGTCCAAACGGGAAAATCGCCAATATTTAATGACGGTGAGTTATTTATAGATGTATTTAAATTATTCATTAGTCTCTCGAACTTAATAATACTTGTTCGGAGAACTTTTAGGTAATTGAGCTATATCACCAAGAACTTGGCACTTTATGAGACTCTACTACCAGAAGCTCTCCACCTAAATTGGTGACAATTGCAAGGATTCAACCGTTACAACCGATAGTGATATCATCAAAAATAGCACCATCTCGGCGTTAATCTCCCTCGTTATTCGTCATTGGAGTTTGATCTCCTCAAAATAACTACCTAGTTAACGCTCCTCTTCTGGTCTTATTTTTACGCTTTAGTTGAAGATAAAAATAAGAACGGCGCAATTTAACCATTTTTCGTTCATTTTAGCAATGAAGCTTTTTTCATACTGTGAATACACATATAATTCGCTTACGGGTTAACTCCCTTTTTCTACAATAGGTAAATAATGACAATCAGTAACCTTTCTCAAGTTTTGGCAAGAAATATCGATGCATTGGAAGCGTCTGATCCACTTATAATAAATTTACCTATTGACGGTTTTATTGATGAATACAGTCAAAGGTTTAAGTTTAATACCTTTACCTATTTAACTACGAATTTCGAACAATACTTATTAGCTGAAAAACACTATGCTCATAAGTTAAAAGCACATTTTTGTGTTGAATATAAAAGCGAAACGAAACACGATTTAGTGGTTATCGCTTTTCCAAAATCTAAAACTGAGCTTAATTTCACATTGGCAATGATTGCGGAACAAATTCAGCCAGATGCAAGAATTATTGTGGTAGGAGAAAATAAAAGTGGTATCAAATCACTAGCTAAACTATGCAAAGACTCTCTGCGATATTGCAATAAACTAGACTCTGCAAGACATTGTATTTTATATTCCGCACAAATTGTTAAGCCGCTGATAATGTTCGACCTTGAGTCATGGTATAAGACCTATCGGTTTTCAATAAAAGGTGTAGACATTGATATTGCTTCATTGCCAGGAGTTTTTAGCCAAAAAGAACTCGACATCGGTACTAAATTACTTCTTGAAACCCTAAATGATAATTTTAACGGCGAAGTTTTAGATTTCGGCTGCGGTGCAGGCGTAATAGCAAGCTTTGTCGGAAAACGAAATAAAGATACAAACTTAACATTGGTCGATGTAAGTGCCCTAGCCTTGAAATCAGCCGAAAAGACGCTTGCACTAAATGGTGTAAAAGCGAAAGTTAAACCTACGAATAGTATGTCCCATATTACGGAAAGGTTTGACTATGTACTTTCCAATCCACCATTTCATCAAGGTATAAAAACCAATTACCATGCTACAGAGTCTTTTCTCTCCAATATTGCGAAACATATTAAACCTAACGGCTGCATTACAATTGTCGCCAATAGTTTCTTAAAATATAAACCGATTATGGAAAAGGAAATAGGCCAAACAATTACGCTAACAACGCAAAAAGGTTTTAGCATCCATCAAAGCTTCTATAAGCGTTAGGGTTATAAACTTTATATTGATTAATTTTGTTTTTTATACAATTATTTAACTATCGTTAACATTCTTGTATGAGTAAATTAATGTACCACAAAGAGCCCAAACCTCTTCGAAGTATGCTGACAAACTCCATTGTCGGTTTTACTTCATTTGTGATCATTTTATTTGCCCTTTATTTATATACCTTTCAATTTAAAGGGAAACTCAACTCAATAGAAGAAAACACTATAGAAAAAGGTAAAATTGTAGCGTTATTAAGTAAGGAATATTTAGAAACAGACTATGAACTCCTTTATAACAAACTTGCCGAATTACGCTTTATAAAAAACATCAATAACATTCAAATATATACGACAAATAACTCGGGCCAAGAAATATTTGAGTTTACCGTCTATAACAAAGAACAATACAGAATAGTGGAGGATTTATCTGCTGATAAAATCCCTGGATTACTTTCCCCAAAATACTCTCTAAACCATGTTGAGTTGGTCACTCCGATTTTAAATGAGCAAACAATTGTAGGTTATGTTTATCTGAATTTAGATACAAAAAGCTACCAAAAATTACTCAAACAATCTGGGCTTTATTTTGTATTGATATCGCTAATTATTATCGGGTTAGCGATGTTTATATCGACCCGAATAAAGAATACGCTATTTAATGAAATACAATCTCTTGCCTCTCAACTTCACGAAGTGACTAAGACTAAAAATTATAATGATAAATGTCCCGGAAGCACCATTCGTGAGCTTAATGTTCTAACAGATAACATAAACTTTTTATTAAGCCGTGTGAGTAATCAAATAAATTCACATGTAAAAGAAACAGAACAAATACGTGAAAACAACACGTTGCTTGAAGAAAAAGTTACTGCACGAACCGACGCATTAAAAGAGTCTAATCAAGAATTGTTGTCTGCAATTGGCAAACTGCACGAATATAAAGATCAGCTAGTTGAAAGCGAAAAAATGGCTTCACTGGGTGACATGGTTGCTGGAGTTGCGCATGAGGTTAACACACCGATTGGTTTAGGGGTTACCGCATCTACATTGTTAGAGGATAGATTGAATGAAATTAAGACGGCTTATGACGATAAAACGTTAAAATCTAGCCAGTTAAGAAAGTTTTTAGAAGATGGACAAGAGAACATTTCTATCATTTACCGCAATCTCGATAGAGCAGCAAAGCTCATCTCTAGCTTTAAAAAAGTTGCTGTTGACCAATCAAGCGAAGAAGAACGAGTTGTTGTTTTTTCTGAATTATTAAATGAAGTGGTTTTAACATTAGCGCCGCAGTTAAAGAATTTACCGTTTGAAATAACACTAGATTGTCCCGAAAACTTGTCCGTTATTACAAAACCGGGTCCTATTAATCAAATTTTGATAAACCTTATTATGAACTCAATTACACATGGTTTCGAAGGGCGAGATGAAGGTCAGATCAATATTGAAGTCATTCAAATGGGGCAACAAATTGGCATATCTTACAGAGACAATGGACGAGGAATAGACAACAAAATTAAGGCTAAAATTTTCGCACCATTTACAACAACTAAACGTGGTAAAGGTGGCAGTGGTTTAGGTCTTCATTTAGTGTTTAACCTAGTTACTCAAGCGCTTGAAGGTAACATCCAGCTTGATGAACAAGAAACAGTGGGAGTGCATTTTGATATTAGCTTCCCAGTAAAAAATATAAACAAGATTGAAGAGAGTTAAGTATTTTACTTTTAACAAGATTTGTTGAGTTTTAGAACTCAGTTCTATACCATACGTAAGAGTTCAGAAATTTTTCAACTATAATTATTTGTATATGTAGATGAATTTCAAACCTATAAAAACATAATGGACATGATGAGTATGCAAAAACCTCATATTTTGATCGTAGAAGATGAAGATGTTACAAGATTTAGCTTAAGAAATTTATTCGAAGCTGAAGGGTATCAAATTTCTGAAGCCATTGATGGCGAATCGATGGATAAAGCCCTAAAAAATAATACGATCAATCTTGTTGTTATGGATATAAACTTACCTGGAAAAAACGGTCTATTACTTGCGAGAGAACTCACTAACAACCATGACCTAGGGCTGATATTTTTAACCGGACGTGACAGCGATATTGATAAAATACTAGGGCTTGAGATAGGGGCTGATGATTACCTCACAAAACCTTTTAACCCTAGAGAACTTACAATTCGTGCTAGAAATATCCTTAGTCGCCTCAAACAATCTAAATCGGAGCCTAAAGACAGTGTTATTAAATTTAACCAATGGACTGTTGACGGTAACTCTAGAAAAATGACCTCACCAACAGGTGAAGTTATTGCTATTCCTAGAGGTGAATATAGAGCTTTACGACTGTTGATTGAAAACATCGGCCAAATTGTTACCCGTCAGGAATTAATTAAAGAGATGACTGGGCGCGACTTAAGATCTAATGACAGAACAGTTGACGTTACTATTAGACGTTTAAGAAAACATTTTGAACAAGATGAAAACTCACCTGAACTGATTAATACAATTCACGGTGAGGGATACAGATTCGTAGGGACTTTAGATTAAAGTTAGTAACAGGCTCACTCGTTGAGCCAATCCTTAAATGCTGACACCCCTTCCAAGTTTAAGGATTTTAGCGTTGTAAGTTGATCATTTTTCCATGCTTTACTTTCAACAACCTTATCGATGCTAGCTAATAACTGGTTAACCTTTAATAAGCCAACACTGCCAGCTGCACCTTTCATTTTATGACAATGCTCATGCCATAACTGTTGTGAATTAGTTAGAACAGCTTCTTCTATATCAGACAAATAAATTACTGACTGCTGCTCATACATTTCTAACATTTTCAGCAATACATCATTACCTAGGCTTTCTTTGTATCCTTGAAGTAAATCTAAATCTAAATGATTAATTTCATTCATATTAATCTTGCCTTTCCTTTGGTTTTAATTGCGTCAATTAAGATAATACTAGGACTGTTAAAACATTAAAAATAAAAATTTGTAATAGTTTTAGTCAAAACTAGGCTAGAATATGCGCCCTTGAATTCAGAATACTTTGCCACATATAAAAGGCAAAGTATATTTATCGCGTTAATTTAGCGGAGTAGAAATGCCAACATCAATGCCAGACATTGCCAACCATACTACAGCTCAAACAGAGGGAAAGCTTGATTGGGTAGGAATGAGCAATATTGAAATTCCAGTAATGGTAGCATCTAAAGACGAAGCTGAGCGTCTGGTGTCTGCACACGTGGATGCATTTGTTAACTTAAATGATCCTACTGCCAAAGGCATTCATATGTCTAGGCTTTATCTTTTATTGGACGAATTGTCTTCAAACAATACACTTAACTACCAATCTTTGGTTACGTTATTAGATGGTTTTATTAGTAGCCATCAGGATTTAAGTGATAATGCTAAAGTGCAGTTTAGATTTGATTATCATTTACGTAGAAAATCACTAATTAGTGGTAAAGAAGGTTGGAAAGCCTACCCTGTCATTCTTACAGGTCGCTTAAATAAGGGACAATTAACTATCGAAATGGCAATAGACGTGAGATATTCATCGACTTGTCCATGTTCTGCTGCATTGGCTCGCCAACTCATTCAGAAGTCCTTTAGAGACAAGTTTAGTGAAGATAGTTCAAATTTTGATATCGAAACTGTTCATGAATGGTTAGGAACAACCGAAGGTATCGTTGCAACACCACACAGTCAGCGTTCTGTTGCAGAAGTTAAAGTAAAGCTAAATGAAACTACCAACCAGTTTCCGATAAAGGATCTAGTCGATACCATTGAAAACGCATTACAGACTCCTGTACAAGCTGCAGTTAAACGTGAAGATGAACAAGAGTTTGCTCGTCTTAATGGACAAAACCTTATGTTTTGTGAAGATGCCGCTCGTCGACTTCAACATGCGATGAATTTAGCGACTGAATTTGACGATTTTTGGCTTCGTATTAATCATTTAGAGTCACTGCATGCGCATGACGCAGTGAGTGTAACGACAAAAGGTGTCGAGGGCGGATATCAACCGTAACTGCTAAAGTAAACCTGTAGTTTTACAACAAATTTTATTCAATTCTTAAAAAGGGTAATAGGCGACTATTACCCTTTTTTCATTTTTAGCCTATAAATCTTAAGCTTAACCTGTCTATACATCTAGCCCGATCTTTGAATAATATTCACCCGCAAACTGAATATTATTCAAAAACCTCAAAAGTGTAATTTTATTACAAAAATAACAATTCTCATTAAATAACTTACAATAAACATCAAAATAATTTCCATAATTTGGAATCTTTTTTTTCACCAAATGGTCAATTAATAAAAAAACCAACAAAAACAACAAACTACGACCAACACAAAATATGTAAATAAATTACGAGTATTAGCTCTATTTTTATTGACCTTTTGCCTATTTATGTTTAATGTAGTGGGTTCCCTGAGTGACAAACAGTATATTTATGCATTTTCCGCATTTATTAATTCTAGAGTTTCTTAAACCCCCTGTTTTCACATCGGTATAATAATTAGGAGAACACAAATGCAGCTTTATGATCCCAACTACCAAAAAGACAATTGTGGATTTGGCTTAATTGCTCATCAAGAAGGTGAGACTAGCCACAAGCTGATTAAGACAGCAATTTCAGCATTAGCTAGAATGCAACATCGTGGCGGAATCGCTGCCGATGGAAAAACAGGTGACGGTTGTGGATTATTGATACAGAAACCTGATAGTTTCTTTCGAACAATTGCTGAAGAAAATCAATGGCAACTAGGTAAAAAATACGCTGTTGGTATGATCTTTTTGAATCAAGATACCGATAAAGCTTCACTTAGTAAAAAAATATTGGAAGAAGAACTTACACGTGAAACATTAACCGTTGTTGGATGGCGCGTAGTTCCAGTAGATAAATCAATTTTGGGAGAAATAGCAGCAAGCAATTTACCTGGAATTGAGCAAGTCTTCGTTGATGCTCCTCCAGGATGGAGAAGTAAAGATCTAGAACGCCGTTTATACATGGCCAAACGTCGAGCTGAAAAACGCATTGAAGACGATAAATTCTATATAGCAAGCTTATCCTGTCAGGTAAATATCTACAAAGGCTTAATGATGCCGGTAGATCTACCTAATTTTTACCTTGATCTTGCTGATATTCGTATGAAGAGTGCTATCTGTGTTTTCCACCAACGCTTTTCTACAAATACTTCGCCACAATGGCACTTAGCGCAGCCTTTTCGTTTTCTTGCGCACAATGGTGAAATTAATACAATTAAGGGTAACCGCCAATGGAGTCGAGCTCGTACAACACGTTTCCAGTCTCCACTTTTACCTGACTTACAAGATGCTGCACCATTCGTAAACGAGATTGGTTCAGATTCATCATCTTTGGATAACATGCTTGAGCTATTTATGGCTGGCGGCATGGACTTATATCGAGCAATGAGACTGCTTATGCCACCAGCATGGCAAAATAGTCCTTTGATGGATGATGACTTAAAAGCGTTTTATGAATTTAACTCTATGCACATGGAACCGTGGGATGGCCCAGCTGGTGTCGTAATGACTAATGGTCGCCACGTAGCTTGTAATTTGGATAGAAACGGTTTACGCCCTGCTCGTTACGTTATTACTCGCGATGGATTTATTACCTTGGCTTCTGAAGTTGGTATTTGGGAGTACGGTGAAGATGAGGTTGTTGAGAAAGGTCGTGTAGGTCCAGGTGAGATGCTGGCTTTAGATACCTATACAGGAAAGTTATATAGCTCAACAGATATCGATACTGAATTAAAAGTTCGCCATCCTTATAGAGAGTGGTTAGATAAAAACATTCGTCGTTTAGTTCCTTTCCATAAGCTTGAAGCTAACTTAATTGGTCAACGTGTATTTTCTGACGAAGAACTTTCTCAGTACCATAAAATGTTTAACTACAGCTATGAAGAAATTCATCAAGTTGTTAAAACATTGGCCGAAAATGGTCAAGAAGCCACTGGTTCAATGGGTGATGATACACCTATGGCTGTTTTATCGAGTCAATCTAGAACTTTGTACGACTACTTCCGTCAGCAATTTGCGCAAGTGACAAACCCGCCGATCGATCCACTACGTGAACGCTATGTTATGTCATTAGGCACTTGTATAGGTCGTGAGCATAACGTTTTCAACGAAACAACGGGTCACGCAGATAGAATTTTATTTGATACGCCAATTCTCATGTACACAGGTCTCAAGCAGTTACGAGAGCTAGATCCAGAGCATTATCGTAGTGATACATTAACGCTAAACTACGACCCAGAAGAAGGTTT
>Ga0213837_1001450_pt1 | contig 12886 bp, 9 predicted proteins | sample SWPATP12_FD_160572 | JGI IMG/M metagenome (GOLD analysis project Ga0213837, IMG submission 160572) | Coastal seawater microbial communities from Marineland, Florida, United States - SWPA TP1 #2 | ecosystem: Environmental > Aquatic > Marine > Coastal | place: USA: Florida | collected 2016-08-06
CGTCCGACATCCACTTCGAGCCCTACGAAAAATACTACCGGATCCGCATGCGCGTCGACGGCGTGCTGCGCGACCACGCGATGCCGCCGCTCTCGATCCGCGACAAGCTGGTCTCGCGCATCAAGGTGCTGGCCAAGCTCGACATCTCGGAAAAGCGCGTGCCGCAGGATGGCCGCATGCGCCTGATCATGTCGGCCACGCGCACCATCGACCTGCGCGTCAGCACCCTGCCGACCCTGTTCGGCGAAAAGACCGTCATGCGTATCCTGGACGCGACCCAGGCGCAGATGGGCATCGACGCCCTCGGCTACGATCCCGACCAGCGCGAGCTGCTGCTGGGCGCCATCACGCGCCCCTACGGCATGGTGCTGGTGACCGGGCCCACCGGTTCCGGCAAGACCGTCTCGCTGTACAGCTGCCTGAACGTCCTGAACAAACCCGGCATCAACATCTCGACCGCGGAAGACCCGGCCGAGATCAACCTGCCGGGCGTGAACCAGGTCAACGTCAACGACCGCGCCGGCCTCACCTTCCCGGTCGCGCTGAAATCCTTCCTGCGCCAGGATCCCGACATCATCATGGTCGGCGAGATCCGCGACCTGGAGACGGCCGACATCGCGATCAAGGCCGCCCAGACCGGGCACATGGTGTTCAGTACGCTGCACACCAACGACGCGCCCTCGACCCTGACACGCCTGATGAACATGGGCGTGGCCGGCTTCAACATCGCCTCCTCGGTGATCCTGATCACGGCCCAGCGCCTGGCGCGCCGCCTGTGCACCTGCAAGCAGCCGCTCGACATGACGCGCGAGGCCTTGCTGGCGGCCGGCTACCGCGAAGGCGACCTCGATTCGGACTGGAAGCCCTACGGGCCGGTGGGCTGCGAACGCTGCCTCGGTTCCGGCTACAAGGGCCGCGTCGGCATCTACCAGATCATGCCGATCTCGCCAGCGATCGAGGCGCTGATCCTGGCCAGCGGGAACTCGATGCAGATCGCCGCCCAGGCCGAGAAGGATGGCGTCAACTCGCTGCGCCGCTCGGGCCTGCTGAAAGTAAAACAGGGGCTGACCAGCCTCGAAGAAGTGCTTGGCTGCACCAACGAATAGGATTCACATGGCTACCTCCCTCACCACCCGCGGCCGCGGCGGCGCACAAATCAAGGAAGCCGTCTACGCCTGGGAAGGCAAGGACAAGACCGGCAAGACCGTGCGTGGCGAGCTGCGCGCCGGCGGCGAGGCGATCGTCAACGTGACCCTGCGCCGCCAGGGCATCATGGTCACCAAGGTCAAGAAGCGCGTCTACCGCAGCGGCAAGAAGATCACCGACAAAGACCTGACCATGTTCACGCGCCAGCTGGCGACGATGATGAAGGCCGGCGTGCCGCTGCTGCAGGCCTTCGATATCGTCGGCAAGGGCCATGCGAATCCCTCGATGGCGAAACTGATCCTCGACATCCGCGGCGACATCGAGACCGGTACCAGCCTGAATAACGCTTTCCGCAAGTACCCGCGCTATTTCGACCCGCTGTTCTGCAACCTGGTCGGCGCCGGCGAACAGGCCGGTATCCTGGAAGACCTGCTGCACCGCCTGGCCGTCTACAAGGAAAAGACGCTGGCGCTGAAATCGAAGATCAAGTCCGCCCTCACCTACCCGATCGCCATCCTGGCCGTCGCCTTCATCGTGGTGGCCGTCATCATGATCTGGGTGGTCCCCGCGTTCAAGGACGTGTTCGCCAGTTTTGGCGCCGACCTGCCGGCCCCGACTCTGGTCGTGATGGCCATCTCCGAATTCTTCGTCCAGTGGTGGTACCTGATCTTCGGCTCGGTGTTCGGCGCCATCTACTTCTTCATCGAATCCTGGCGCCGCTCGCTGAAAATGCAGCAAACCATGGACCGCCTCCTGCTGCGCCTGCCGATCTTCGGCGCCGTGATCCGCAAGGCCACGATCGCCCGCTGGACGCGCACCCTGGCGACCATGTTCTCCGCCGGCGTCCCGCTGGTCGAAGCGCTCGACTCGGTCGGCGGCGCCGCCGGCAACGCGGTCTACCTCGACGCCACGCGCCGCATCCAGACCGAAGTCTCGACCGGCACCAGCCTGACGGTGGCCATGCAGAACGTGAACGTGTTCCCGAGCCTGGTGACCCAGATGGTCGCCATCGGCGAAGAATCCGGCGCCCTCGACGGCATGCTGGGCAAGGTCGCGGACTTTTTCGAGGACGAGGTCGACGAGGCCGTGGCCGCGCTGTCGTCGCTGATGGAGCCGATGATCATGGTGATCCTCGGCGTGCTCATCGGCGGGCTGGTGGTGGCGATGTATCTGCCGATCTTCAAGCTGGGTTCGGTGGTGTAAAGCCTGCTTGCAGGTTCCGAGAATACATCGCCGTGTCCTGAAAAACGTCGCAGTGGCTCTTACCTGGTTCGCAGTAGCTCTACTTCAATTGGGTAGCGCTACTGCGAACCAAGCCTCTCCTGCGCGAAGTTCTAGCTCATCTCCAAGTAACCGCGGCGCCTGCAAGATCGCATGTGCAGTTCTTAACGATGAGGTCTGAATGTCGAATTAGGGTGACAGCGGATCTACTTGGACAGTCCGCTTACGACCCCAGAGCAGACCTGACACTTACGAGTAATCGACGATTGCTGCCAGTGCAGGCAGTTCATTAGACATGTCGTCCAAGCATTTTTTCATCATGGCTGCATCCTGAGGGAAGCGCTCCGCAAACGGCCTCCAACCGATCAATTGAAGATGCTCGGGCATCTCGACAAGCGCGTTAATCGAGTCCCAAAAAGCATCCCAGTTCTTCCCATACCAGCCAGGAAAGTCCAGCGCTTCGGATAACACTTCATGCAATTGATCGATACTTACAGTCTCAGACATGGCTACGGTAACGAAAGCTTTTCTCATTGCTCCCTCATCAATGATGGGCGTCTGCTTTTAGCCTGGCGAAGGCGAAAAAAAACGCCACTGTGTCGTTCCCGGCACATTGGCGTTCGTTCGGCGGGCGCGGGGCCCGCCGGGGTGGCGGGTCGCTTACGCGGCGGCCAGGCCGCGCGGGTTGGCGCGGCCGTTCAGGCGCGCCATGCAGGCCACGACGAGCAGGCCGGTCAGCATCAGCAGCCAGGCGGCCGGTTCCGGTACGGCGACAGCGGCCACCTGGGTCAAGCTCAGCAGCGAAGACGTCGACGTCACGACGACGCCCGAGTTCGTCAGCGCGAATTGCAGCGCGCCGAAGTCATCTCCGATGACGTTGCCGATCGAATTGTAGAGCACGATCGAGAAAAACCCATTGTTGTCGGAAGCATTGTTAAAGCCGAGGAAGCCTTCCGAAAAATTCAGGTCGAACCCAAACGGACCGTTGACCCCGAGGTACAGATCGTTGTCGCTGCCGGCGTTGCCGATGGAAAAACCGCCCGCTGCGTCGCTGACCGCGCCTTGACGGTCGAGCTCGACAACCGGCGTTCCGGTAAAGCGCGACAGACTGGCCGTCACGGAGGGGGCGCCGTTGATGCTGCTGAACAGCAGGTCGATGGAGGCGATGTCCGAGGTGGCGGTATCGACGATGCCGATCTGGTAAGTCGGCAGCACGGCGGCGCCGGCCGTCAGGCTCGACGCAGCCAGGCCCAGGGCCAGCACGACATGACGCAGGTGTTTTTGAATGTTGAACATGTTATTTCCTTAGAGAGTGCCGCTGTAGACGACAGCGTTGTAGCCGATTGGGCTCTTGCTTGGATTGGAGAAGATCACGGTGACCGTTGCGCTCTGATTCGGAGCGAACGTGCCACTGCCGAACCTGACGTAGGGAGCGCCGTTATGCGTGCCGGTGGCATTGTCAATCGAGATGCCAGAGGTCAGGTTCGTGAACTCGACGTTGACCGGGCCGCTGACAGCTTGTGCAGTTTTGTTGGTCAAGGTATAGGTCACGCTGTACTTCTGAGTCGTACGGTTGTACATAGGACCCACGCTGGTCAATCCGAAGCTGGCGGTGACATTGGTGATGCAGCTACGCAGCGGCGTCGACATGTTGCGCGGCGCCACCGGCATGACCGTGAAATCGGCGCCGTTTTTGTTGGTGTCGACGCATGCATCGGTGCGGAAGGCGGCCGTCGTCGGCGATAACGTTGCTGTCGGCGCACCACCCTCGGCAGGCGTAGCACCGCTGCCGAACGCGACCCAATCGATCACGTTCGAGCTGGTTGGCGTCGCTGAGGCGGGCAGTACAGCCGTGCCGCTGACCAGGGCCACTTTGCCGGCCGTCCCGGACATATTGATCGTGCCCGTCGCATCCGCAGCAGGCAGTGCAGACCCGTTGGCGCCGCCCGAAAATTCGGAGATCAGGAAATATTGCCCAGGCAGCAGCGTCTTCGCCGGCAGCGCCGTGGTGTTGCTCCACGACGTGCCCGCCGACGAGGCATATTGCACGCTCAGGCCGCTCAGCGATACCGGCGCCGAGGTCGGGTTGAAGAGTTCGATGTAGTCATTCCGGAGCGTTGCGCCGGAATTGCCGCCAGCACCGTAAATTTGACTGATCACCAGGTGCGGCGCAACGGGCGCAGGTGTGCCCGCCGTATTGTCGATCGTGAACGCAACCGCACTCGAGCTGCCAACGTTGTTGGCCGCGTCGTAGGCCTTGGTCACCAGGCTGTGGCTGCCTTTGGTCAGCAGTGTGGAGTCGTATCCGAAGGTGTATGGCGCGGCAGTGCTGGAACCGACCAGATTGCCATCGACAAAGTACTCGACACGGGTCACGCCGACGTTGTCGCTGGCCGTGGCGTTGAGGGTGATGCGGCCCGCGCTACCGGTTACGCTGGCGGAAACGACTGGGGCGGTCAGGTCGACGATGGTGTTGCTGGTCATGAAGGTGACCGGCGCCGACTTGCCGATATTATTCGACGCGTCGTAAGCCCAGGCGACCAGGGTGTGGTTGCCGTTGGCCAGCTTGGTCGAATCGAGCGTGGCCGAATAAGGGGTCACGTCGGTGCCCGACACCAGGTTGCCGTCGACATAGAACACGACCATGGTCACGCCTTTGTCGTCGCTGGCGTTGGCCGACAGCGTGATGTTGCCCGTGCTTCCGCTGACGCTGGCGCTGACGGTCGGGACGATCAAATCGTCGCCGCCGGCCACCTGGGTCACCCAGATCGGCGCGGACCACAGGACATTGCCGTCGTTCTGGGTCACTTTGGCGTAATAGAAATGCTCGCCCAGGGTCGGGGTAATGGCCTGCGATGCGCCCGTTCCCAGCACAGTGACGGTGCCATTGCGGCCCGGCACGCCTTCGTAGAAGGTCACCGTCGAAGCCGACTTGCCATTGCTGTTCGAATAGTTCGCGGTCAAGGAAAGCGAGCCATAATTGGTGATGCGCTCGCCCATCATATGGGTCTCGCCCACCGTCGCACCGTTGCCCTTGCTGGTGAGGATCAGTTGCGACCCCTTGTCCATGGTCGCGAACACGCGGCGCGCCTTGATGGCGTCGATAAAGCTGGCGTTGGTGTAAGGGGTGCCGGTCGGGATCAGGATACCGGTGCGGTTGGTGTAGGACGCGCCCCAGTTAGCGCAGTGGTTATCCTGGTTGGTCGTGAACGCAATATGGAAGCCGGCCTCGAGCGCCTTCTGGCAGGCGCCTTCGTAGCTGCTGCGGCCCGTTTCGGTTTCCGTCGTGTTGACCGAGAAGGCCGAGGTGTTGAGCACTTCGCACAAGGCCATTGCGGTGTCGCCGTCGGCCGTGTAGCCGAGCGCTTTGCCGTTGACGAGGAATTGGCCGCTGCTGGAAGGGTGATTGAACTGGCCGACCCAGCCGCGCTGGGCCATCAGTGTGTAGAGGCCGGCGTAGTCGCCCTTGGTCGTGAACGTGTCGCCGATCAACTCTCCGCTGCTGTTGTATTCCCACTCCAGCAATTGCGGCGTGTTGAAGATGTTCATGTGACCGCCGTTATTGATCACGCCCCACTCCAGGCCGTAGACGCCGAGGAAGTTCGGGTTCGCCGCATTGAAATTGACGGCTGCATCCAGGCCCGACCGGAACAGCGCGCGCGCCTTGGCGGCATCGGCAGCGGCGTTGGTGCCGTCGGAGCCGTCGTACATGTGGTTATGTTCGGAGGCCATCAGGAAGTCCAGGCCCCGGTTCATCGCATAGGCGTAGGCCTCGGTCGGGCCGCCGGCGGTGCCGGACTGGGGATTCTGTGCGCCCGAACAGCTGGCCAGGTTGCCGCCGCCGTCGCTGTGGTTGGTCTGGCTGTGCAGGTTGCCGAAGTAGACCGTGTAGGCCGGCTGGGTGGCGGCCACGGCCATGGTCGTGGCGGCGCTCATGCGCATCGACTTGGTCGACGTGGTCGCGGTGTCCTGCTTGGGCACGGGGGCGGCGACCGTCGTGGCGCTTGGCGTGGCAGCCACTGCCGGCTCGCCGACGACGATATCCCATTTCTGCTCTTCGCCGTGATCGGCGGACGCGAGGACGGCGTCGATACCCTCGGCGCTCGTATCGGGTCCCTCGTCGGTCGTCGGCGTGGCCACGGCGACCATGCGCGCCGTGTAGACGCCGTCCGCAAGGCTTGGATCGGCGCTGCGCGCGGCCCAGTCGACGTTGACCTTGCGCGCTGCGTCGGTCAAGCGTTCGATACCCTGCCAGCGCTGCACGGTGTTGCCGCGCGCGTCAAGCAGTTCGAGGCGCCAGGTGATGTCCTGGGCGCTTTCAACGAAAGGATAGGAAAAATTCAGCGTGAAGCTGCGGGCGCCCTCGGTGTTGCCCGAGTACGGTGCGTACAGCGTGGCTTCGAATTCGCGGTGATCTTCCTTGGGCGTTTGCGCCAGGGCGCCGAAATTGATTGCTGCCAATGCCATCGCGATCAGTGCGCGACGGGGCACACCTTGCTTGCCAAAATGAGTTTTGCGGTTCATAGACCTGAGCCTCTTGATTGATATTCGTGTGGAAACTGGTGTGCCAAATATGCAATATGCCTTAAAAGATGCGTAAAATCAATTGCAAATTTGTTAGCAGCACTAGGGCGTCGGCGATGAAATGTCGCTTCCCCATGCGGAAAGACAATGTCTTTACGAAAAATGCATGGTACTTACCCAGAATGACAACATCACGACAATCTATTAGTCCAACTGGACTAATAAAAGGGTTTGGTCAGAAGCTGTTACAGCAGGCGGAGGCGCACATTGTCCCTTGGTGGAATAGAGCAAGCGTCGGACGACAGCTTCATCAGCACCAACCCGGCCACGATGAGGAAGGCAGCGCAGATCCGCGCGAGGGTGAGTTGCTCCCCAAGGAAGGCTATTCCGACCACGAAAGCGCCAATCGCACCGATGCCGGTACAGATCGTATAAGCCGTACCGAGAGGAAGGGTACGCATCGACAGCGCGAGCAGGCCAAAGCTGACCAGCATGCCGACGATGGTAATGACAGAGGGGATGAGTTTGGTGAAGCCCTGCGACTGCTTCATTGAAAAGGCCCAGAGGACCTCGAACAGACCTGCGACGACGAGCATGCACCAAGCCATATCGGCTCTCCTTGAGAGCCGGGCCGTCCCGGTATTTGTTCCCACGACGGGGGCGGTCGTTCCGCCTGCCGCCAGTATAACCGCAGTGCCGAGGCTGCGCAGCGGCGCCTGTTCAATGGCGCCGCCGCGCTCCCGTCAGAGTACCTTGCGCCCGCTGATGACGCGGATCAGGATGATGATCACGGCCACGACCAGAAGAATGTGGATCAGTCCACCGGCAGCCACGGAAGTGACCATGCCGAGCAGCCACAGGATGATGAGTACGATAGCGATGGTATAGAGCATGTTGACCCCTGATGGTAGGAAGCGGATGAGCGAAGGCGGCCTGGCAAACTACCGGGTGCCTGCATCCGATGACCCATCTTGCGCCCTCCCCGCCTCCTCTTCCGTGCGTTTCCTAACAGAACAGTTATTATTTCACCAATGATTCGAGGTGCGCGATGGTATCGGTCAGCTCCTCCGCCCGCACCGGTTTCACGAGGTGCGCCGCAAAGCCGGCCTCGCGCGACAGGTGACGATCCTGCTCCTGGCCGTAGCCGCTGACTGCAACCAGGGCCGCCGCCGCGCAGCACGGCAAGCGCTTCAGGGCCGCGGCCAGCGCGTGGCCGCTCATGTCGGGCAGACCGATGTCGAGCAGGATGACGTCGAAGCCATCCTTCCCCGCGTGCGCCAGCGCCGCCTGCGCCGAATGTTCGACCGTCACCCGGTGCCCGGCCAGCTCCAGCACCATTGCCAGCGTGCGCGCCGCGTCGACATTGTCGTCGACCACCAGGATGCGCCTGGCCCGTGCGGGCGCCGGCGCCGCGGCGGCGGCGGCGAGCGCGGGAGCGGCGCCCGCATCCGCCAACAGCGGCAGGCGGATGATGAAGGTGCTGCCCTTCCCTGCGCCGCCGCTTCTCGCCTCGACCGAACCATGATGCAGCTCCACCACTTTCTTCACCAGCGCCAGGCCCAGCCCGAGGCCGCCCTGGGCGCGGTCGGGCGTGCGTTCGCCCTGGGTGAACAGGTCGAACACCACCGGCAGCAGGTCGGGGGCAATGCCGATGCCGTTGTCGCGCACCTGCAGCAGCACGCTGTCGCCCTGGCGCTGCAGCGACACGTGCAGCTCGCCGCCCTCGGGCGTGTATTTCGCCGCGTTGTTGAGCAGGTTGGCCGCCACCTGGATCAGCCGCGTGCGCCCGCCCGACACCAGCAGCGGCTCGGGAGCGATGTCGAGCGTCAGGGTGTGGTGGCGGGCTTTGATCACGGGCACGATCTGCTCGACGGCTTCGCGCAGCACGGCGCCCAGTTCGACGGTCGTTTTCTCGATCGTGACCAGGCCGCGGGTGACGCGCGAGACGTCCAGCAAATCGTCGACCAGGTGAGTCATGTGCTTGACCTGGCGGCCGATCACTTCGCTGGCGTCCTTGATCCGCGGTTCGTGCGCGTACAGCATGCGCAGCAGCTGGGCGGCGCTGCTGATCGGCGCCAGGGGATTGCGCAGTTCGTGCGCCAGCATGGCCAGGAACTCGTCCTTGCGCTCGTGCTCGCGCTGCAGGTGGGCCTGCTGGCGGTGCAGACGGTCGAGCATCCCGTTGATGGATGTGGCCAGGGTGATGGTTTCGCTGCTGCCGGCCAGTTCGGCGCGCTGCTCGCCGATGCCCTCTTCGTCCAGCCTGGCAGCGAACTGTTCGAGCTTGCGCAGGTCCTGGGTCAGGCCCAGCGCAAAGCGCGAACCGAGCAGGAACACGAGCGCGGCGAGCAGCGCCGCGATGCCGCCGATCAGGCCGTACTGTGACCCTGGCGTTTCCAGCATCGCGTGGCTCGCGGACGTATCGGTATGCAGCTTCAGGCCGAGGTGGCGGAATGGCTCGGGCCCCGTCACCGGCAGGTCGAGGCCGGATTCGCGCGCGGCCGCCGGCGCTTTGCCCTTCCACGTCAATGCGGACGCCGGGGCGGGCCGCAGGTCGGCCACCTTCATCTTGTAAACCAGCGCCCCCTCCGGCGTATTCGTGCGCGAGTAGCGCAGCAGGCTGACGCCGACCAGTTCCGCCCCCTCGCCCGCGCCGAAGATGGCCGTGCTTTCCAGGCCTTCGTCGATGAGCGCGCGCAGCCAGGTCAGCTGGGCGGCATCGAAGCGCTCGACGCCATTGCCCGCGATCGGCTTGGCGTCGAAGTCGGTGAACAACACCTGCACCGGGATGCCGTTAATCTGGCGCAGGCCGCCCAGGAAAGGCGCCAGGTAGGTTTCCCGTCCCGCGCTGTCGACCAGGGCGGTCGCCAGGATCGGGCTGTCGGCCACTTCCTGCATGCGTGCGGCCAGCGTGGCGAGGGTGTTGCCGACGGTGCGCGCGTTGAACGCGGCCTCGCGCTGCTGCAGCAGCGCCACGGCCGCTTCGTGCTGGCGGTTGACGAGCCAGAACGAGGCCGCCGCCACCAGCAAGACGGCGGCGGCGGTGATGACGGCGGACGCGATCGCGAAGCGCCGGCTCAGGCTCCCTGTCCCCAGTCGTGTCCAGTACTTCATCAATCGGCCGTCGGGACCAGCACGCCGTCCGCACGGTAGCGGGCGATCAGCAGTTCCCGGGCGCCCAGGGCTTCATGGCGGCCAGGCGCGAACGGCGGCGCGTAGACCTTCACCAGGCCGCGGTGTTCGCGCAGCTTTTCGAGGGCGTCGCGCACGGCCTTGCGGTCGGTGCTGCCCGCGAGGTCGATCGCGCGCGCCAGGATGTGCATCAGGTCATAGGCATGCGCCACGCCCACCGCGCCCTGGATCTCTTCGATCTTGCGGATCGGCGACACGGCGGCGGCACTGGCCATGAAGCGCGCCAGCGCCTGCTTGTCCACCTTGAAGAAGGAAAAGGTCTGGATCACGGAAAAATCGACCTGGCTCAGCGCGGGCCCGGCCTGCCTGACGAATTCGCCGCCCGTCACGCCCCAATGGCTGAGGATGGGTATGCGTTCGGCTTTCGGCAAGGCGGCCACTTCGCGCACCAGCACCGCCGCTTCGTCGTCGTTGGCGACCAGGACGATCGCCTGGGCGCCGGCGCTGCGCAATGCCTGGTACCTCGCCACCAGGGTCTGGTCGCGCCAGTTGTACCAGGCGGTTTGCACGATCTTGACGTCCGTGTGGGCGGCGACGAATTTTTCGGCGGCCGCCAGGTTGCTGCGTCCCCAGGACGTATTCGTCAGCAGCAGTCCCACCCGCCCCAGGCCGCGCTTCCTCGCCGTCTCCAGCAGCTTGGGCATGGCCAGGCTGTCGCGCAGCGACAGGCGGAAGACGTAGTTCGGGGACATGCCGTTATCGACGATCATGTCGGCCGACGACCAGGGCGCCATGAACAGGGTCTTCGTCGCTTTCAGCATCGGCAGCTCTTCGATGATCACGGGACTGAACCGGCCGCCGAACACGGCGACCAAATCGGGCATGCGCGCGAACTCTTCGATATTGCGGATGCCGCGCGCCGGGATCGATCGATGGTCCTTGGTCACGAGCTCGACCGGCCTGCCGCCCAGCACCCCGCCGGCGCGGTTGATCTCGCCGATGGCGCTGCGCAGGCCCAGTTCCACCGCCTGCGCCGAGGTGCTGTTATCGAGGCCGAATTCGGCGTCGAGCCCCACCCGTACCGGCACCGGCGCGGGCGCGGCGGCCGCACCTGCCACCGTCAATGCGATCAACACGGCAGCGGCGGCCCTGGCGAGGGATTTGCTCATGCGGGAGGCAAGCGGGTTCGGCATAGTCATTACGCAAAATAAGGTTTGGTATTGTAATCGGTAAATCAGCGGCAACCCGCCACGGTTCACGGCCGCACGCCCCGCAGACGTCGCTAAGTGTTCGCTAAGTGTTCCTCCCTACCATGGCAACGTCCATGCTCGCCGGTTATCCGGCCGAGCTCATTCTCCGAGCGAACACATTGACAAAACGATATTCCTTGACGCCTGAGTGCGTGCTTGCGCCTGCCGGGATGCTGCTGGCGCTGCTGGCGCTGGCGCCCGTGCAGGCGGCGCCGGCGCGTCCCGATCCGCTCACCGATTTCCGTTCACTTGCGCAGCAAGATCCGTGGACTTGCCGGCCGGCGGCCGGTGCGGCCGAGTGCGCCTGGCAGAACCGCTTGCGCAGGCAAACCTGGCGCTGGACCGATGGCGGCTCGTCATCCTGCCTCAGCCCGCAGGCGCGCTGGTGGAACCAGGCCCAGGCCGCGCTGCCGCCGACGGCGCTGCGCAGCGTCTGGGACAAGCGCTGGAGCGTACAGACCCTGCATTTTAGTGCTGACGGCGAACAACGCCTGCTGCTGCTCGAACGGGGGCGCGACGGACAGTGGCAGGCCACCGAATGGCGCTGGAATCCGAATCCGCGCCCGGCGACCCGGCGCTGGCAGGAAGGACGCTGGAAGCTGCTGGTGGAAGCGGCCGCGCGGCGCCAGGCGGAAACGGCAAACGCCGCCCAGCTTGATGCGGCGCGCCTGCAGCCGGTGCTGCGCCGCGTGCTCGGCGCGCGGCCCGGCGAGTTCGGCGCGGACGGCCTGCGCGTGGAAACGCCGGGCCGCCTGTGCCTGCAGGTCGGTAATCCGCTGCCGGGCCAGTCGAAGCTGCCCCTGTCGTATAGCCCGAACGACAGCCGGCTGGAACAGCGCGCCGCGATGCACCTGCAACTGAGCAGGCAGCACCCGGATGCGAAATGGCTGACCCCGTTCAAGATGCTGGACATGCCCGCCAACCTGCCCAGCGGCGCCAAGTTCTTCGCCACCTGGACCGAGGGCGCGGCGCTCAACAGCCAGCTCTGGATGCCCGCCAAGAACGATGCGCCGACCGTGCGGCTGCGCGTGAGCACGCGGCTGCCGCGCGGGCAGGACAATGCCGCGGCCCTGTGGCAGGCGAGACAGGCGGTCGAGCGCGAACTCGCGGCGATCGCGGTGCAATGGGCGGTCGCCTATGAATGACCTGTCCACCCTGCCCCTGTTCCTGTTTTCGCCGCTGGCCATCATCGGCGCCGGCCTGCTGCTGTCGCAGATGTTCGGCGTGCTGCTGCAGCGGCGCGGCGTGCCGCGCCTGTACGGCGCCGTCGCCGCCGGGCTGATATTGGGCGTGAGCGGCTTCGGCCTGGTCGACGGCCCGCTGCTGAACTATTTCCAGGAACTGCTCAACGCGGCGTCGGCGCTGGTCTTGTTCGAGGCCGGCCGCAGGATGGACCTGGCCTGGCTGTGGCGCAGCCGCGCCCAGGGCCTGGCGCTGGTGCTCGGCTGCCTGCTGCGCGGCGCCGGCGCCATGGCGCTGCTGGTCCTGTTCGGCCTGGCCTGGAGCGAAGCGGCCTTCATCGCCTCGATCCTGGTCGCCATCAATCCGGTGGTCTTCACCTCGATGGTGTCGGACCACGACGCCACCGGCGTGGCGACCTATGCCGCCGCCAA
>Ga0213837_1001452_pt1 | contig 12859 bp, 10 predicted proteins | sample SWPATP12_FD_160572 | JGI IMG/M metagenome (GOLD analysis project Ga0213837, IMG submission 160572) | Coastal seawater microbial communities from Marineland, Florida, United States - SWPA TP1 #2 | ecosystem: Environmental > Aquatic > Marine > Coastal | place: USA: Florida | collected 2016-08-06
ACCGATCTGGAGCGGCATGATCACGTTGGCGAAGCCTGCGAACAGCGGCGTCGCGAACATCAGCAGCATGACGGTGCCGTGCATGGTGAAGAGCTGGTTGTACTGCTCTTTGGTCTGCAGGATCTGCATGCCGGGCTCGAACAGTTCGGCGCGGATCAGCAGCGCCATGACACCGCCGAAGCAGAAGAACACGAAGGACGCGATCAGGTACATGTACCCGATGGTCTTGTGGTCGGTGGAGGTGATCCAGTTGACGACGATGCGTCCCTTGGACTTCGGTACTACGGGAGCCTCAAGGGTCCCGGTGGGCTGTGAATAGGTAGTTGCCACGTCGCTCCCCTTACTTGGATTCGGTCGGGGCCGGGTTGCGGTCGTACTCTTCGCCGAGGAGACCGGTGTTGCCGTCCTGGCGCAGCTTTTCCAGGTGAGCCTGGAACTCGGCGTCGGAAACGACCTTTACGCGGAACAGCATTTCGGAGTGGTATTCGCCACAGAGTTCGGCGCACTTGCCGTCGTAGGTTCCCTCCTTGGTGGGGGTGAACCTGATGTAGTTGGTCTTTCCGGGGATCATGTCGCGCTTCTGCAGGAAGGCGGGGACCCAGAAAGAGTGGATGACGTCGCGGGCGTTCAGCTCGACATCCACCGATTTGTTGACCGGGAGGTACAGGGTGGGGAGTTTCTCCTTGTCCACTGCCTCACCGGTGAGGTGCGCCTGGACGCCGGCTTCGTGGACATCCTCGCGGATCACGTTGCCCTTTTTGTAGTTAAAGTCCCAGGCCCACTGCTTGCCGCGGACGTCAACGACGACGTCGGCCGGCTCGGCGCGGTTGTCGATCGCGTGCTGGTCGCGGTCGGTGAAGTAGAAGAACACCAGCACCATGAACAGCGGGATCGTCAGGTAGAAAACCTCGAGGGGCAGGTTGAAGCTGTTCTGCCGGGGGAACCCGACGGTGCCCTTGCGGCGCCGATAGGCGACCATGCACCAGATCATCAGGCCCCAGGTGATAACACCGACAATCAGCGCGGCAATCCATGAGTTGACCCAGAGGTCCATGATGCGGTCAGTGTGGTTGGTGGTGCCACGTTCCGTGGGCAGCCACCCTTTCTGTACCTCTGGTGAACATCCAGTCAAAGCCAACGCGCCGGCGAGTGCCAAGCCAGTGATCGTAGTGATCTGTTTGCGTCGGCTGCCGGTTCGGTTCTGCGAACTCACAGACGGCCCTTCCTACTTGTTGCTGTCGCCCCGGCCCGCAAAATCGCGGTCAGGGCACACTAAAAGTTTTACTACTCGGTGTAGAGCTTACCGCTCCCCGCGAGTTTTCGCCCACATGTCCGCGCCGTGCGTCGGGACCTTTTTGCCGGGTCCGCTCGTTATGGATCCTGCGGCACTAAGGCCGGGCAGAATGCCCGGCCTTAGTGGAAGGAATCACCGCAGGCGCAGGAGCCGCCGGCGTTGGGATTGTCGATCGTGAAGCCCTGCTTCGAGATGGTGTCCTCGAAGTCGATGCTGGCGCCGCTGAGGTACGGGACGCTCATCTTGTCGACAACAACTTCGACACCGTCGTAGTCGCGGACGGCGTCTCCGTCGAGGAGCCTTTCATCGAAGTAGAGCTGGTAGATCAGGCCGGAGCAACCGCCGGGCTGCACGGCCACGCGGAGGCGCAGATCGGTGCGGCCCTCCTGCTCCAGCAGGCTGCGGACCTTGCCGGCCGCGACGTCGGTCAGCTTGACCTCGTGCGTGGCCAGTTCCTCGCCCGCCGTGGCGGTGGTGTCGGCGCTGTTTTCATTGGTTGTAGTGCTCATGGCCTACCTTCTAACGACGGTGGTGGCGGCACCGCTACGGCGGCACCCGCCCCTACTTATTCGGTACGGGCTATAGCTACATGCTACGTCGATCAGCCGTGTAGCTCTAACTCCTGACGTAACCGTCGCAGCAGGCTGGATGTTCCCCGGGAAGGGGGCACGGCCCGCCTACGCCAGTCCTTCCTCATTCAGCCGGGCCAGCATCAGGGCTTCGGCAACGATGGCGTTGCGGAAGTCCCCGAGATGCAGGGATTCGTTGGCGCTGTGCGCCCGGGAATCCGGATCCTCGACGCCGGTGACCAGGATCTGCACGTCGGGGTACAGCTCGGTCAGGTCGGCGATGAACGGAATGGAGCCGCCGATGCCGGTCTCCACTGCCGGCACGCCCCAGGCCTCTCCGAGCGCCCACATCGCGACGCCGGCAGCCTTGGAGGAAGTGTCCGTGAGGAACGCGTTGCCGCTCTCCCCCGGCGTGAAGACCACGTGGGCGCCGAACGGCGCGTTGGCTTCGACGTGCCTGCGGACGGCTTCCATCGCCTCGGCCGGGTCCTGCCCGGGAGCGAGCCGCATGCTGAACTTGGCCCGCGCCCGGGGCAAGAGGGTGTTTGAGGCGACGTCCACGGCGGGAGCGTCGAAGCCGATGATCGACAGCGCCGGTTTGGTCCACATCCGCGAGGCGATGGTGCCGGTGCCGGCGAGCCGGACGCCGTCGAGCACCGAGGCGTCGGCGCGGTACTCCTCTTCGGAGAGGTCCACGGTGGCGTCGTCCCGGCTGACGAGGCCGGCGATCGCGACGTTGCCCTCGTCGTCGTGGAGGGTGGCGATGAGCCGTGACAGCAGGGTCGGCGCATCCAGCACAGGGCCGCCGAACATGCCGGAGTGCACGGCGTGGTCCAGGACCTTGACTTCGATGGTTCCGTCGACCAGGCCGCGGAGGCTGGTGGTGAGCGCGGGGATGCCGACCTTCCAGTTGCTGGAGTCGGCCACGACGATCACATCGGCGCGCAGCAGCTCCCGGTGGGTTTCCAGGAAGGTGCGGAAGGTCGGCGAGCCGGCTTCCTCCTCGCCCTCGAAGAAGAACGTCACGCCGAGGCCCAGGTCGTCGCCCAGCACGCGGGTCACGGCCGCGTAGGCCGCGATATGGGCCAGGATCCCGGCCTTGTCGTCGGCGGCGCCGCGGCCGTACAGCCGCCCGTCACGCTCGACGGCGGTGAACGGTTCCGTCTCCCACAGCGCCAGGTCTCCGGTGGGCTGCACATCGTGGTGCGCGTACAGCAGCACCGTCGGTTTGCCCTCGGCGGCGGGGCGGTGTGCGACGACGGCAGGGCCGCCGGGCGTCCCGTCCTCCTTGTCGCAGCGCAGGATCCGGACGTCGTCGAAACCGCTGGCACGCACCAGCCGGGCGACGGCGTCGGCGCTGGCGTTCAGCGGGGCGGGGTCGAAGCTGGGCCAGGCGATGCCCGGGATGGCGACGAGCTCTGTCAACTGGGCGATCGTGGTGTCGAACGATTCGGTGACGGCCTGGCGGAGCGCCTCGGTGTCGACGGTTCCGATCCGGCCGGTAGCGGTTTGCGGGTTCCCCGCGCGTGATGAAGTCATGGCCAGAACACTACCCGTGTCGCTGATCACGCCCAACCGTGAACACTGAACACGGAACACTGACACGGCGGGTCATACGCGGTGTGGGCTGGGTCTCGCGTACGCCGCCCCGGGGTATTCTGTAGGGGTGTTTGGACGTAAAAAAGAAGCGCCAACGGCGCAGGACATAGTTGACCAGCAGGCGGCCGGGGCAACCCGGGACACTGCCCTCGGCAAGGGCGCGCCCACGCCCAAGCGCAGCGCGCAGGTGGCTGCCCGCAAGCGGCCGCTCGTGCCGGAGGACCGCAAGGCCTCCAAAGCCGCAGAGCGCGCCGCGGTCCAGGAGCAGCGGCTGAAGATGCGGCAGGCCATGGACACCGGCGACGAGAAGTACCTGCCGCTGCGGGACAAGGGTCCGCAGAAGCGCTTTGCCCGTGACTATGTCGACGCCCGCTTCAGCCTCGGCGAGTACCTGATGTTCGGCGCCCTCATCTTTGTTGTTGTTTCACTCCTCGTCCCGGCCTCCAGCGAGCAGATGATCTACGTCCTGGGCGGGTTCTGGGTGATGTTCCTGGCCGTCTTCGTCGACGTCTTCATTCTCTCCCGGAAGCTCAGGAAGCGCCTGGCGGAGAAGTTCGGCGACGTGGAGCGCGGCACCGTCTGGTACGGCTCCATGCGCTCGCTGCAGTTCCGCCGCCTGCGCCTTCCCAAGCCGCTCGTCAAGCGCGGCGAATACCCCGCCTGATTCCCCCGATCAACAAGGAGCCCCCGGCAGCTGGACTGCCGGGGGCTTTGTCGTCCCCATCCCGGGACACGGCCCGAGATGGGGCCGCCGGGTTCAAGGTCGCGGTCAGCGGCGGGACGGGTGCTTCGCGAGCAGCCGGTTGATGCGGGCAGCCCAGAACGGGCCTTCATAGAGGAAAGCCGTGTAACCCTGCACGAGCGTGGCGCCTGCGTCGAGCCGTTCCTGGACGTCCTGCGCGGTTTCGACGCCGCCCACCGAGACCAGCGTCAGCTTGCCGCCCGTTGCCGCCTTCAGCCGGGCCAGCACCTCCAGCGAACGATGCTTCAGCGGCGCCCCGGACAGCCCGCCGGCACCGCAGGCCGCCACCTTGTCCGGGGCGGACGCAAGGCCGCTGCGGGCAATGGTGGTGTTGGTGGCGATGATTCCGTCCAGCTTCAGGTCCAGCGCGAGGCGTGCCACGTCGTCGATGTCCTCATCGCTGAGGTCCGGGGCGATCTTGACCAGCAGCGGGACGTGGCGTCCGGAAGCCGCGTCCGCCGCCTCCCCCACTGCCGTCAGCAGCGGACGGAGCGTTTCCACATCCTGCAGCAGCCGCAGGCCCGGGGTGTTCGGGGAGCTGACATTGACCACGAGGTAGTCGGCGGCGGGTGCCAGGCTGCGGGCGCTGATGAGGTAATCGGCTACCGCGTCCTCAAGTTCCACCACCTTGCTCTTGCCGATGTTGACCCCGATCACCGGGCGGACACCCGGGTGCCGGCGCTGCAAGGCCGCCCGGGCCGACTTCAGCCGGGGCGCCACAGCGGCGGCCCCGTCGTTGTTGAAGCCCATCCGGTTGATCACGGCCCGGTCCTCGACCAGGCGGAAGAGCCTCGGTGCGGGGTTTCCGGGCTGGGCCTGGCCGGTAATCGTGCCGACTTCCACATGGCCGAAGCCAAGCTCGGCCAGGGCCTCGATGCCGTGGCCCTCCTTGTCGAAGCCGGCTGCCAGGCCAAACGGTGACGGAAACGTCAGGCCGAACGCCCGGGTCTGCAGCGACGCCGCGGGTGCGGTGAACTTCTGCAGCACCCGCCCGGCGCCGCAGGAGTGGACGAGCCGGATGGCCTTGAAGCCGATCTTATGGGCGCGTTCGGCGTCCATCCATGAGAAGGCCAGCCGGAAGAAAGTCGGATATACGCGCATGGCTCTAGTTTTACGGTTCCGGCGGTCCAGACCAAACCCGCATCCCGCCGGGCGCTAGCATGAAGCCATGACCAGCCAGGAATGGGTACCCGATATCCTCGGCGTCGGTTTCGAAGCCTGCACCTTCCCGGCGTCCGGCCCCGACGGCGTCGAACGGACCGCGACGCTGGTCCGGCACGCCCCCGGCGCCGACGGGGGCCAGGCAGCCGCTGCCGGCCGGGCAGGTGCCAGCGGCCGGGCCCGGGCCGTGCTGTTCCTGCACGGCTGGAGCGACTACTTCTTCAACGAGGAACTCGCCGAATTCTGGACCGGCCAGGGTTTCTCCTTTTACGCCCTCGACATGCACAACCACGGGCGGAGCCTCCACGCGGGGACGCACGGCGGCTATGTGGCGGACCTGGACGATTACGACGCCGAGATCACCGCGGCGCTTGGCATCATCACCGCCCTGCACTCCGAAGCGGAACCCCCGCCGTCCGTGGCGCTGATGGGGCACTCCACCGGCGGGCTGATCGCCGCGCTGTGGGCGAACCGGCACCCGGGGCTGGTCTCGCAGCTGATCCTGGACAGCCCCTGGCTGGAAATGCACGGCAGCCCGGCCGTGCGCCGTGCCGCCCGCACCATGGTGGAGCCGCTCGCCCGGTTCCGGCCCGAGTCGGTGATCCGCCTCCCCGAACGCTCCTTTTACTGGCGGAGCATCAGCAGCGCCGCCGAGGGCGAATGGACGCTCGATGACAACTACCGCCCGCCGCGGGCGTTCCCCGTCCGCGCGGGCTGGCTGAGCGCCGTACTCTCCGGCCAGGCGCGGGTGGCGCGGGGGCTGCAGATCGACGTGCCCATCCTCGTCCTGATTTCCGGGGCCAGCGCCAACGGGATGTTCTGGAAGGAATCCATGCGCCGGACCGACGCGGTCCTGGACGTGAACACCATCGCCCTGCGGGCCCTCAGCCTGGGCCGCACCGTCACCCTGGAACGGATCGACGGCGCCCTGCATGATGTGTTCCTGTCCGCCCCGCGGGTCCGTGCCGACGCCTATGCGCGGCTGGCCCGCTGGCTCCGGGCGTATGTCCTGGACGAGGGCGGCACCGCCTGAGGGCGGGTTCCCCCGGCAGCCGGCCGGGGCGGTCCCCGGGCGTCAGGCGGGGGCGGCAGGGGCCGCGTCCACCGCGCCGCCGTAGCGGCGGTCCCGCTGCGCATAGATCTCGACGGCGTCCCACAGCGTGCGCCGGTCCACGTCGGGCCACAGCGTGTCGAGGAAGACGAATTCGGCGTAGGCGGACTGCCACAGCATGAAGTTCGACAGCCGCTGCTCACCGGAGCTGCGCAGGAACAGGTCGACGTCGGGCAGGTCCGGTTCGTCCAGGTATTTCTGGATCGTCTTCTCGGTGATGGCCCCCGGCCGGAGCCGGCCGGCGGCCACCTCCTCCGCGATCGCGGAGACGGCATCGGCGATTTCGGCGCGGCCCCCGTAGTTAACACACATGTTCAGGGTGCAGGTGCTGTTGCCGCGGGTGAAGTCCTCGGCCTCCTCCAGTTCCCGGATCACCGATCCCCACAGCTTCGGCCGCCGCCCGGACCAGCGGATCCGGACGCCCCACTCGTCCAGCTGGTTGCGCTGCCGACGTAGCACGTCCTTGTTAAATCCCATCAGGAAGCGGACTTCCTCCGGCGAGCGGCGCCAGTTCTCCGTGGAAAAGGCGTAGACACTCAGGTGCTCGATGCCAAGCTCGATCGCTCCGGCCACCACGTCCAGCAGGGCCGGCTCCCCCGCTTTGTGGCCCTCGATCCGGGGCAGGCCGCGCTGGTTGGCCCAGCGGCCGTTGCCGTCCATCACAATCGCGACGTGCCGCGGAATGAACTCCGCGGGGATGGCCGGAGGAACGGCGCCGGAGGGGTGCGGGTACGGACTCACCACGGGGGTGCTCCGCTGCCGGACCGGATTCTTCTTTTTACCCAACGCCACAGTTACGTTCGCTCCACATGTTTGAGGGATTTAAGGACACGTTCCAGATGCCACTGCAGGTAGCTGGCCACCAGGCCGGCTGCCTCGCGGCGGTGCACGGGGACCGACGCGTCCGCCGTCGCCCAGTCCCCCGTCAGCAGCGCACCGAGCAGGAGGACTGTTTCCGCGGCAGGGGCAGGGGACCCCGGCGGGCGGCACTCGGCGCACACCATGCCGCCAAGCGGCGCCGAGAACGCGGTGTGCGGCCCGGGCGCCCCGCAACGGGCGCAGTCGGTGAAGCTCGGCGCCCAGCCGCCGGTGGCGAGTGCCCGCAGCAGGTAGGAATCGAGGATGAGTTCAGGGGTGTGGTCGCCGCGGCTCAGCGAGGCGAGGGCGCCGACCAGGAGGTTGTATTGGGCGGTGCCCGCTTCGCCGTCGACGTCGGTAAGCTTTTCCGCCGTCTCCGTCATGGCGGCAGCGACGGTGTAGCGGCCGTAGTCCGCGGCGATGTTGCCGCCGTAGGCGCCCTTGGCGACGGCCTGCGTGACAATGTCCAGGGTGCGGCCGGAAATCAGCTGGAGGTCCACGACCATAAAGGGCTCAAGCCGGGCGCCGAAGCGGCTGGACGTGCGCCGGACACCCTTGGCGACCGCGCGGACCTGGCCGTGGTGCTTGGTCAGGATGGTGATGATGCGGTCCGCCTCGCCCAGCTTGTGGGTGCGCAGCACCACGCCATCGTCACGGTAGGCGCGGGAGGCAAAGGAGGATGGTTGGGCCACGGTTAATCTTCGCACTGCATCAGAAAAATCGTTGCCTTTCAGGAAGAACAGCGCTGCGCCGCCGGATAGTCCGGCGGCGCAGCGGGTGACGGCTTAGGCGCGGGCGTCCCGGATGGCCCGGTTCACGGCCGAGATGACGGCCTTGAGCGAAGACGTGGACGTGTTGGCGTCGATCCCGACGCCCCACAGCACACGTTCCCCCACGGCACATTCGACGTAGGCCGCGGCGAGGGCGCTGCCGCCCTCGGACAGGGCATGTTCGCTGTAGTCCAGCACCCGCACGTCGACGCCGTCTTCGCGGAGGATGCTCAGCAGGGCGGCGATCGGACCGTTGCCGGTGCCGGTGCGGTGGACCTGGGTGCCGTCGACCTTGAGCGTGGCGTGCAGCGTCATGGACCCGTCCTCGTCCGTCTCGGTGCTGAACGGGCCGAGGGCGTAGCGCCCCCACTGCCCGTCGGCCGACCCGGAGGGCAGGTACTCATCCTGGAAGACCTGCCAGAGCTGGGCGCCGCTGACTTCGCCGCCCATGGTGTCGGTCTGCTTCTGGATGACGCCGGAGAACTCGATCTGGGCGCGGCGCGGCAGGTCCAGGTTGTGCTCGGTCTTCAGCAGGTAGGCGACGCCGCCCTTGCCCGACTGGGAGTTGACCCGGATGACGGCCTCGTAGCTGCGGCCCAGGTCCTTCGGGTCGACCGGCAGGTACGGGACCTGCCAGGGGTAGTCGGCCACCTCCTTGCCTGCGGCGGCCGCGTCCTTCTCGAGGGCCTCCAGGCCCTTCTTGATGGCGTCCTGGTGCGAGCCGGAGAAGGCGGTGAAGACGAGGTCCCCGCCGTAGGGTGCGCGCTCGGCCACCGGCAGCTGGTTGCAGTACTCCACGGTGCGGCGGACCTCGTCGATGTCGGAAAAATCGATCATCGGGTCGATGCCCTGGACGAACATGTTCAGGCCCAGGGTCACCAGGTCCACGTTGCCGGTCCGCTCGCCGTTGCCAAACAGGCAGCCTTCGATCCGGTCCGCGCCGGCCAGGTAGCCCAGTTCCGCGGCCGCGACGCCGGTGCCGCGGTCATTGTGCGGGTGCAGGGACAGGATGATGCCCTCGCGCGGGTGCAGGTTGCGGCTCATCCACTCGATGGAGTCGGCGTAGACGTTGGGGGTGGCCATTTCCACCGTGGCGGGCAGGTTGATGATGACCTGGCTGTCGGCGGAGGCCTCGAACACATCGGCGATGGCGTTGCAGACCCGGACGGCGTACTCCAGCTCGGTTCCGGTGAACGATTCCGGCGAGTACTCGTAGGTGATGTGCGTGTCCTGCAGGGTCTCCTCGTACTTCTTGCACAGCCGCGCGCCCTGCAGGGCGATGTCCAGGATGCCGTCTTCGTCCTGGTTGAAAACGACCCGGCGCTGCAGGACCGACGTCGAGTTGTACAGGTGCACGATTGCCTGCTTGGCGCCGACGAGGGACTCGTAGGTCCGCTCAATCAGGTGCTCGCGGGCCTGGGTCAGGACCTGGATGGTGACGTCGTCCGGGATGTGGTTGCCCTCGATCAGCTGCCGGACGAAGTCGAAGTCGGTCTGCGAGGCGGAGGGGAACCCGACTTCGATTTCCTTGTAGCCCATCCGGACCAGCAGCTGGAACATCTTCAGCTTGCGGGCGGGGCTCATCGGGTCAATCAGGGCCTGGTTGCCGTCACGCAGGTCCACGGCGCACCAGCGCGGGGCCTTGGTGATGACCTTGTCCGGCCAGGTGCGGTCCGGCAGTTCAACCGTGATGATGTCCTGGAACGGGACGTAGCGGTGGACGGGCATTCCTGAGGGCTTCTGTGCGTTTCGCATTACAATCGGGGCCTTTTCTGTGATTCCTGGTGAAAGGGTGGCCGGGCAACACAAACTCCGCAGCGAGGGTGGGCCTTGCGCTAGATCGCGTCTGAGGCCTCGCCGCGGCAGCTAAGAAGAAGCAGTTCTGCGCGCACCTTTTCACAGTAACACGGGTGCGTAAGATGAAGGAGCCACACCTCCGTAACGTCCACCATGCAGACCGGAGACCCGCCAATGAGGCGGTGCCGGGCTGCCTCTCAAAGGAGCATCTGTGCCACTTTCGGGGATCGCCCTGTCCAATATCGACTCCAGCGTCAAGCCGCAGGATGACCTGTACCAGCATGTCAACGGGACCTGGCTCAAAAGCACCGAGATTCCAGATGACCGGCCCCTGGAGGGGACGTTCACCGCGCTGCGGGACGGCTCGGAGCTCGCGGTAAAGGAGATCATCGAGGACGCGGCGGCCCGCGGCGCGGACTCCACCGGGATCGAGCAGAAGATCGGGGACCTCTACAACAGCTTCCTGGACGAGGCTGCCGTGGAGGCCAAAGGGCTGGACCCGATCCGGCAGCGGCTCGCCGAGGTGTTCGCCACGGAATCGGCCGCCGATCTCGTGGCGCTGGCCGGCCGGCTGTTCCGCGCCGACGTGGGCGGCCTCTTCTACATCTACCCCGCCCCCGACGCCGGCAATCCGGACCGGATCCTGCTCTACACCGGCCAGGGCGGCCTGGGCCTGCCGGATGAGTCGTACTACCGCGAAGAAAAGTTCGCGCCCATGGTTCAGGCCTACCAGGAGCATGTAAAGGCCGTCTTCGACCTCGCCGGCGTCGCAAATCCGGAGGACGCGGCAGGCCGGGTGGTGGCGCTGGAGACCGCGCTGGCCGCGCACCACTGGGACAAGGTCACCCTGCGCGACCCCCAGAAGACGTACAACCTGAAGACGGCGGACGAGGCGGCGCAGCTGTTCCCGCTCCTCTCCACGTGGTTCGACGCCGCCGGCATCGCGCCGGAGAAGCGTGCGGACCTTGTGGTGAGCACTCCGGATTTCTTCGCCGGGGCGGCGTCGCTGCTGGACTCCGAACCGCTGTCCGTCTGGCAGGAATGGCTGGCCATGCACGTCATCAGCGCCGCCGCGCCGTACCTGTCCGCCGCATTTGTCGATGCGAACTTCGCTTTCTACGGCACCACGCTCAGCGGGACGCCGCGCAACAAGGACCGGTGGAAACGCGGCGTCGCCGTCGTCGAGGCCGCGCTGGGCGAGGCCGTCGGCCAGATCTACGTGGCCCGGCACTTCCCGGAAACCCACAAGGCGCGCATGGAGACGCTGGTGGCGAACCTGATCGAGGCCTACCGCGAATCCATCACCGGCCTTGCCTGGATGGGCGAGGACACCAAGCATGAGGCGCTCAAGAAGCTCGGTTCCTTCCGGGCCAAGATCGGTTTCCCGGACAAGTGGATCGACTATTCCGCCGTGCAGATCGACCCGTCGGACCTGCTGGGCAATGTGGAGCGCGCACACAGCGCCGACATCGACCGGCACCTTGATGAGGTGGGCAAGCCCGTGGACCGGGAGAAGTGGCTGATGACGCCGCAGACGGTGAATGCGTACTACCATCCGCTGCTCAACGAAATCGTGTTCCCGGCCGCCATCCTGCAGCCGCCCTTCTTCACCGCCGACGCCGACGACGCCGTCAACTACGGCGGCATCGGAGCCGTCATCGGCCACGAAATCGGCCACGGCTTCGACGACCAGGGCTCCCAGTACGACGGCAGCGGCCTGCTCCGCAACTGGTGGACGGAGGACGACCGCACCGCCTTCGAGGCGCTGACCTCGAAGCTGGTGGCCCAGTTCGATGCGCTCTCCCCCACCGCGGCGCCGGGGCACAACGTCAACGGCAAACTGACCCTGGGCGAGAACATCGGCGACCTCGGCGGCCTGGCGATCGCGTACAAGGCCTACCTGATCAGCCTCGACGGCCAGGAGCCGCCGGTCCTGGACGGCCTGACCGGAGTGCAGCGCTTCTTTGCGTCCTGGGCTGCAGGCTGGCGGCAGGTCGTGCGGAGCGAGGAAGCGATCCGCAGACTCGCCACCGATCCGCACTCCCCCAACGAGTTCCGCACCAACCAGATCGCCAGGAACCTCGATGCCTTCCACGAGGCCTTCGGGACCGCGGAGCAGGACGGCATGTGGATGCCCGCCGCCGAGCGGGTCAGCATCTGGTAGGAGACACTCCGGCTACGGGCAAGGGCCGGCCGCGGGATCATGTTCCCACGGCCGGCCCTTCCCCTTTTCACGGGACAATCGCTGACAGGCCCATCGTTGACAGGCCCACTGGTGACGGGCGCATCGTTGACTGGCCTGCGTCAGCGGGTGATCAGATACGGGTTGGCCTGCTGGCAGACGACGTCGCCCGCGGTCTGGTTCACGATGTCATCGGGCAGTGGCACCTGGGCTTCCCCGCCCGGGGTTCCTCCCACGAGATCACTGCCCAGGTAGACCTGGACACCGGCGACACCGGCGGCCGGGAGCACCTGCGTCGCCGGAATCCCCAGCACCGCGGCAACGTCCGCCGCAACGTCGTCAAAGCCCGCGCCGTAGTACACCGCGGTGGCGGCTACGGGCCGGGCCGCGAGCTGGCCAAGCTGGGTAAAGCCGCCGTCGGTGAGGACCTTGATGATCTCCTGGGTCCGCGCCGGAACCCCGGAACCGTTCGCCACCGTGACCGGCTGCAGCGCCTTGTCGTAGGCGGCGGCCGTCTCAGTCGGCGCCGGCTCGGCGCTGGCACTCGCGTCCGGGGATGCGGACGCGGAGGGGCTCGGCGTCGCCGTCGGGTCCGTCAGGTCAATGTCGTTGCGCATCGCGGCGAAAAGCTGGGAGGCAGCGGGCTCCGCCACCTGCAGGCGGTTCGGGTCGCTGGCCGCCGGCACCGTCGGCACCGCGACGAACGCGACCTTGCCGACGTCGATGTCCTTCAGCCGGTTCCCGACCGTCAGCAGCGTCGGGATGGAGGCCATGCC
>Ga0213837_1001453_pt1 | contig 12836 bp, 8 predicted proteins | sample SWPATP12_FD_160572 | JGI IMG/M metagenome (GOLD analysis project Ga0213837, IMG submission 160572) | Coastal seawater microbial communities from Marineland, Florida, United States - SWPA TP1 #2 | ecosystem: Environmental > Aquatic > Marine > Coastal | place: USA: Florida | collected 2016-08-06
CGAGGGCAAGAACCGGAAGCAGGTGGAGAGCTTCAACATCCTGGCCGAGACCGGCGGCAGCACGGAGAACACCGTGGTGGTGGGCGGGCACCTGGACTCCGTGGAAGACGGCCCGGGGATCAACGACAACGGCAGCGGCGTCGCGGCCATCCTGGAGACGGCAAAGTGGATGAAGGAGAAGGGGATCACTCCGGCGAACCGGGTGGTGTTCGCGTTCTGGGGCGCCGAGGAGAATGACCTTGACGGTTCCCGGCATTACGTCGATGAGTTGAGCAAGGCCCAAAAGGACAAGATTGCGGCGTACCTGAACGTGGATATGGCGGCCTCCCCGAACGGGGTGCGGTCCTTCCACGACGGCGACGGGTCCGAGTTCGGAGATGCCGGACCGTCGGGCTCCGATGGGATTGAGAGCGTCTACGAGCGCTTCTTCAAGGACAACGCCCTGCCGGCGGAGTCCACGGTCTTTGACGGCGGCTCAGATTACCAGCCGTTCCTGCGGGCCGGGATTCCCGTAGGCGGGCTGTTCAGCGGCGACGTCGCAAAGAAGACCAAAGCCCAGATGCAGTCTTACGGCGGCGAGGCCGGCAAGGACCTCGATTCCTGCTACCACCAAGCCTGCGACACCATCAGCAACACCAACGCGGACCTGCTCAAGGAAATGTCCGCCGCAATGGCCTACGCCACTGCAGCCTACGCACTGGCATCCCGGGGCTGACCTTCCCCGGCGCAGCAGTACTTAGACCATGACCGGGAACGGCAGCACCGCCCGACGATTTCCGCCGGGCCATGGCCGCACTCGGGCCCGAGCAGGTACAACTGAGTCATGACGACCTCTCCCTTGGTGCTCGGCCCGATGATGCGGTACGTGGATGAGACCTCGGCGAGCGTCTGGGTGGAGACCACGTCTGCTGCCCGGGTCTCCGTCCGTGCTGGCGGCAGGCGCTGGGAGGCCGGCACCTTCGCAGTTCACGGCCACCACTACGCGCTGGTGGAGCTGGACGGACTGGAGCCCGGGACGGTGACGCCCTACTCCCTGGACATCAACGGAACACAGTCCTGGCCCGATCCCGGGCCGGGGTTTCCGCCGTCCATGATCGCGACGCTGAGACCCGGCAAGCCGCTGCGGATGGCCTACGGTTCCTGCCGGACCAGCGTCCCCCACGATAAGTCCGGGAACCGGACCCACGGCGTCGACTCGTTGCGCGCTTACGCCCTGAAGATGGCCTCCGGCGGCGACGAGGCATGGCCGGACCTGGTGGCCTTCCTCGGGGACCAGGTGTATGCCGACCTGACCAGCGACGAGATGCAGGAGTTCATCCGCGCCCGGCGCGACGTCAAGGAGCCGCCGGGCGAGGAGCTCAAAGACTACGAGGAATACGCCCACCTCTACTATCTGGCCTGGTCAGACCCCGCGAACCGGTGGCTGCTGTCCACCCTGCCCAGCGCCATGATCTTCGATGACCACGACATCCGCGATGACTGGAACACCTCTCTCAGCTGGAAAAAGGAAATGGAAGCCACGTCCTGGTGGCATGGGAGGATTGTCGCGGGGCTCGCCTCGTACTGGGTCTACCAGCATCTGGGAAATCTTTCGCCGCAGGAGCGGGCTGACGACGCCATCTGGCAGCACATCGCCGCGCACGAGGGCGCGGACGAAATTGATGTCAGCGCGGAACTGGACAGTTTCGCGGACCGGGCGGATCAGGACCCGGGATCGTACCGGTGGAGCTACTGCCGGGATTTCGGGGACACGCGGCTGATTGTGGTGGATTCCCGGGCGGCCAGGGACCTGACGCCGGACCACCGCGCCCTCGTTGACAAGGCTGAAATGGACTGGCTCGACGGCCGGATGCGCGGCGGATTCCGGCACCTGCTGGTGGCAACGTCGCTTCCCTTCCTGCTGCCGATGGGCCTGCATTACGTCGAGTCCTGGAATGAGGCCATCTCCCAAGGCGCGTGGGGAAACCGTGCCGCCCGTGCCGGCGAAAAGCTGCGCCAGGCCGTGGACCTTGAACACTGGGGCGCCTTCCAGAACAGCTTCAGGGACGTGGCCGCCATGGCGACAGAGGTCGCCGACGGCAAACGCGGCCCGGCACCGGAAACCATCACCTTTCTCTCCGGCGACGTCCATTACTCCTACGTTTCGGAGGTGGAGCGCACCTCTGGCAGCCGGATCGTGCAGGCCGTCTGCTCCCCCATCCGCAACCCGCTGCCCCGGCTCATGAGGTCCTTCGCGGCCGTCATGTCGTACGGCCTGGCCACGCCGATAGGCGCCCTGGTGGCACGCTCGGCAAAAGTCCCGGACCCTCCGTTCCGCTGGTCCGGCATCAGGGGACCCTGGTTCGACAACAACCTGGCCTGCCTGGAGGTGACGCCGGAGGGACTGGACCTGTGGTGGCAGACAGGCGTCGTGGACGGCGGGGACCACCAGCACCCCGGGCTGAAACGCGTCGCCTCCGTCACGCTGGCGCCGCGGGGAGCCGGGGCCGACGGCGGACGCCCGTGACAACCCTGCGCCGGGGCCGGCTTCCGGGAAACACCGAAACCGTGCTGGACCGGGCGCTGTTTGTGTTCAGTGGCGTGGCAGCCATCTGGCTCGCCACATTGCTTCTTGAAGAGAGCCTGCGGTGGGACATGGCCTGGTTCTCGATAGTGTTCTGGGCCGCCCTGGCGTACTTGGTGCTGCCCCGGGTCCACCGGATTCTGACCAGGATCTATCTTCCTGATTACTTCATTGGCCGGGCCCGGACCAGCGACGGCCTGCTGGGTGACCCGGTCAACCTGGCTTTGCTCGGCACCGAGGACCAGGTCCACGCCGCCATGGGCCGGGCGGGCTGGACCCGGGCCGACGACGTCGATCTGACCAGCAGCCGACGGATCATCATGTCAACCCTTACCCGGCGAAGCTATGACGAGGCGCCGGTCAGCCCGCTGTTCATCTTTGGCCGCCAGCAGGACTTTGCGTATCAGCAGGAGGTCGACGGGAGCCCGGGCAAACGGCATCACGTCCGATTCTGGCGCTGCCCGCCCGGGTGGGTGCTGCCGGGCGGCGTCCGGGTCGATTGGCTTGCCGCCGGCACCTACGACCGCTCCGTGGGGTTGTCGCTGTTCACCCTGCAGATCACGCACAAGATCGAGGAGAACACCGACGACGAAAGGGACTACATCCTGGCCGCCCTGAAGAAGGCCGTACCCGAGGCAAAAGTCTCGGTCATCCGGGATTTCTCGACCGGATACCATGCACGCAATGGAGGCGGTGACACGATTTCCACGGACGGGAACCTGCCGGTCGTGGACCTTGCGCCGCTGCCCGCGGTCCCGGCTGGGCCGCACCGGGTGCCGGCGGGCAGCCGGAACAGGCGGCCCGCCCCGACCCTGTTCGGGGGCGTTCTCGTGTTTTTCCGCGGAATCGCTGCCCTCCTCCTGGCCCTCTCACTGCTGGTTGGCGTCAATCCCGCCGCGGCGGCAGAACCGGCCGGGCCGGCACCGGCGGCCGCGACTGTCCTCGCAGTGTTCGGCGTCGGCGAGATCCTCCTGGCCTGGGGTGTTCTGCGGGGCGGAAACCTTGCCAGGGTTGTGGCCATGCTTCTCAGCGCGGCCGCCATCATCACCCAGGCCGCCAACGTCCTCAACGGCGGCCCAAGAATCGACTTCGGGACCAACCTTCTGGGCCTCTCCCTGGACATCCTCCTCATCATCGCCCTCTCCAGCGAGCATTCCCGCACCTACGCCAAGAATCACAGTCAGGGTAAAGTCCCACGCAGTCGTGTCGCCGCCGTGTGAACCAGGGTCAAATCCGGGGGATCTGGTGTGGCGGCCGCAGCGGCCCGATTCTTGCCGCGGTCGGCTCGTACCGCTCCAGCGCCATGCCGCCGGCCACGATCTTCCTCAGTTCGGCGAGTCCTCCCGACAGTTCGCCGGAGGCACGGGCCTGGACCAGCACGTTCCCAAGGGCGGTCGCTTCAACCGGGCCGGCGATCACGGGTTTGCCGGTGGCGTTGGCGGTCAGCTGGCACAGGAGCCTGTTTTGCGAGCCGCCACCCACAACGTGTACGACGTTGACCGCCCGGCCGGCGAGGCGTTCGGCGTCGCTGATGGTCCGGGCGTAGCCGGCGGCGAGACTGTCCAGGATGCAGCGGACGATCGGCGCGGGATCGTCCGGCAGGAAAGCGCCGGACGCGGCCGCCGCGGCGCGGATCCTGGCGGGCATGTTGTCGGGCGCGGTGAAGGCCGGGTTGTCGGCGTCGATCAGGGGTCCCCCGGCCGGCAGCGCCGCAGCTCCGTCCAGCAGTTCAGCCAGGGAAACTGTGGGACCGTGGGCGGCCCATGTGCGCTGGCATTCGCTCAGCAGCCAGAGCCCGCCGACATTCCTTAGGTACCGGACAGTGCCGTCGACGCCGCGTTCGTTGGTGAAGTTCGCCAGCCGGCTGGCCTCCGTGAGGACGGGATGCCGGAGTTCGACGCCCACCAGGGACCACGTGCCGGACGAGATGTAGGCGAAGTCGTCGGTCTCCGCGGGGACGGCGACAACGGCCGAGGCGGTGTCGTGCGACCCAACGGCGACCACCCTGGTTCCTGCCGCAAGCCCGGTCTGCGCAGCAACGGCCGGGAGCAGGGGGCCGACGGTTTCGCCGGGCTGGACCAACGGGGGGAACAGATCCGGGGGCAGGTCCAGGGCGGCCAGGAACTCCGTGGCCCACTCCCCTGCCACAGCATCGAACAGGCCCGTCGTGGACGCGTTCGTGACCTCGGTGCGGCGCTGGCCGGTGAGAAGGAAGGCCATCAGGTCCGGAATGAGCAGGGCCTGGACGCCGTCGAGATCCGCTTCGCCCGCGAGCTGGTAGATCGTATTGAATTCCAGGAACTGCAGACCTGTGGTCGCGTACAGGCGTTCCGGATCAAGCCGTCCGTGCACTCCCGCCACCACACTGCGGCTCCGGCCATCCCGGTAGCTGAAGGGCTGCGCCACCAGACCGCCGGCGGCGTTCACCCTTCCGTAGTCCACAGCCCAGGTATCGATCCCGATGCTGGCGATCCGTTCCCCGTGCGCCGCTGCGGCCGCGGCCGCGGCCGTCAGCCCGGTGAGCACTTCCCCGAACAGCGCGTCGACATCCCAGCGAAGGCCGCCGTCGGATTCCTGCACGCCGTTGGGAAACCGGTGGACCGTTTCCAGGCTCACGGCCGGGGACCCGCCGTCACGGGTGACCCTGCCCAGAATCACCCGTCCGGAGGAGGCGCCGATATCGACGGCGGCGAACACTCTGGTTCCGACCGGCCCACCGGCCCCTGCGGGGACGGCGGCTGGAGGTGGTCCTGACGGTGGTTCATTCCCTGTCATCGGAGGAAGGCAGTGGCGACGCCGGCGTCCACGGGGATGTGCAGTCCGGTGGTGTGCGACAGTTCGCTGCCGGTGAGGACGGCGACGGCATTGGCTACGTTTTCCGGCAGGACCTCGCGCTTGAGCAGGGTGCGCTGGGCGTAGTACTTGCCCAGGTCCTGCTCGTCGACGCCGTACACGGCGGCGCGCTTGGCACCCCAGCCGCCGGCAAAGATCCCGGAGCCGCGGACGACGCCGTCGGGGTTGATGCCGTTGACCCGGATGCCGTACTCGCCCAGTTCGGCCGCGAGGAGCCTGACCTGGTGGGCCTGGTCGGCTTTCGTGGCGGAGTAGGCGATGTTGTTGGGGCCAGCGAACACTGAGTTCTTGGAGGAGATGTAGACGATGTCCCCTCCCATGCCCTGGTCCATCAGGACCTTCGCCGCGGCCTTGGAAACCAGGAACGAGCCCTTGGCCATGACATTGTGCTGCAGGTCCCAGTCCTTCTCCGTGGTCTCCAGCAGGGGCTTCGAAATGGAGAGCCCGGCGTTGTTGACCACCAGGTCCAGGCCGCCGAAGGCCAGCAGCGCGGCGTTCACCGCGGCCACGACCTGTGCCTCGTCGGTGACATCGGCCTGGATCCCGACGGCGACGTCGGAGCCGCCAAGCTCGTCCGCGACGGCCTGGGCGTTCTCCAAGTTGAGGTCCGCGATGACGACGCAGGCGCCCTCGGCCGCGAGCCGGGTGGCGATGGCCTTGCCGATTCCCGACGCCGCCCCGGTCACCAGGGCGATGCGGGTGGCGTGGGTCTTCGGTTTGGGCATCCGCGCCAGCTTGGCTTCCTCCAGCGCCCAGTATTCGATCCGGAATTTCTCGGATTCTTCGATCGGGGCGTAGCTGGAGATAGCCTCGGCTCCGCGCATGACGTTGATCGCGTTGAGGTAGTACTCCCCGGCGACCCGGGCGGTCTGCTTGTCCTTGCCGTAGGAGAACATGCCCACCCCAGGGACCAGGACGATGGCGGGGTCCGCGCCGCGCAGGGCAGGTGAGTCTGCGCCGGCGTGCCGGTCGTAGTACCCCTGGTAGTCCGCGCGGTAGGAGGCGTGCAGTTCCTTGAGCCGGGCGATGGAATCCTCGACGGGCGCGTCCGCCGGGAGGTCCAGGACCAGAGGCTTGACCTTGGTCCGCAGGAAGTGGTCCGGGCAGGAGGTGCCGAGTGCACCAAGGCGCAGGTGTTCGGCGCCTTCGAGGAAGTCCAGCACCGCGGCGTTGTCGCTGAAGTGCCCGACGGCCGGCTTGTCATGGGATGCCAACCCGCGGATCGCCGGTGCCAGCGCGGCGGCCTTCGCCCGGCGTTCGGCCTCCGGCAGGGCCCCGTGGCCCGGCAGTTTCGGTCCGAAGGGGTCGGGACGGCCGTGTTCGGCGATGTACTTTTCGGCCTGCTCGATGATCCACAGGGAGTTCGTTTCGGCTTCCTCGCTGGTGGCTCCCCAGGCGGTGGTGCCATGCCCGCCCAGGATTGTGCCGATGGCCTGCGGGTTGGCGTCCTTTATCGCGGCGATGTCCAGGCCGAGCTGGAAGCCTGGCCGGCGCCACGGCACCCAGGCGACCTTCTCGCCGAAGATCTCCTTAGTGAGGGCTTCGCCGTCGGCGGCCGTGGCGATTGCGATGCCCGCGTCCGGGTGGAGGTGGTCGACGTGGGCTGCATCCACCAGCCCGTGCATCGCGGTGTCGATCGACGGGGCGGCGCCGCCCTTGCCGTGCAGGCAGTAATCGAAGGCGGCCACCATCTCGTCTTCGCGTTCGACGCCGGGGTACACATCTTTCAGAGCCTGCAGCCGGTCCAGGCGGAGGACCGCCAGACCTGGTTCTGTCAGCGTGCCGAGGTCGCCGCCGGAGCCCTTGACCCACAAGAGCCGGACGTCTTCCCCAGTCACCGGGTCCGTCCCGGTGCCCTTGGCGGACGTGTTGCCGCCGGCGAAGTTGGTGTTGCGCTTGTCCGCACCGAGGCGGTTGGAGCGGGCAATCAGCTGTTCAACAGTTGGATTGGTCATGGTCTCAGGCTCCCCATCCGGCCTGGTGGCCGCCTTGGCGCTCGGCATTGATCTTCTCCTGGTATCCGCTGGCCGCGAAGGCCGCCATGGGGTCGGCGGGCAGGCCCCGTGCTTCGCGCCATTCCGCCAGTCCGGGACGGACATCAGTGTAGAAGGCGTCCATCAGCACCGCGTTGGCGGCCAGGACATCCCCCGAGTTCTGCGCTGCGTCAAGAGCTGCGGTGTCGACAAGGAGCGCCCGGGCCGTCATCTCCTGGACATTGAGCACGGAACGGACCTGGCCGGGGATCTTCCCCTCGATGTTGTGGCACTGGTCCAGCATGAACGCCACCCCGGCGGCCGGCTCAAGCCCGCCGCCGCGCACCACTTCCGTCATGATCCGGAACAGCTGGAACGGGTCCGCGGCTCCCACAATCAGGTCATCATCGGCGTAGAAGCGTGAGTTGAAGTCGAAGGAACCAAGCTTCCCGAGGCGCAGGAGCTGAGCGACGATGAACTCAATGTTCGTCCCCGGCGCGTGGTGTCCGGTGTCCAGGCAGACCTTGGCCTTCTCGCCGAGCGCGGCGCAGTGCACGTAGGACGTGCCCCAGTCCGGAACATCGGTGTGGTAGAAAGCCGGTTCGAAGAATTTGTACTCCAGCACCATCCGCTGGTCCTCGCCGAGCCGGTCGTAGACCTTGCGGAGGGATTCGGCCAGCCAGTCCTGGCGGGAGCGCATATTCCCCTGCCCCGGGTAGTTGGTGCCGTCGGCCAGCCAGATTTTCAGGTCCCGCGAGCCGGTCATGTTCATCACTTCAAGGCACTCGTACATGTGGTCCACGGCCTTTTGGCGCACGGCCGGATCGCTGTGCGTGAGGCTGCCGAACTTGTAGTCGTCGTCCTGGAAGGTGTTGCTGTTGATCGTCCCGAGCTTGACGCCGAGGCCGTTCGCGTAGTTCGCGAGTGCGGAGTAGTCGTCTACTTTGTCCCAGGGGATGTGCAGGGCCACCGACGGGGCCAGCCCCGTCAGGGCGTTGACCTGGGCGGCGTCGGCAAGCTTTTCCTCGATGGTGCGGGGGGTTCCCGGTGTGGCGAACACCTTGAACCGGGTGCCGGAGTTGCCGAACGCCCAGGAAGGCAGTTCGATGCTTTGATGTTCGAGGGTGGTCAGAACGTCGGTTGGTATAGACACGTCAGTCTCCTAGGGACTTGGACTGGGTGAGGGCGGAGGCGGAGGCGGCCAGCTGGTCCTCGAGGTTGAATACTTCAGTGAGTTGGAGGAACCCCTCATCTGGGGTTCCTTCCAGGTCGTCGAAAAATCCGGACATATCGGCCTGCCAGCGGGCGTTGACGTCCGTGGCGGCCATCCGGGCCTGGGCCTCTTCGAGGTTGTCGGTTTCGAAGTAGCCGATCAGCAGCCCGTCGGGTCGGAGGAAGAGGGAATAGTTGTTCCAGCCGGAGGCCTTCAGGGCCTGGAGCATTTCCGGCCACACGGCGGCGTGGCGGGCCGTGTACTCCGCGATGAGTCCGGGTTTCACCTGGAGCTGGAAACAGACCCGCCGGGTGGTCATCACAGGACCACCGCCCGGTGTTCGATACCCAACAGGGAGGCGGCTGCCTTGATGTCCCCCGCGCGGTGTCCGACGCAGAGCGCCCAGTGATGGCCGATGCCGGTCTGGCTCCACTGGTCCACCCACAGCCCCGGGTCTCCGCCGAAATCCACCCGCGAGGTGGTGTTGCCGATCGCCAGGAGCGGACCGGGTACCACCTCCCCCTGGGACGTGATAAACACGTAGCTGCCGTCCGGGTCCTGGCCGAGGCCAAATGTCGTCACCGGCCCGTGGCGGACGTCGAATTCCACCGAGACGCCCCAGCCACGCTTTCCGTGGAAAACCCCCAAGCCGCGCAGCAGCTGTTCCTGCGCCGACACGGCCAGGTGCGCCGGGCCGTCGTGACCCATTTCCACCACATTGTCGAAAAAGTTCAGGGCCTGGATTTCGGTAAATGAACCGCCGGCCCCGATCGCCTGCGCGGCGAGCATGGCGATGGAGGTCCGCAGTTCGAATTCGCCGGCCATCGGGATTCCCCGGGCCGTGAGGATGGAGGACCCCAGGATCATCCCGGCGCCGAGCCTTTCGTGCTGTTCGCCGGCGAGGCCGCGGTGGTAGTAGGCCACGGAGTCAAGGTCGAAGTCCTCCACAAGCCGGTCCAAGCCGACGGACACCTTGGCGCCCCAGGCAAAGTCCTCGTCGTTGACGGAACCGTCGAGGACAAACAGCTCCCGAGCCAGGTCGAGGCGCTCAGCCACCTCAGACGGTGTCACCTCGTTCACGCGTTCCCGGAGGTCATCGAATTCCAGCACTTCCACGTGGGAGCCGAAGGTTGTGGAAACGGTGGTGAGGTCGGTGGCGACGTCCAGCATGCCCGGGTACAGGTGGCCCATCAGCCCGTGCCGGGCGTTGCGGAGCCGGGCGCGGACGCCGGCCGCGTGCACCCACTGGGTGATGCGGTCCCAGGCGGATTCCTGCTTGAGGTGACCGGAGACGGAGCGGAACTCGATGCCGGCCCGGCGGAAGACGTTGGCGACCTCGGGGACAGGGCACTGCCCGCAATAGGCCAGCCATTTGCCGGTGTCGAAGTTGGCGTGGTCCATGGCCTCGGTGGGCTGCAGGTCGATCGCCAGGACGGGCGTCTTGGCCCGCTGGGCGATCGGCAGCACCATCGACGAGGTCAGGTAGGTGGTCAGGAAGATGACGATGAGGTCGCAGTCGGCGATCCGCAGCTTTTCGCCGGCCGCCGCGGCCTCCTGCGCGTCGGAGATGAAGCCGGTGTCGACGACGTCGGCGTCGAGCTCCTCAAAGCGGGCCGTGACGTAGCGGACGGATTCCTGCAGTTGCGGCAACAGTTCCGGGAACTGGGGCCAGTAGGCGCCGAGGCCGCCGGAGACCAATCCGATGCGGGTGGGCCGGCGGCGGTGCGGTTTCAGCAGCCGGGCAGCCGGTTGTTTCTGGTTCATGGTGAAGGGCCTTCCGGCATGGAAAAGGAACTCGTGGGGCTCAGTGCGGGGTGGCACCGGGCAGGCTGTTGCCAGCCTGCCCGGCGGATCCCTGCGGGCAGATCAGAAGCGGAGGATCAGAAGTCGTACTTGTCGATGTTCTCGGCGTTGAAGACCGTGGGAGGCCCAACAATCACGAGGCCACCCTTTTCGACCTTGCGTTCGCCCAGTTCGCCGGCGGTGAAGGTGTCCCCTTCGGCGCCGGTGATCTTGCCGTCCGTCAGCGCCTTGCCGGCGAAGGCGGCAACGTAGCCCAGCTGGGCCGGATCCCAGAGGGCGAACTCCTTGACGGTTCCGTCCTTGACGAAGGGGCGCATTTCATTGGGCAGGCCCAGCCCGGTGAGGGCGACCTTGCCCTTGTACTCAGAGGTCGAGAGGTACCGGGCGGTGGCCGCAATGCCGACGGTGGTCGGAGAGATGATCCCCTTCAGGTTCGGGTGGGCCTGCATGAGGCCTTGGGCTTCCTGGAAGGACTTGGTGTCGTTGTCGTCGCCGTAGACCTTGGCGACGAGTTTGATGTCCTTGTAGGCCGGGTTGGAGGCCAGTTCCTCTTCCATGAACTTGATCCACTCGTTCTGGTTCGTGGCGTTTGCCGTGGCCGAGAGGATGGCGATTTCACCGCTGCCGCCGATCTGCTCCGAAATCAGCTTGGTCTGGATCAGGGCCACCTCCTTGGCGACGACCTGGCTGATGAAGACGTCGCGGCAATCCGGATTGGCGTCCGAATCGAACGCGACGATCTTGGCGCCGGCGGACCGGGCTTCGCCGAGAGCCGTGCAGACGGCGTCGGGATCGTTGGCGGCGATCGCGATGACGTTGGTTCCGGCCTGCGTCTCGGCATTGATGAAGGACACCTGGCTGGAAGCGGAGGCCTCCAGCGGTCCGACCACCTGGGAGGAGGCGAAGCCGGCTTCGGTGGCGCCCTTCTTGCCGCCGCCCAGGACAACGTCGGTGTACGGGTTGTTGAGCTGCTTGGGGATGAAAGTGATCTTCAGGTCCCCGCCCGCGGCGGGGCTGGTGCCGCCGGCAGATCCCGAGCCGCTGTTGCAGGCTGTCAGGGCTAGTGCGGCAGCGGCAGCGATGGCCACCATGCCCGCCAAACGGCCGGTCTGGCCTGTGCTCTTGCGGTTCAACATCATTGTTCTTCCTTTTTCCTGGTGCGGTCGGTTCCGCCGGTCCGGTCTGGACGCGGCAGCGGTGGTGCGGTAGTCGGGTTGTCAGCTGGTACTGCGGGTGAAACTTCGGCGGACGCGCCGGGTGTGGCGCCATTGTTTGATGGCGGAGCCGATGCTCGGAGCCACGACTGAGACGATCAGCAGCAGCCCGGTCACGGTGATGAGCACGACGTCGGACACACGGGCCAGGCGGAGGGCGTAATTCAGGGATCCGATCAGCAGGACACCGGCGATGACGCCGGGGATGGATCCCTTGCCGCCGAAGATCGAGACGCCGCCGAGGAGGACAGCGGCGATGACGGCCAGTTCCAGTCCGGACGCGTTGTCGCTGCGGGCACTGGTGTAACGCAGCGTCCAGTAGATCCCGGCCAGGGCCGAGACGGCACCGGATGCGACGTAGAGCCAGAACTTGCTGCGGGCGACCTTGATGCCCACAAAGCTGGCGGCTTCCTTGCTGTAGCCGATAGCGAACAGTCCGCGGCCGAACGGCGTGAAGTGCAGCAGGACCCCGAAGAAGACAATGACGAGCACGACGCCGATCATGACTGTGGGGATACCCGTGCCGCCCAGCTTGGAGGTGAAGAAGGCCGTCAGCGCTTTCGGAAAGTTGGCCACCGCGTTGTCGCCGATGATGACGAGGGCCAGGCCGCGGAACAGTGCCAGGGTGCCGATCGTGACTGCCAGGGAGGGCAGCCCGAGGGCCGCGATCAGGAAGCCGTTGAACATGCCGGCCGCGATGCCGGCCAGCAGGCTGATCGCCAGCACCAGCCAGATATCCATGCCGCCGGCCCACAGCACGCCCATCAGTGCGCTGGTCAGACCGGCGATACTCGCGACGGAGAGGTCGATTTCGCCGGTGATGATGATCAGGGTCATCGGCATGGCGATCAGCAGCACCGGAATCACGTCCAGGAGCAGGAATCCGGTGGTGACCGGTGAGGCAAACCGCGGGATGGTAAGGGCGGCGAAGATCAGGAACGCGATCAAGGCATAGACGGTGATGGCGTCCCGGCCGGCGAGGATCCGTGCCGCTCCGGTCTTGCCCTTGGGCTCGGAGGCCAGCGGTTTGGTGTTGTCAGCCACCGGGGCCGGTGCCGTGCCGGTTGTCGACGTGGTTTCAGACATTGCGCGCCTCGCTTATCCGCAGTTTCTTGGCTGTGCGCAGGCTTGCCACGCGGTCAATGATGATGGCCGTGAGAATCAGCACGCCGACGATAGCCTGCTGCCAGAACTTGTCGACCCGCAGGGCGGTCAGG
>Ga0213837_1001455_pt1 | contig 12813 bp, 11 predicted proteins | sample SWPATP12_FD_160572 | JGI IMG/M metagenome (GOLD analysis project Ga0213837, IMG submission 160572) | Coastal seawater microbial communities from Marineland, Florida, United States - SWPA TP1 #2 | ecosystem: Environmental > Aquatic > Marine > Coastal | place: USA: Florida | collected 2016-08-06
GCAGAGCACATCCCTGACGTCGACGCGTTTGGGCGTGGCGGCGAGGGTCAGTCCGAGGGCCGGGCCGGTGGGCAGGTCTTTGAGCGAGTGCACGGCCACGTCGCATGCGTCCTGCAGCAGCGCATCGCGCAGGGCGGCGACGAAGACGCCGGTGCCGCCCATTTGGGACAGCGAGCCCTTGAGGACGTCGCCGTCGGTGCGGATGTGGACCAGCTCGACCGGGAACCCGCCGACGGCGGCCAGCTGGTCCGCGGTCTGCTGCGTCTGGGCGAGGGCCAGTTTGCTGGCGCGTGTTCCGATCCGGACGGTCACGGTGCGTTCCGGCCTGCCGGAGCGGAAGAGCCCGCCGGGGCGGACACGCCTGCCGCCGCGGAGGCCGCAGGGTAGGCATCGTGGCCGGTGCCGACCGTAGTGTCCGCACCTGCGATGGTGGGCTTTTCGCCGCGGAAATTGGCGCAGCAGCCCGGCCGGCAGACGTCGTACCAGGGGCCGAGTTTGGTCAGGTGCGGCCGGTCGGCGATGGTGTTGGCGGCGGTCCGCTCGCAGATCAGGTCCACGATTCCGCCGACGAACTTGCGGTGCGTCCCGGGCGTGGGGACCCGGCTCGCGGCGAGGCCCAGCCGGGCGCAGGTTTCCAGGGCTTCGGTGTCGAGGTCCCAGACAACTTCCATGTGGTCGCTGACGAAGCCGAGCGGCACGATCACGATGCCCTTGACGCCCTGGCCGGCGAGTTCCTCGATGGCGTCGTTGATGTCGGGTTCCAGCCACGGCACGTGCGGGGCGCCGGAGCGGGACTGGTAGACGAGGGACCAGGGGGCGGTGTCGCCGGTCTCGGCTTCCACCCGGCGGATGACCTCGGCGCCTGTCGCGAGGTGCTGCGCGACGTACGCGGAGTCTTCCTCGAAGTGGCGCGGTTCGGCGTCGGAGCGGCCGGCGGCCTCGGCGTCACGGGTGGGGATCGAGTGCGTGGCGAACAGGATGTGCACCGGCGCGCCGGGGGTGCCGTCCGCGGCCAGCTTGGCCCGGACCTCGGCGAGGCCGGCGGCGGTGCCCTCGATGAACGGCTCGACGAAGCCGGGGTGGTCGAAGTACTGGCGGACCTTGTCGACTTCGAGCTTTCCGTCCAGCCCGGTCTCGGTCAGCGCGATGCCGATGTCCTCGCGGTACTGGCGGCAGCTGGAGTAGCAGGAGTAGGCGCTCGTGGTGACCATGAGGACCTTGCGGTGCCCGGCGTCGTACATGTCCTGGAGGGTCTGCGGGATGTAGGGGGCCCAGTTGCGGTTGCCCCAGAACACGGGCAGTTCGATCGCGCGGGCGGCGAGCTCGGCCTCGATGCCGGCCTTGAGCTCCCGGTTCTGCTGGTTGATGGGGCTGATGCCGCCGTTGGCGCGGTAGTGGTGCGAGACCTCTTCGAGCCGCTCGTCCGGGATGCCGCGGCCGCGGGTGACGTTGCGCAGGAACGGAATGACGTCATCCTGGCCTTCGGGCCCGCCGAAGGAGGCCAGGAGCACCGCGTCGTACTCCTTGGGTGCCATCCGGCCGGCCTCGGTCACCTCATTGACAGCAGTGACGGCGGTGGCAGTCTCCTGGGGATCCAGCGGGCTCATGACAGGACCTCTGCGATCTCAGCGGCGCCAACCCGGCGGCCGGTGTAAAACGGGATTTCTTCGCGGACGTGGTGGCGGGCCTCGGTGGCGCGCAGGTGGCGCATCAGGTCCACGAGGTCCACGAGCTCGGGGGCTTCCAGGCCGAGGATCCATTCCCAGTCGCCGAGGGCGAAGGAGGACACCGTATTGGAGATGACCTGGGGGAAGTCCCTGCCCAGCAGGCCGTGGTCGCGCAGCATGGCGCCGCGCTCGGCGTCGGGCAGGAGGTACCACTCATAAGAGCGGACGAAGGGGTAGACGCAGAGCCACTCTGCCGGTTCGACGCCGCGGGAGAACGCGGGGGTGTGGTTCTTGGCGAACTCGGCCTCCCGGTGCACACCCATGGCGGACCAGGCAATCTCCGTGCCGGCGAAAAGCTTGCTGCGGCGGATGTCCCGGACGGCCCGCTGAAGGGCTTCCGGCTGGGGGCCGTGCAGCCAGATCATGATGTCCGCATCTGCGCGCATCCCCGACACGTCATAGCTGCCGCGGTGGACCACCCCCGCCTCGGCCAGCCGCGCGGTGAGTGCGTCAAACTCTTCGGCAGCATCGCCGCTGCGAAGCACGTCGGCGGTGCGCTTGAAAACCGTCCAGAGCGTGAAGAACTGCTCGGCTGCTTCTTCGCTTGCAGATTCAGTTTTAGTGACAGTTTCGGCAGAAGTGTGGCTCATGGATACCAGTCTGCCCCTTCCCCTCAGCTAAGTCGAAATGAAGCACTTCTACAGCGCGTAGAAGTGCTTTATTTCACATCGATGGGGTTTCAGGCTCCGGATTCGGCGCTCCGGGAGGGCGCTGCCTGCTCCGTCAGACGCGCCGCATCCGCAGGACCACGCCACCGGCGACGAGGGACAGTGCAACGAGGCCGACGCCCAGTCCCAGCAGAGGCGATGGTCCGGCGGCCTGGCGCGTTGACGTGGCCTCCATCGACGTGCTGCCGGAGCGGGGCTTCGCCGACGCGGTTGCGGGGCCGCCCGTGGCGGTCGGGGAAGCGTCGGGGGTGGCTGACGACGCCGCGGGGGCAGTGGCCGACGGCGACGCGGCGGCTTCCGCGGGGGCCAGGATCACAGCCGGGGCACCGGCGGCCGGGGCCGGCGCTGCGGTTGACTGTCCCGGCACGGGAACCGCGGGCACGGCCGGTGCGGGCACGGCAGGCGGAGCCGCGGAAGGGGTGGTGGGCTGCGGGGTCCCGGGCGCCGGTGGTGCCACCGGCTGCGGGGCCAGCGTCTGGGAGGGCGACGGCTTCGGCGTGCGGCTCGGCTCCGGTTCGTCGGGTTCCTCGGAGGTGGTGGGCTGCGGCGAGGGCGTGGGCGACGGCGAGGAGCCGAGCAGCCCGTCAACCAGGCCATCGAGGTCGAGGGACAGCGAGCTCGTCGCGGCCGGAACGGAGGCGGTGGCGCCCGCGGCTGCGTGTGAGGCGGGCGCACCTGCGGAGAGAGCCAGCACCACTCCCAGCGCTGCAGCTGCGGTGCCGCGCCGGAGTCCCCCATGGTGACCGGCCGGCGCTTTTTGGACGTTGGACCTGTGAGTAACCATGGTCATCGACCCTAGCCGTCAGAGGACGCCGGGGAAAATTTGCCGTTCCCCCCGTTTCCGGGTATCCGGCGCCCGGATTCCGGGCGGGCTCCGGCCGGATTCCGGGCCCCGGATCCGCTCAGGACAGCAGCGTCCGGACCTGCTGCGGGGTGTCGGCGACGATCGCGGCGAGGCCGTTGCCGGACAGCCAGCCGCCGACGACGGCCAGGGTGCCGTCCGCCGCGCAGATGCCGCGCACCTCCGCGACGCGGCGCTTGTGGCCGAGTGAGGCGAAGGGCAGCGCGCCGCCCCAGCGCACGACGTCCCAGTCCACCACGTCCCCGGCGGTAACCGGAACGGACAGCAGTGCGGAGGCGTCCCTCAACGCGGCTTCGAACAGCTCGTCGTCGGTGCGGGGCTCTGGCCGGGCCTGAACACCGTGCCGGGCATCACCGCGCCCGTAGGACAGCCGGACAACGTGGGTGCCCGGGCCGGCCTGGTCCGCGAGCCACTGCCATTTGGCGGTGGCGTGGGTGAGCGCCTTGGCCTGGATTCCCGGGCTCTGCGGCGCAACCAGGACCCCGGTGCCGCGCGGCCTGGCGTCGAGCTGGGGCAGATCCACCACAAGCGTGACCAGGCTGACGTCAGGTCCGGCCTCGGGTCGGAGCCGGGCAAGGTCCGGCAGGGCACCGGTCAGCAGCCCGACGGCGGCCGGGCCCTCCACGGCGACGACCAGCAGCCCGGCGTCGTGGATCGTGTCCCCGGAGGAGACCCGCCAGCCGTCGGCCGTCCGCTCCACGGAGTCTGCCCGGGTGCCGCCGAGCAGCGTAACGCCCTGGCCGCGCAGCTCGGCGAGCAGCGCGGAGACAAGGGTGTGCATCCCTCCGCGCAGTCCTGCGACGGCCGATCCCGCCTTCTGCAGGCCGGGCGTCGGCGCCGCCGGGGCGGCTCCTCCGTGGTGTTCGCTTCCGCCGCGCCCGGCTCCCCCGCGCTGGGCGGCGACGGCGGCGGCGAGGGACCCGCGGGCTTTGATCCCGGCGCGCAGGCCGGGTGCCACCATGTCGATGTCGAGTACATCCGGGTCGGCGGAATGGACGCCGCCGACGACGGGTGCCACGAGCCGTTGGAGAACGCGCCGCCCCATCCGCGCGCGGACCAGTGCCGCGACGCTGGTGGCCTCCGCCGCGGTGCCCAGCGAGGCTGGCAGCAGCTTGTCCAGCGAGGCCCGGAGCGAACCCGCGAGGCCGAGTGAGCGGCGGACTTCCGGGTCCCAGGGGTTGGCCGGAATGCCGAGGACACCGGTGCGGGGCAGTTCGCGCGGGCCGTCGGGCAGCTGGACCCAGGCGCCACCCGGATTCGGTGCGACGATGCCGTCGGCAATGCCCAGCTCGGCGGCCAGGTCGGCAACGGCCGTGGATCGGGTGGCGAAGGATTCCGCGCCGCTGTCCAGGGTCAGGCCGGCCACGGTGTGGCTGCCGACGCAGCCGCCCCACGTGCCGGCGGCCTCCAGGACCGTGGTGCGAACGCCGGCCCGGGCCAGCGTCCGCGCGGCAAGCAGGCCGGAGACTCCGCCGCCCACCACCACTGCGGTCTGCCCTGCCGCCGCAGGCGTGCCGGCTGCCTCCATGCCCCTACTCCGGGGAGATGGAGTGGATAAGTTCGACGACGCGCGTCAGCACGGCGGGATCGGTGTCCGGCGGCACTCCGTGGCCGAGGTTCAGCACGTGTCCCGGGGCCGAGGCCCCGGCGGCAATGACTTCGCGGACGTGGGCTTCGAGCACCTCCCACGGCGCGGACAGCAGGGCCGGGTCGATGTTGCCCTGCAGCGGCACCGTGCCGCCCAGCCGGCGGTTGGCTTCGTCGAGCGGCAGCCGGTAGTCCACGCCGACGACGTCGACGCCGACGTCGCGCATGGCGACGAGCAGTTCCGAGGTGCCGGTGCCGAAGTGGATCAGCGGTGCGCCGAGGTCCCGGACGTGGTCCAGGGCGCGGGCGGAGGCGGGGGCGACGAAGCGCTTGTAGTCGGCCAGACCGAGGGAGCCCGCCCAGGAGTCGAAGAGCTGTCCGGCGGAGGCGCCGGCTTCCAGCTGGGCGCGGAGGAACATGCCGGAGGCGTCCGCGGCCCAGTTCGCCAGCGCGGTCCAGGTCTCGGGATCGGCGTGCATCATGGTGCGCGGGCCGAGGTGGTCGCGGGAGGGCTTCCCTTCCACCATGTATGCGGCGAGCGTGAACGGCGCGCCGGCGAAGCCGATGAGCGGGGTGTTGCCGAGTTCGGCCACGGTGAGGCGGACTGCTTCGCGGATCGGCTCGAGGGCTTCCCAGGTCAGCTGGGGCAGGGCGGCGACGTCGGCCGCGGTGCGGACCGGCTTGTCGAGCACGGGACCGACGCCGGGGACGATGTCCACGCCGACTCCGGCCAGCTTGAGCGGGATGACGATGTCCGAGAAGAAGATGGCGGCGTCGACGTCGTGCCGGCGGACCGGCTGAAGGGTGATCTCGGAGGCGAGCTCGGGACGCAGGCAGGAATCGAGCATGGCGACGCCCTCGCGCACCTTCAGGTATTCGGGCAGCGACCGGCCTGCCTGGCGCATGAACCAGACCGGACGGCGGGAGGGCTTGCCGCCGCGGTAGGCCGTGATCAGGGGGGAATCCGCGGTGCGGCCGTCCATCAGCGGGTGCCCGGCGTCGAGGCCGGAGATTTCGGGAGTTGCCGCAGTGCTAGGAGTCATGAGTTCGATTGTGCCGAAAATCAGCCCCAAAAGATAACGACAGCCTGTCACCGGCCAGGGCCGCGCCTGCCCGGTGGCGGGAATCACACCCTGGCGTGTGCGGTCACACGCCAGGGCAGTTGTTCTACGCGGGGACGAAAAAGCTATGATTGTCCTGCTGTGGTTCTTTTTTCTCTGGTGGCGACCCACGCCGACATCGACCTCGAGACCGTTGCTCAACTGAGCACCGGTGCTTCAGAGCTCGCCACATCCGCCCTCGCCGGGTCGCCGGCCGTGGCGGGTGCCATTGTCCTTGCCACCTGCAACCGCTTCGAAATTTATGGCGAGGCGCAGCGCCCGGATGATGTCGAGGACGCCCGCGCGGCCCTCATCGCCCAGATCAGCGGCTCCACGGGACTCAACGAACAGCTCGTCGCGCAGTCTTTCAGCACACGCACGGGCGCGGACGTCACCCGGCACCTCTTCTCGGTCAGCTCCGGGCTTGACTCCGCCGTCGTCGGTGAACGCGAGATCGCCGGGCAGGTGCGCCGTGCCCTGATTACCGCCCAGCACGAAGGCACGGCCAGCTCCGGCCTTGTCCGGCTGTTCCAGGCTGCGTCGAAGACCGCCAAGGACGTCGGGGCCCAGACAGCCCTGGGTGCCCGCGGCCTTTCCGTCGTTTCGGTGGCCCTGGACCTCGCCACCGAGCTCTCCGAGGACCCCGACTGGTCCGCGAAGAAGATCGTTGTCTTCGGCACCGGCGCATACGCCGGCGCCACCATGTCGCTGCTGCGCGAGCGAGGCTGCACCGACGTTTCCGTTTACTCCTCCTCCGGCCGGGCTGCCGGCTTCGTCGCCACCCGTGGCGGGACCGCGCTGGACGGCGAAACCCTTCCGGCCGCCGTCGCCGCGGCCGACGTGATGATCGGCTGCAGCGGCGCGGACACCCGCGTCGAGGCCGCAGAACTGGCCGCAGTGCGGGCGGCGTCGCCCCAGCCCCTGATCGCCATCGACCTCGCCCTCACCCATGATTTTGATCCCGCGGTCGGCGGACTCGACGGCGTCGAACTGCTCACGCTGGAATCGGTCCGGCTGGCCGCCCCGCAGGAACAGGCCGAATCCCTGGCCCAGGCCAGCAGCATTGTGGCCGGTGCGGCCAGCGCCTTCGAGCAGGAACGCGAAGCCCGCTCGGTGGACTCGGCCATCGTCGCCCTCCGCCGGCACACCATGAACGTACTGGACACGGAAATGGAAAAGGTCCGGGCCCGCCACGGCTGCACCGCCGCAGCGGAGGAAGTTGAATTCGCGCTCCGCCGGATGGTCAAGCAGTTGCTGCACGTCCCGACGGTCCGGGCCCGCGAGCTCGCCGCCAACGGCCAGCAGGAGGACTACGTCGCCGCCCTTGAGGCGCTGTACGGCATCACGGTCGAGCCGGCCGCCGCAAAGGCTGCCGGCGCCGAGTGCCCCGTCGTCCACGACGCAGTCGTGCACGACGCCGGGGACGACGCCCGGGACGACGCCCGCCGGCACTCCGCCTAAACAGCGCGGCTCCCCTGCTTCAGCCCGGGTCCGTAGTTCTGCGAGCGCCCGCTCGAGCCTTCGCAGTGGGTCAATGGCCGGGTCCGGTGACGATCTTGTGTCGTTCGGATTCGTGCGCGCCGCCCTTCTTCGCCAGCGTGGAGCACGCCTCTTCGATGTCCCGGGCGAGCGTGTCGACGTGCTCGCGGCTCATCGTTTCCTTGACCAGGGCCCGCATGATCGTCACGTCCTGGGCGTTCGGCGGCAGGGTGTAGGCCGGCACCATCCAGCCGCGCTCGGCAGAGAGCTGCCAGGCAATGTCGAACTCGTTGTAGCCGGTATCGGTGGCGAGCCGGAATGCGACCAGGGGAAGTTGCTCCTCGTCGGGGCCGATGATCTCGAACCGGCCCATGGCCTCCAGCTTCCCGGCGAGCGCGCGGGCGTTGGTCCGCATGTTCTGCATGATGTAGGTGTAACCGGCCCGGCCGTAGCGCACGAAGTTGTAGTACTGGGCGAGAACCATCGCCGAGCCGGTGGAGAAGTTCAGGGTAAAGGTCGAGTCGGTCTTGCCGAGGTAGTTCTCCTCGAAGACGAGGTCCTTGGCCAGGTCGGCCTTCTCCCGGAAGATCAGCCAGCCGATGCCGGGATAGACCAGTCCGAACTTGTGCCCGGAGACATTGATCGAGCGGACCTGCTCGAGCCGGAAATCCCACTCGGAGTCCGGGTAGAGGAAGGGCCAGACGAATCCCCCGCTGGCCCCGTCCACGTGCAGCGGCACATCGAGGCCCCGCTCATGCTTGATCCGTACCAGCAGGTCGTTGATGCCGACGATGTCGTCCTTGTGCCCGGTGAACGTCGTACCCAGCACGGCTGCGACACCGATGGTGTTCTCATCGACATGGGCCTGCACGTCGTCCGGGCCGATGGTGTACTTCCCCGGCTGCAGCGGGACGATCCGCGGTTCGACGTCGAAGTAGCGGCAGAACTTCTCCCACACGACATGCACGTCTCCGCCGAACACCAGGTTCGGGCTCGACGTCGACGCGCCGGCGGCCTCGCGACGCTTGCGCCAGTTCCACTTCAGGGACAGACCGCCGAGCATAATCGCCTCGGATGATCCCTGGGTTCGGGCTCCCGTTGTCTCGCCGGGAGCGTGGAAGAGGTCGGCGAGCATCCGGATGCAGCGCTGCTCGATCTCGGCCGTGCGGGGATATTCGGCGTGGTCGATGAAATTGCGGTGCAGGTTCGCGGCGATGATCTGTTGGGCCTGCGGCTCCATCCATGTCGTCACGAAGGTCGCCAGGTTCCGGGCGGGATCGCCCTCCAGCGCCAGGTCCTCAGACACCAGGCGCAAAGCGTCCTGGGCAGGAATGCCGGTCTCCGGGAACTCCCGGCTCGGAACCTCCTGGGTGACAAATCGGTTGCCGAACAGCGCAACGTCGGCATCCGCCGGCTGGAAATTCGTTGACATCATTTCTCCTTGGGAGACTGTTGAAGCGGGGTTACTTATGAGTTCCCCGGTCTGCAGGAACAGAGGCGTCGGTGGATTCTGGACTCAGCATCAGAATCGCGCCGGTGAGGAAGCACAGGGCTCCCACGAGTGTGCCGAGGTTGGACAGCTCGGCGTTCCACACATCGCCGCTTGACGGGATGACAAAGGCCGCGACAGCAGAGATACCGAAGGCAACCGAGCCGGCCAGGTTGATCACGCCGATCTTCCACTTCCGGGGCCTGGGCCGGCCGGCACTGGCGCCGCGGCCGGCATCCCGCAGCGCCACAACGCTTGCAACGAGGAAGGCGATTGAACCGAGAGCGTCAGGCCGCCACACCAACTGCTCGGTCAGCGCCGCAGTGAGATTGATCCGCAGTGCGTTTCCTGTACTCCAGTTGAACCACAGCGTGCCGGCAAGTTGCACCGCACCAGCGAGCCAGCCGGGATTCCGCGGCGCCCACACCCACAACAAAGGGCGCCGCGTGCCACCCCCGGCCGGGAGCGCGTCAACGGCTTCGCGGTACTGCAGGAACGCGGCGCAGGTGAAAAACAGCGAACCGACGAAGAAGGTGACTGCACCCAAGCGCAATCCCACGGCCTCGGCGTATAACGGCACCGCCCCCACGGCGAACAGACCCGAGCCAATGATGAACAACCAGGCGATCCACCGGTCCCGTACGGTCGAGCGTCCAGCCCTCGGGATCTCAGTCATTGTCGGTCCTCGACGGAGCCCGATTTTGTCCGCTGCCGGCATCGACGGGTGCCACGGACGCCCTCGGGCCCGGGAGCACATTGGTGATGACGAAGGCCACCGCCACAGCCACCACCACCTGGGGTGTTACGGCCACACCGTCCACTCCCAGCAGCAGCGTGGCCAGCAGCGTGGACGTCAACGGCAGCCGCAGCATGGCCGCGCACATCGCTCCCATGCCCATGCCGATCCCTGCCGCGAGATCCATTCCGGGCAATCCACTCGCAGCAATTCCGAGCGCCGCACCGATGAACATCGACGGGAACACCGGCCCGCCACGGAATGCGCTCAACGAGAGCCCGTAGACCAAGGTCTTACAAGCAACCAGCAGGACCAGCACCGCAAGCGGGTAGTCTGCGGCGTGTTCGACCAGCTCCGGAAGTGCGTCCTGCCCGGAGAACAACACCTGCGTGAAACTGCGCCCGGAGATCAGCTGGTATGCCATCGCGGTCAGACCGATCAGCAAGCCAAGCGCAGCAGTCACGAGCACCCGGTTCAGATGCACGACCGGACGAAGCGACAGCGCGACCCAGCGGATCAGCCATCCCAGCAGCGCGCCGGCCGCGCCCACGATCACCGCCCAGCCCAACGTCGCCAACGTCGGCGGAACTGCAGGCGGCACGACGGGCAGCGCCAGCGAAAAACTGCCCAACCCGGTCCAGCCGTCCAAGCCGACGAACACCAGAGCCCCGACGCCGGAAGCGAGCAGTCCGGGCAGTGCCACCAGGCTGAGCCTCATTCCCCCGATCCCGGCGGCCTCCATGATCAGGAATGCACCGAGCACGGGAGACCCGAGCAGGGTGCTGATCGCTGCAAAGCTGCCGGCCGACGCCATGATCGTCAGGGCCATCGGCGGAGCGTCCTTCTTCACCAGGTGCACAGCCAGCGCCCCGAGGCCGCCACCGATCGCGATCAGCGGCCCCTCCGGCCCGAGCACCGCGCCCAGGCTGAGCGTGGCCAGCGCCGCGAGAACGATGCCGCCAAGCTCCCGGACGTTAGGTGGACCTCCGCCGGTCTTGAATCCGAAAGCGGGCGAGTGGCCACCGGTTCCCGGCAGATACCGGATGGCCAGCGCCGTCAGCAGACCACACAGCACCAGCCACGGGACCGGCCACCACGCAGGAGCAGGACCCCCGATGACTTGATGTGGGAGACCGACGAAGACGTACTGCTGGATCGCTGCGACCACAGCGAGAAAACCGTACGCAATGATCGAGATGGGAACGCCCAGGACTGATGCCAGCACGAGCGCAGCGATGTAAGGCCTGGAACGAATCACGGCGACCGGATCGATAGCGGGCCCCGACGCGGCAGGCTCGCTCATTGCCGGCAACCCGGCGTGCCCGTGACGATTCGGGGCGCCCCTAATGTCGAAACACAGCTCCCCGCAAACAGAGGCGCCGGGAGGACGGGTTCGGTGCGCCCGTGGTGGCGATTGGGCATCCCTACTCCTTCCGCTGGCCGTCCGCCGGACGGCCGGAGCTTCTAGTGAGGTCTCACCAGCGACAGAGGCTGGTCAATCACACGTTCGCCAACCTAGCGGTTCCAGCCGGGGCAGTCATCACCCAATGCGGGTGAAAGAGGACCGAGGAACCCGACGCCCTTCGCGGACCCTGGCGGGCCCCCGGACCCTGGCGGCCACAACCGTGCAGGCATCCGGTGGTTAGCGGCCGTTGTACTCGTCATCTGTGATGTGCTCGCGCCACGTGGTGGTCTTGGACGGGTCTTCACCGTTTTGGAGCATTGCGATGTGTTCCATAAAGCAGCCGGGGGCGGCGGCGTGCCAGTGCTCCTCCCCGGGCGGGGTGTACAGCGTCTGGCCGGGACCCACTTCCAGGATCTTTCCGTCGCGGGTGCCGAAACGGCCCATACCTTGGGTGACGCGCAGATACTGGCCGTGTTCGTGGGAGTGCCACGCGGTGCGTGCTCCGGGCGCAAAGCGGACAGTCGCGACGACCATCGTCTGGCAGGACTCGTGGGGCAGCGCGATCGGGTCGAGCCAGACGTCGCCGGCGAACTGGGCTGCCGGGTTCTTTGTGGTCGGCACAGTCGGTTCAATGTTCATGATTCCTCCTACTTGTTGTCTGTGAAGAGTTGCTTGGCGACGCCCATCGCAGACATGCCCTTCGGCCAGCCAGCGTAGAGCGTGACATGGGTGATCGCCTCAATGAGCTCATCCTGGGTGACCCCGTTTTCGACGGCGCGGCCGAGGTGGAAGCCCAACTGCCCGGTATCGCCTCCGGCGGTGAGCACGGCCACGGTGATGAGGCTGCGATCACGTGCAGCCAGTTCTGGACGGTTCCAGACGTCCTCGAAGAGCACGTCGTCGGTGAGCTCTGCAAGCTTCGGGGCGAAGTCGCCGAACATCTTTCGGCCTCCTCCGATCTGCTTGGGCTGGTCGGTCATGATGATCCTTCTTTCCGCTGGAATCTGACGTTGTTGGTATGTCAGTCGATGATCTCGACCCCGTCGGACGTTGTTCTTCGACATCGAGCCCGGCCTGACGTCGCGGGCTGAAGGGCCGGGGCGTTACCAGGTTGATGCGACTGTGCGTGTGATGACCCAGCCGTCTCCGCGGCGCTCGAACCAGGAGCGCAACGCCAGGCACCAGGTTCGGATGCCCCGTGGCTGTTGTCGTCGGGGTTGACGGTCACGGCGGTCGCGATAAGGTCGTCGATCCGGTCCAGCACGTCGCTGGATAGCGTGCTGTCGGCGGCCGGAAGGTAGGCGTCCGGCTCTTCCATGGTTCACGGCCCGACGATGGCGGGCATCGTGGCGCCGTCGTTGAGAGTAAGTTCCATAACCATGCCTTTCACGGTATTCGGATGTGCGGGATCGTGGGAGGGCACGTAATGACCCCCTTCTTGGGCGGCCGGACGGTTCAGAGTGGTCCTGGCTGACGGCCGGGTATCGGGGAGTTTCAACGGGCGGGCTCGACCTCCGGTGCGGGAACGGCCGTCCGTGGTGTCCTGGTTCGCCGTGCAGCGAGGTCTGCGGGCAGGATGAGGGTCGCGGTGACGGCCAGAGCAAGGAGCAGCAGGATGCTGCCGGTGGTGAGGGCGGCACTGACCTGGGCAGCCAGGTGTGCTGCGGCAGGACCTGCGGCCGGGACGGTCGCTGCGGCAGCGACCGCGATGCCGAGCCCGAGGCAGGTCCCGATCTGGTGGAAGGTGTTCACGAGCCCCG
>Ga0213837_1001456_pt1 | contig 12803 bp, 14 predicted proteins | sample SWPATP12_FD_160572 | JGI IMG/M metagenome (GOLD analysis project Ga0213837, IMG submission 160572) | Coastal seawater microbial communities from Marineland, Florida, United States - SWPA TP1 #2 | ecosystem: Environmental > Aquatic > Marine > Coastal | place: USA: Florida | collected 2016-08-06
CTGGAGATGCCCGACGGCGGCCGGATGGATCTCTTCGGCAGCGGCGGCGGCGCGGTGCTCGCCGAGCGTCTCTCCGCGACGGTCGGCGCAGAGGTGCCGCTGCTGGGACAGATTCCGCTCGATATCCTGCTGCGCGAAGGTGGCGACGCCGGCGTTCCGCTGGTGCTTGGCCGCCCCGAAACACCGGCCGCGGTTGCCTTGGCAGGCATTGCCGGCACACTGGCGTCCAGCCCTCGCGGGCTTACAGGGATGTCCCTGGGTCTTCAGCCGCGCTGACGCGCTCCGGGCCTTCAGCCCCGCTGACGCGCGCCGAACTGGTCCGGACGGCGCGTCCTGCCTAGGTTGCCTCGGAGTCGAACGGCGCGGCCACGCCCTGCGGCAGCCGCTCGATGACCCTGGCCGGGGGGCGCTCTTCGGCGGTGGCGACGGCGGCCGGCGCACCGGCGCTCACGGGCTTGGTGTCGTCCTCCAGGAGGGCTTCCTTGATGATCCGGCGGGGGTCGTACTGCCGGGGATCGTATTTCTTCCAGTCCACATCGTCGATGTCGATGCCGACTTCTTCCTTGATCTGCTCGCGGGCCCCGGAGGCCATCCGCCGGACTTCCTTGACGATGTTGGCCAGCTTCTGGGTGTATTCGGGCAGTCTGCTGGGTCCGATCACCAAAAGGCCGATGATCAGGAGAAGGATGAACTCCGGTCCGTTGATTCCAAGCACTCTAGGAGATTACCCTCTCAGCCCTGCGCGGGACGATTCCAAGACACCCCGACGGGCGCTGGCTGGCGGCCCGCTGGCGGCGCGGGGACATGGCGCCCGTCACCGTGCGAGCAGCTCCACAATCCGCTCCAGGCCCCGCTCCAGCCGGGCCGGGATTCCTCCCTCGCCGGGCGCCGGCGCAACGCTAGCCGGAGTAGGCTGCACCAGCAGGCCCAGCCCGTCGTCCGCCTGTTCCGCGGGGAGCTCCGAGATGTACGTGAAGGTGGCCGTGGGCGTCCGGTAGATGGCACGGAAGGGCGCCTGCTTGTTGATCCAGAGCGCGCCGCGCGGTGTGGCGGGGACCGTAGGCGCCGTTGCGGCAGCGGGCCCGGTGGCGGTGTCCAGGCGGGCGGCGACGAAGCCGTCCTCGGTGGCCGGGTGGCCGGTCAGAATGTTTACCGGCGGTCCGGACGGCTGGGCCGCGGCCGGCTGTGCTGGGCCACCCGGTGCGGGTGCAGGCCGGTCCGCGCCGGCCGCGCCGTACCCATCGGCGGCGCCGGGGTGCTGTTCCAGGACGGTCGCAAAGTTGCGCCCATCGGTAAGGCGAAGCTCCAGGACTTCCGAGCCTTCCGCCACACCGCCCCGGGCCCAGACCAGGTGGTAGCCCAGCTCCCGCAGTTCCGGGCAGCTCCAGCCACGGGCGCGCAAGGCGGAGAGTTGTTCGGTGCTCAGCGACCCGGCGGGCGTCACGTCGGGCTCGCCGCTGAGCTGCCACGCGGCCATTGAGATGCCTTCGGCGGACAGGGCCTCGCCGGTGGGGCTTTTCCCGGGGAAGGCTGACGTGAATGCTTCGTCGGCGGGCAGTGCGGCGTCGGCGCCCATGAGGTAGGCGGCGCCGCCCATCAGTACGGCCGTCGCGGCAGCTCCGCCGGCGATCTGCGCGGCGAGGCGCAGCGGCCTCCCCGGGTGGCGCTGGGGCTGCGTTCGGGCCGGTGGAGCTGCGGGCGCGGACGCCGCGTCCGTCCCGGCATCTTCGTGCCAGGCGGCCAGGTCTTGGGTGCGTGCCAGCAGGCGGGCGGTCAGGTCTTCACTCGCGGCGGGCACCGCGGCACCGCGCAGCCGTTCCAAGTACTGGCGTTCGCGCTGCAGCCGGGCCCGGCAGGCGGTGCACCGCTCAAGGTGCTCGCGGCGCCGCTCCTGGGCCCTGGCGCTGAGCGCTTGCGCGCCCGTCCGGGCACGGGTCGGCTTGCGGGCGAAGTACCTGCATGTGAGGCCAGCGAGGAGGTGTTTCAGTGGACCCATCGCCTGGTTCAGAGGAGTCCGGCGATGCGGGGCAGCTTGAGCCGCGGTTTCAGGGACTGCTTTGCAGCCGACTGCGGCCGGGGATCGCGGTGGGCGAGCTTCTCGCGCAGCATCGTTCGGCCGCGGTGGATCCGGGACCTGACAGTACCAAGTTTGACGTCCAGCGCCTCGGCAACCTCGTCGTAGGACAGGCCTTCAAGATCGCAAAGCACGACGGCGGCGCGGAAATCGGGCGGCAGCTCCTCGAGGGCAGCCTGCACGTCGAGGTCGAGATTGTTGAATTCGAAGCTTTGCTCGGGGCCCGGCTCGCGTCCCGGGATCCGCGACTCGGCATCTTCGGCCAGCGCATCGAACCGGATCCGGCTCTTGCGCCGTGCCTGGTCGAGGAAGAGGTTGGTGGTGATGCGGTGCAGCCAGCCATCGAGGGTGCCGGGCTTGAAGTTCTCCAGGGAGCGGAAGACGCGGACGAAGACTTCCTGGGTGAGGTCCTCGGCGTCGTACTTGTTGCCGGTGAGCCGGTACGCAAGGCGGTAGACCTTGGCGGAGTGGTTGGTCACCACTTCTTCCCACGTCGGCCTGACCCACTCGGCCTCGGCCGTGGACTGGGATTCGTCAGATACCGGGACAGCTGCCACAACCGACATTGTCCACTCCCCTCGCGGATGGTGCTTACGCCTGGATGGCACTTGCTGCTGCAAGCCCTTACACCCTTGGATTCGGCGCCGATCACCACGCGGATGAGCGGATAACCATCATTTCAAAATTAGCTGGGAATTTCCTGACGTCCCCGGTTCTTCCGCCCACGGCGGAACGCCGAAGACCGGGTAGGACACAGTACGCTGTATGGGACACTCCCCTCCTGCCCGGAAAGCGATACCCATGAGCGCCGATAAGTCCACGAGCTGGTCCTACGCAGAAGATCTGCCTGCCGAGGACGAGGTTCTGTTGCACGCGCGCGAACGGTCTTTCGAACTGGGCGTCACCCCGATCGGGCCCGGCGTCGGCGCCGTCCTGACCGTTCTGGCCGCCGCTTCGAAGGCACAGACCGCGGTGGAGATCGGCACGGGAGCCGGCGTCTCCGGCGTCTGCATCCTGCGGGGCCTCGGCCCGCAGGCCGTCCTGACGACGATCGACGTCGACGTCGAGCACCTCCGCGCCGCGCGGGAATCCTTCCAGGAGGCCGGGAGCCCCGCCAACCGCACGCGCACCATCTCCGGCCGCGCCGGCGACGTGCTGCCGCGCCTGACCGACGGCGCCTACGACCTGGTGTTCATCGACGCGGACAAGCCCAACTATCCCGGCTATGTGGAACAGGCCATCCGGTTGCTCAAGTCCGGCGGCCTGCTGATCGTCAACGACGCCCTGGACAAGGACCGCGTCTCCAACCCGGCGGCTCGCGAGGCAACCACCGTGGTTCTGCGCCAGGTCGGCAAGGCCATCCGTGATGACGACCGCTTGGCCTCGGCCATGTTGCCCACCGGAGACGGCTTGCTGGTGGCGGTCAAGAAATAGCTCCGGAGACCGGAAAGGGGCCCGCTGCCAACCGGCTGCGGGCCCCTTTACCTGTGACGAAAAGGCTATTCGGTAACGCCGACCAGGCATTCCTTGAGATTTGTCGCTTCGGCAGAGTTGAGTTCGACGACGAGCCGTCCTCCGCCTTCGAGCGGAACCCGCATGATCAGGCTGCGGCCCTCCTTGGTCACTTCCATAGGGCCGTCGCCGGTGCGTGGTTTCATAGCCGCCATGAGGAATATCCCCTCCATTAGTCCCGTGACTTACCAGCCCGGCCGGGCTGTGTCCGCTTGGTCAAAGAAGCCGCCTGGCGGCCGAGACTCCAGCCGCCGTGGCTAAACACTTAGTTTTCCTTAGCTTATGGCTCATTATCCCGTAATTACGCGCTTGTAGCTAATCGATGGATTTTTTATGCGCCGTGGGAATGCCGCCCTTTCGACAGGAAAAGGTGTTCGGCATCACGGCGGATAGTCGCCGCCGCCGGGCAGTGGGGCCCATGCCCAGAGCCATACGATCCACACGATCTGAAGCAGAATAAACATGACAACAACCGTCCCGCGGTAGGCGCGGGAGCGGGACAGCAGTGCCGCGCTGAGTGCCAGCGGGAACAGCGGCAGCAGCATCCGGAAAGTGCTGGTCTGCGGGTGCAGGAACACCAGCAGATATCCGACGTAACATGCGCACCACAGCCTCAGCTCCGTGCCGATTGCCGCTACCGGGCGGGACATCATCAGGAGCACAAAGACGGCCACGAAGACGAACGGCGCCAGCAGGCCCAGCACGGGCCCGAAGAGCTGGACGCCGGTGTCGAACCAGGGTTTGAACGGCACCAGGTCCTGCCCGCGCCACACGGTTTCGGTCCGGGTGTAGGCCTGGATGTCTCCGGTGGCGGCCCAGGCGATCGCGGGCCACAGCAGCGCACCCAGGCCGCTGACGGCGGAGAGGCCGGCCAGCGACCACAGCTCGGCGCGGCTGTGCGGCACGGCGTCCGCTGACCCGGGCACGGCGGCCGGGACCGCTGACCCTGGTTCGTGCGCCGCATCGATCCGGGGGCTGCCGCGGAAGACCGCGAGGAGGTGCGGGTACAGGCGGTAGAGGAACATCAGCCCTACCATCGCGGCGAACGGCACGCCCGTGGGCCGCGACAGGCACATCAGGAGCACCACCGGCATCGCCCAGAGGTAGCGCCGCCGCACGACCAGCAGCAGCGCCGCGGCGAGCAGCAGGAGGTTCAGCGACTCCGCGTACGGAACCTGCAGGACGGCCGAGACCGGAAAAGTGCAAACGAATAGCGTGCCCCAGAGCGCGGTACGGCGCGTGGCCTTGAGCCGGAAGAGCCGGAAGACCACCAGGGCCGCGGCCAGTCCGGCGAGCATGGCGATAATGGTGAGCGCGGCGGCGGGCGTGATGCCGGTCAGCCCGGCGAGGGTCCGGCCCATGAACGGGAAGAGCGGGTAGAAGGCCCACGTGTTTTCCTGCACCGCGCCGGCGGCGTCCGTCGGCAGTTCGGACGGATAGCCGTTCCGCAGGGCTTCTCCGTACCAGCGGGCGTCCCAGATGTTGATGAAGTTCCAGTAGTCCGGCTTTGCCGGGAACCAAGGGTTGACGCCCTGGTGCAGGGCAGCCGCCATGAAGATGCAGGCACTGACCAGGCGGGCCGCGAGGTAGAGAGCGCTGACCTGCAGCCACCACGGCCAGCGCGCAGTGCGCGTTCCTGCGGCGGCAATCCGGCCCCACACGGCGGAATTCAGGCTCTCCTGCGCCACCGGGGTCACGGGGCGTCCGGCGCCGCGTCCGGCTGCGGGTGCGGGTGCGGCGTGCCGTCCTGCTCGCGATGCTCCACAGCTGCGCGGAGCCGGGCGATTTCGCGGTCCTTGCGGGCGAGCTGGTCCTTCAGTTCGTCGAGGACCTGGTCCACCTGGTCCATCCGGTAGCCCCGGACTCCGACGGCGAAGCGGATCCGGTCGACGTCGGCCGGTCCGGCGTCGGCGGGCAGCAGCACGGCGGGCAGCGACGCCACCGGCTCGTCGAAGCCGTCGTCAAAGGGCTGTTCGCCGGCGCGGCGCCGGAAGATCCGCGGCACCAGGTCGGTGCCGACGAGGATGGCGACGGCGGCCAGCACGACCGCCACGAAGACCAGGAAGAAACTCACAGCTCCATCGTGCCAGACGCGGCCGCACCGGCTGCTCAGGCCCGCGGGCCGCCGGCTGCGCCGTTGCTGCCGTTCCCCGTCCCGTTGCCGGCGGCACTGCCGGGGCCGGATCCGTTCGGGTTGCGGTGCCGGGCTGCGCCTTCGACGATGAGTTCGACCGCGAGCGCCGGGTCGTCGACCACCTGCACGAGGTCGAGGTCTTCCTCTGCCATCATGCCTTCGGCAACCAGGGTGGTCTGGAGCCAATCCAGCATCGGGCTCCAGAACGCGGTACCAATCAGCACGATGGGGAAGGACGTCACCTTCCGGGTCTGGACCAGGACCATGGCCTCGAAAAGCTCATCCAGGGTGCCCAGCCCGCCCGGGAGCACAATGAATCCCTGGGCGTACTTCACGAACATGGTCTTCCGGGCAAAGAAGTAGCGGAAGTTAATGCCCAGGTCGACCCACTGGTTCATGCCCTGTTCGAAGGGCAGTTCGATGCCGAGGCCAACCGACACCCCGTTGCCCTGGACCGCGCCCTTGTTGGCCGCTTCCATGGAGCCGGGGCCGCCGCCGGTGATCACGGCCAGGCCGGCTTCGGCCAGTTTGCGGCCCACGTCCACGGCCAGCTCGTAGTTCAGGCTGCCGGGCTGGGTGCGGGCGGAACCGAACACGCTGACCGCCGGGCCAAGATCGGCGAGCGCGCCGAAACCCTCGACGAATTCGCTCTGGATCCGCAGCACGCGCCACGGGTCGGTGTGCACAAACTGTCCCGGGCCCTTGGTGTCCAGCAGCGTCTGGTCCGACATCGTCACCTTGGCAGCCTTGCGGCGCAGCTCCAGGGGGCCCTTGTGCCGGATGCCGTTGGCCGGCGGCGCGTCCCGCCGCCCGGAACCGGCGTCCGGAGCGGGCTTCGGCTCTGGTGTGGGGTGCGGTTCGGTACTCATGCCCATAGGCTAGCGCGGATCGACGGGCCCGGTGCCCAGGCACGTCGGACCCGGCCGACTCAGCGACTGGCCCCCTGACCTGCGGATATCTCTTGGGTCACGATGTTGACCAACTCCGAGTGATTGGGGTCATAATCCGCTAATGTTCGCTAGATTCTTCTTATGACTACTCAAGTGCCCGGCGATGCCCTCGTCTCCCTGAATGCCGTGAACAAGCATTACGGCCAGTTGCACGTCCTCAAGGACATCAACCTGAACGTCCGCAAGGGAGAGGTCGTTGTTGTCATCGGCCCCTCGGGCTCCGGCAAGTCAACGCTCTGCCGCGCCATCAACCGGCTGGAAACCATCGACGACGGCGTCATCAAGATCGACGGCAAGGAACTGCCCGCAGAAGGCAAGGAACTGGCCAAGCTGCGCGCCGACGTCGGGATGGTCTTCCAGTCCTTCAACCTGTTCGCGCACAAGACGATCCTGGAAAACGTCACTCTCGGGCCGATCAAGGTCAAGGGCGTGTCCAAGGCCGAGGCCGACAAGGACGCCATGGCCCTGCTGGACCGCGTCGGCGTCGGACACCAGGCCCCGAAGCTGCCCGCGCAGCTCTCGGGCGGCCAGCAGCAGCGTGTGGCCATCGCCCGGGCCCTTGCCATGAAACCGAAGGTCATGCTCTTCGACGAGCCCACCTCCGCGCTGGACCCCGAAATGATCAACGAGGTTCTCGACGTCATGGTCCAGCTGGCCAAGGAAGGCATGACCATGATCGTGGTCACCCACGAGATGGGCTTCGCCCGCAAGGCCGCGGACCGCGTGGTCTTCATGGCGGACGGCCAGATCGTCGAGGACGCGACACCCGAGGAGTTCTTCACCAACCCCAAGAGCGACCGCGCCAAGGACTTCCTCTCCAAGCTGCTGACGCACTGAGTTTTTCTCAGCGCCGAGCCGCCCCGGTCCGCCGGTTCCGATTTTCCGCAGAGTTCGCACCCAGGCTGCCGTGAGGCGGCCGACCAATGAAAGGAATGTCATGAAGGCATTTTTGACCCGAAGGAAATCCCTTCTGGTTGCCGCATCGGCAGCTTTGGCCCTGAGCCTGAGCGCATGCGGCGGCAGCTCCTCCACTTCCAACCCGCCCGTAGCCGAGAAGCCGAGCTTCGCTGCCGACAGCACCATGGCAAAGCTTTCCTCCGCCGGCAAGATCACCATCGGCACCAAGTTCGACCAGCCGCTGTTCGGCCAGAAGGGCCTCGACGGCAAGCCCGTCGGTTTCGACGTCGAAATCGGCAAGCTGATCGCCGCGAAGCTGGGCATCCCCGCCGACAAGATCGAGTGGGTCGAGACCGTTTCTGCCAACCGCGAGCAGTTCATCAAGCAGGGCAAGGTCGACATCATCGTCGCCACCTACACGATCAACGACAAGCGCAAGACCGAAGTCGACTTCGCGGGCCCGTACTACGAGGCCGGCCAGGCACTCATGGTGAACAAGGACAACAGCTCCATCACCAAGCCCGAGGACGTCAAGGGCAAGAAGGTTTGCTCCGTGACCGGTTCCACCCCTGCCTCCACCATTGTGGAGAAGTACGGAGCAGTCCTGGTCCCGGCCGCGACCTACTCCGCCTGCCTTGAGCCGCTGCGCAACAAGCAGGTTGAAGCCGTCACCACCGATAACGTCATCCTCGCCGGCTTCGTCAACAAGGAGCCGGACGCCTTCAAGCTGGCCTCGGACGAGACCTTCACCAAGGAGCCTTACGGCATCGGCCTGAAGAAGGACGACAAGGTCTTCCGCAGCTGGATCAACGACCAGCTGGAGGGCTTCGACAAGGACGGTTCCTACAAGAAGGCCTGGGAAGCCACCGCCGGCGCAGTCATCAAGACCGCTCCGAAGCTCCCCACCATCGACCGTTACTAAAGCCGGACGTGGCGGCCGCCGGAACCCGCAGCTCTTGCGGACCGGCGGCCGCCGCACCCTGCTACAGCTTGAATCCCCTCAACGCAGCTGAAGGAACTTATGGACGTCATCATTGAAAGCCTGCCCCAATACTGGGACGGCTTTCTCCGAACCCTCTTCCTGGCCGTGGTCTCGGGAATCATTGCCCTGGTTTTCGGCACCCTGCTCGCCGCGGCCCGCGTCTCCCCCATCGCGGCACTGCGCGGTTTCAGCATGGCCTACGTCGAGATCGTCCGGAACACCCCGCTGACCATCGCTTTCTTCTTCGCCGCCGTCGTGCTGCCCCGCCTGGGCGTCACCTTTGAGCAGTTCGAAGTCGCGGCCATCATCGCCCTGAGCGCGTACACCTCGGCGTTCATCGCCGAGGCCGTCCGCTCCGGCGTCAACAGCGTCCCGGTGGGCCAGGCCGAGGCCGCCCGCAGCATCGGCATGAAGTTCAGCCAGGTGCTCTCCCTGATCATCCTGCCGCAGGCCCTGCGCACGGTGATCCCGCCACTGATCAATATCCTGATCGCCCTGGTGAAGAACTCCTCCGTGGCCGGCGCGTTCTACGTGCTGGAACTCTTCGGCTACGGCAAGCAGCTGGCCAACGACCACGGCGACGCCGTCATGTGGGTCCTGGTCGGCGTCGCGTTCTTCTACCTGCTGATTACCGTCCCGCTTGGCTACCTGGCCAACGTGGTTGAACGAAAGGTGGCGATCGCACGATGAGCTCAGTTCTCTACGACGTCCCGGGCCCCAAAGCCCGCCGCGTGTCCCTGATCGGTTCGGTCATCGGCGTCATCGCCATCGGGGCCCTCCTGTTCCTGGCCGTCATGACCCTCGCCCAGCAGGGCATCTTCGAGAGCCAGCGCTGGGCCATCTTCGGCCAGGCCGACGTGTGGAACCTGATTGCGAACGGCATCGGTGCCACGCTCAGCGCGGCCGCGGTGGCTGCTGTGATCGCGTTCCCGCTGGGCCTGCTGCTGTGCCTGATGCGGATCTCCGACGTGGCCTGGATCCGGATCCCGACCCGCATCGTGCTGGAATTCCTGCGCGGCATGCCGGTGGTCCTGATGATGCTGTTCGTGCTGCTCGTCTTCGCGACCAGTTCCTTCGTCGCCGTGGTCGCCGGCCTGGTCCTGTACAACTCGGCCATCTTCGCCGAAATCATCCGCGCAGGCATCCAGTCCCTGCCCAAGGGCCAGCGTGAAGCCGGCCTGGCGATCGGCCTGACCAGCTTCCAGTCCCGGCTGACCATCGAACTGCCCCAGGCCATCCGCCGCATGCTTCCGTCCCTGGTGGCGCAGCTGGTGGTGCTCCTCAAGGACACCTCCCTCGGCTACATCGTGGCCTACGGGGAGCTGCTCCGCGCGGTGCAGGTGATGGCGGACTTCCTCGGGCCGCAGTTCCTCTTCCCGGTGTTCTTCGTGGCCGCGGCCATCTACATCGCGATCAACCTGGCGGTTTCCCGCCTGGCCATCTGGATCGAAAAGCGCGGCTCCAAGAAGGCCGCCGGCGGCATGGCTCACGCCCCGGTCGCCGGGACCGCCCCCGCCAAGTAGGCCTGTCCAGCCAGCTCCAAGCAAGAAGGTCCGGAACCCCGCGGGGTTCCGGACCTTCTTTTTTGCCTGGGGGCAGGGCGGGGACTAGACGCCGAGCCAGCTCCGCAGCGCCCGCAGGCACTCACGTACCGCATCGGCATCGACGTGCTCGTCGTCCTTGTGCGCCAGCAGCGCATCGCCGGGCCCGAAGTTCACGGCCGGGACGCCCAGTTCACTGAAACGCGCGACGTCGGTCCAGCCGTATTTGGGCTTCGGCTCGGCACCCACGGCGGCGACGAAGGAGGCCGCGGCGGGGTGGTTCAGGCCGGGCCGTGCCCCGTTGGCGCCGTCGGTTCGGACCAGGTCGAAACCGGCCAGGAGCCCGCGGACGTGCTCCTCGGCCTGCGCCATGGACTTGTCCGGGGCGAAGCGGTAGTTGATCTCCACGACGCAGCGGTCCGGGATGACATTGCCCGCGGTCCCGCCGTTGACGCGCACGGCGTTAAGGCTCTCGCGGTAGTCCAGCCCGTCGACGGTCACGGTCTGCGGCTCGTAGGCGGCCAGCCGGGCCAGGATCGGGGCCGCGGCGTGGATGGCGTTGCTGCCCATCCAGGCCCGCGCCGAGTGGGCGGCCTCGCCGAGGGTCGTCGCCTCGAAGCGGATCGTGCCGTTGCAGCCGCCCTCGACGGTCCCGTCGGTAGGTTCGAGCAGGATCGCGAAGTCGCCCTCGAGCAGGCCGCCGTGGTTCCGGACCAGCCGGCCGAGGCCGCTCTTGACCCCTTCGACTTCCTCGTGGTCGTAGAAGACGAAGGTGACGTCCTTGTCCGGGGCGGCATCGCCGTCGAACATTCCGGCAGCCAGCGCCAGCTGCACGGCGACGCCGCCCTTCATGTCGGTGGCGCCGCGGCCGTACAAAACGCCCTCCCCCGGGGCCCCGGAAGGCCAGTAGGAGGGGACGGTGCCGAGGGCGCCGTCGGTGGTGGGCAGCGGGACGGTGTCTAGGTGGCCGGCAAGGATGACGCGCTCGGCCCGGCCGAGGTTGGTGCGGGCGATGATGGCGTCGCCGTCGCGGGTTAGCTCCAGCTGCGGGATGGCGCGGAGGGCGTGTTCCACGGCGTCGGCCAGCCGGCGTTCCTCCCCTGAGACGCTGAAAATGTCGATGATGTCCGCGGTCAGCAAGGCAACGTCCTGGCGAAGGTCCAGGCGGGCGGGGGCAATATGCTCAGTCACTGTTCCACTGTAGCTGTCCGGCCCCCGTCACCGGTTTCGGGGAGCGCGGGAGCCGTCTATAGACTTGGGGCATGACTGAAACCGCCTCTGCCGCTGTTACCGCCGAGCCCCGTTCCGCCTACGGTTATGGGCTTGCGACCATCGCCACCCGCAACGGCACGACGACCGTGCTGGACGTCTGGTTCCCGGCGCCGGCGCTCGGAACCGCGGCGGAAAGCCTGCGCGACGTCGCGAACGCGGACCAGGCGCTGCTGGACATTGCCGAGCAGGGCGACGATGCAGACCGCGGCACCGAACAGAAGGTCGTGTTCGCGCAGATCGACCTCGATGAGGCGCCGGCCGACACCGCGGATGCCTACCTGCGCCTGCACCTGCTCTCGCACCGCTTGGTGCAGCCGAACAGCATCAACCTGGACGGCATCTTCGGCAAGCTGCCCAACGTCGTTTGGACCAACTTCGGCCCGGCCCCCGTCGAAGACTTCGAACTGACCCGCGCACGCCTGCGCAAGCGCGGCGCCGTGACCGTCTACGGCGTGGACAAGTTCCCCCGGATGGTCGACTACGTCATCCCCTCCGGTGTCCGGATCGCTGACGCCGACCGGGTCCGTCTCGGCGCGCACCTCGCCGAAGGCACCACCGTCATGCACGAGGGCTTCGTGAACTTCAACGCCGGCACACTCGGCACCTCCATGGTCGAGGGCCGCATCTCCGCCGGCGTGGTGGCCGGCGACGGCTCCGACGTCGGCGGCGGCGCCTCGATCATGGGGACCCTCTCCGGCGGCGGCAAGGAAAAGATCTCCCTCGGCGAGCGGGTCCTGCTCGGCGCCAACTCCGGCGTGGGCATCAGCATCGGCGATGACTCTGTCGTCGAGGCCGGCCTCTACGTCACGGCCGGCACCCGGGTGCGGGTCGTCGGGCCCAAGGACGCCGACGGCGAGGACACCGACCAGATCGTGAAGGCCGTGGAGCTCTCCGGCGTCCCGAACCTGCTCTTCCGCCGCAACTCCTCCACCGGCGAGGTGGAAGTCCTGCCGCGCAAGGGACAGACTGTCGAACTCAACGAAGCTCTTCACGCCAACTAGGCTGTGGCCGGGACGCAACCGGCTAAAGAACTGACCGGCCCCCGCGGGCTTGAGGGAGTAATCACGTGGCACGCAGAGGTCGCTGGCGCCGTCGGATCGTGCTGCTGCTGGCCCTGGCGATGGTGGCCGGCGCCATTTACACGGCGGTGGGATTCCTGCAGCGCTCCGAGACCCTGATCACCGAGCGCTGTACCGCCGCGGGCGCCGGCGGCGAGGATCTTGCCACCGACCAGGCCGCCAACGCCGCCCTGATCAGTGCCATCGCGGTCCGGCGGGGGCTGCCGGCACGCGCCGCCAGCATCGCCCTGGCCACCTCCATGCAGGAATCAAAACTGCGCAATATCGGCCACGGGGACCAGGCCGGCCCGGATTCGCGCGGGCTGTTCCAACAACGGCCGTCGCAGGGCTGGGGCACCGAGCAGGAGGTGATGGATCCCTAC
>Ga0213837_1001460_pt1 | contig 12781 bp, 10 predicted proteins | sample SWPATP12_FD_160572 | JGI IMG/M metagenome (GOLD analysis project Ga0213837, IMG submission 160572) | Coastal seawater microbial communities from Marineland, Florida, United States - SWPA TP1 #2 | ecosystem: Environmental > Aquatic > Marine > Coastal | place: USA: Florida | collected 2016-08-06
ACATCAACGAATTAGAAAAGTTCATTGCATACAAAGACCAGGTTGAGTTACTTGTTCGCTTAAGTTTTCGTAATGCGGAAGCATTCGCTGATTTATCGAAAAAATTTGGTTGTAGCCCAGCAATGGCCGTTGAAATCATTAGCTATGCGCAACAATTAGGTATTCGTATCAAAGGGTTGTCGTTCCATGTTGGCTCGCAAACAGCAAGCCCAGCTAAATATGTCACTGCCATTGCTGCATGTAATCAAGTGATTAACGACGTAGCCGCATTAGGATTACCTGCGCTTAGTACGCTTGATATTGGCGGTGGTTTCCCAGTGCCTTACAACAAAGGTGTGCTGCCAATTGATGAGTTTTGTGCGCCTATTAATGATGCCTTAGCACAGTTACCAGAGACAGTTCGCGTAATTGCTGAACCTGGTCGCTTTATTGTAGCTAGTGCTGTAACCAGTGTTGCATCAGTAATGAGTCAAGCAGTACGTGATGGCAAGCCTTGGTACTATTTAGATGATGGAATTTACGGCTCATTCAGTGGTTTATTGTTCGATGAAGCCTCGTACCCTATCGACTCGTTCAAACAATCAAACGAACGTGTTGAGTCAGTGTTAGCAGGCCCGACTTGCGATAGCATCGACGTAGTAAGTGAGTCAATTATGCTACCAAAATTAAACAATGGTGATTTAATCATCAGCCGTATGATGGGTGCTTACACATTAGCAACCGCAACAGATTTTAACTTCTTCAAACGTGCAGAAGTTATCGTACTGAATGATGTAGTTCATGTTGACGCACTCACCGGTTAATCGTTCCCTCGACTAAAAGCATGTAAGGCAACATGCTTTAACTCTTAAAATGCAGCTGCTCATTCCAGCTGCATTTTTTTATTTCTTTGTTAAAGAAAGAGTGGTTTGTAATCGTTTTCTAATTGTTCAAACGACAAGTTACCAATAAAACGGCCAAAGCTTAGCCAGGTTGCTAGGCCTCGTAAGTCTTTAAAGTGTGGTGGAATAAATTTAGGGTCTTCAATCACACCTAAATCATGTAATTGCGATATCAGTCTAAAATCATCAATTGAGATTTTACCGACCAATAACAAGTGCAATTGATCAATTCGACCTAACTGAATGGCAACTCGTATAAGGTTATACACCAACACGAAACCTTTGATATAAGCGATATCTTTTGTAAAAGGTAAGCCTGTTGCTGTGCTGCCTCGAAACACCCGCTGAGTAAGTGTATAACTGTCGTCTTTACTCAAACCTTGCGCTACATAATCACGATAAATATCAACAAACTCCGCGCCATCAATAACCTTAGTAATACCTTGAATACGGTTCACTAATTTTGCTAAACGTCGTGGCGTCGACTTTAAGGTAATAATTTCGGTCAATACCGCAAGGCCTTCTTGGGTCACTGTAGAGCTCGGTGTGCCTTTACTTAAACAAGTTAAATATGGCTGAGCAAGACCATTTTGCGTGGTTCCGACATGGATCCAGCCTTCATGTACTTCAAGAATATCTAGCTCTCTTTGAGAGAATTTAACATCTTGATTAAGTTTAATATTATTTGCACCTGCCGCAGCATCACTCACAATACCGTCACTCAGAATAACCTCAACATCGATGCCCGGCATCGTTTGAGTCACTTGCGATGCTAAAATTTTCACTGCATCTTGCGCATCTATGTTTTTTGGATCATCCGGTAAAATATCCGCATCAAGCATATTTTTTAGCGGCTGCTCAAGCATAGTTGCAAGCTCAGAAAGTGAAGGCTCCCCAGCATGGAATAAATCTTTTGGATGACCGAACAGCTCAACAGACAAATCATGAAATTCAGGAGTACCACGATACTCAATCATACTGAGTACTGTTTTATATTCAGTGCACATCTTGCTCATGTATTGGGCAATTGGGTTTAGCTGCCCTAACTGGCTGATGATATCGCGATTTAAATCAGAAAACGCGCGGCGCAACTCGCTTGGTACAAAACCAAGATCACGCTGTTGGTAATAGGCTTGATCAACCGATGGGTTCTTTTGGCATTTATGCTTAAAAAACTCTTCTTTGATTTGTTTATCCCAGTTGATCGCATCAAGGATACGAATGGGTGTTTGCAATGCGATTAATCGGTCAGATAACTCGCGTGTTTTTGCTAATAATGCCTTATCTATCATGCTCTAGGCTCACTGTAAAATGAGCCTTGAGCATAGGCTAAATTTGCATAATTACAAAGCAAAATTAAGCGGTTTTGAGCTAAAATTTAGCATGCTTAGAAACTATTTTTCCATCGTTGTAGAGAAGTAAACTGGGTACTGAATTAATGCCATTTTCGATAAATAAATCATTACCATAATCGATAGAAACCGGCATAGTTGCAGCAAATTTATCAACATATTCTTGCACTGCACTTTGATCAGTCCACAGCTGACTCACTTTAACCTCGACATCAATTCCTTGCTCTGCCAGCTTATTAACATGTTGCTGCGCTAGTACACACTGTTTTGCCATTGCAGGGCGCGTGTCGGCTAAGTACCAGTCGCACCACGTAGCGGTGAACAGCACGGCTTTTTTACCTTTGTTCGGAATTACCAAAGGAGTCGCTTGGCCTTGCTTTTCGCCGAGTAAACGCGCTTTATCAACTTTGCCATTGTGTGATAACAAACGTAATGTGTTATCAAGCGGTTTATCTGCTTCGTGGCCTTGAAAAATCACCTTTTTATCACTATCAATCAACACATGAAACGGGGTGCCCATAAATTCATAATGTTTAGCAACTTGGGCTGTGTGATCAGTAAATATTGGCATAGTGAGTGAAAAACGCTCTTTAACCTTAGCAACAGCGTCTGCGTCATCATTAAGGTCAATATTAATAGCCACAAATTGAATTTTATTACCATACTGCTCATAAGCATGCTGAAAATGCGGCATTTGCTCCATACATGGCTTGCACCAAGTCGCCCAAAACTTTAAGTAAACGGGTTTTTCGCCCAAGTAATTGTCAAGTTTGACTATTTTCCCTGCTTCATTTTCTAAAACCAAAGGGGCTGTATTCGCCGATGTGCTTTGGCTTACAAGCAACAAGCCTGTTAGTAGTATGAGGGGTATAAACTTATATTTCATTGTGCGTCCCTAAAATAAAATCTATCTTAAGTTTAAGGTAAGAGAAAATATTGTAAATTTTCGACATCTGCTATCTAAATATGATTTTAGTGATTTATCGCAAAGTAAGGTTTTAAAAACACACAGCACGTTTAATACCTGCATAAAATAGCACTAAACTTTTTATAGATCTGAAACGTATTACTTCAAAAAGGAGTCATCATGAAAAATGAGCTAGACGGTAAATTAATTCTATCTGTGTATGAAAAAATCATTCAACACGGTGAAGATCATGAAGATGGAAAGCTTTATGAGGGTATTTGCGCTTTTTCGGATATCGATGGTTATACGGTATATCTAAAAGGCAGTGGTGTGTTACTGCGCTTCGGCTTTCATAATACCTATCACCTTGACTATCAACATGAAAAGAACAAAGAAGACTTTTTAAAGAAAGTGCTTTATATCGCAGAACAGGAACTGTAAAGAAGTAATGAAACGACGGGTGAAAGCTGAGTCAAAGCAACAGCAGGCATTTATCAACCAAGTTATTAATGAACTAAAATCTAACCCAGGTAAGTTAGATATTATTCGCGAAAACCTTAGCTACTATCGCGAACAACAGTTCCTCAAGCGTGGCTTTTTGCTTGCTATTGAGCGCTTTGATTGGGTATTTGAAGCAAGTAACGATGTAGAGCAAATCTGTGCGCAAATTTTAGCCGATGATTACATTGGCAAACGTTTGCGCCGCTACCCCTTGCTATATAAGGGCGTATTGGAACGTACCTATTAGATATCCCACCGCTAAAACATGATCTGTTCGGTAAAAAATGCTAGGTTAGCGCCATTTTGAAATAATGAGAACTGGACATGTCAAAAACTATAAACTCTCACAACACTCATGAGGGTGGCAATAATGGGTTGTTTAACCGATTTTTAGCCACCGTTGAATTTTTGGGTAATATGCTACCCCACCCTATCACTTTATTTGCAATGTTCTGCGTTGCCATTATAGTTTTTAGTGGCATTGCCGATTGGTATGGTTTAAGTGCTATCGACCCACGCCCAGAAGGTGCTGCTGGTCGCGATCCTGATGGTGTTATTGAAGTTGTCAGCCTACTTAGCGCCGAAGGCCTTCAGCGCATCGTTACTGGCCTTGTTACAAACTTCACTAGCTTTGCACCACTTGGTACGGTACTGGTTGCTTTATTAGGTGTGAGTGTTGCAGAGCACTCAGGTTTACTCTCTGCTGCTATGCGCGGCATGGTAATGGGCGCATCAAAGCGTTTAGTTACTTTTATGGTGGTGTTTGCTGCGATTTTATCAAATACGGCATCAGAACTTGGCTACGTCGTACTAATCCCATTAGCAGCCATGATATTCCACAGTCTTGGTCGTCACCCTCTTGCCGGTCTTGCTGCGGCATTTGCCGGCGTTTCAGGTGGTTACAGTGCCAACTTATTACTCGGCACCATTGACCCGCTACTTGCAGGTATCACTACACCTGCAGCACAAATGATTGATCCGAACTACCAAGTTGGCGCTGAAGCAAACTGGTATTTCATGATGATTTCAGTATTTCTAATCGCTACTCTAGGTACGTTAGTTACAGAGAAAATCGTTGAACCTCGTCTTGGCAAGTACAACCCAGATGAAGCAAGCAATGATTTGCCAAAGAACGACATTGCAGGGCTAACCGATAAAGAAAAGTCAGGTCTAAAATGGGCGGGCGTTTCTCTGTTAGTGGTTTCATTATTACTTGCTTGGACAATTGTTCCTGAAGATGGCATTTTGCGTAACCCAGAAACAGGCCTTGTTGCACACTCGCCATTTTTAAAAGGCATTGTGGTATTTATCTTTGTAACTTTCGGTATTCCAGGCTTTGTTTACGGCCGAGTTGTTGGCACCATGAAAAACGATAAAGATGTCATCGATGCCATGAGTAAAAGCATGAGCTCGATGGGGATGTACATTGTGCTAGTTTTCTTTGCAGCACAGTTCGTTGCCTTTTTTAAATGGACCAACCTAGGTACGATTTTAGCCATTAACGGTGCAGCTCTTTTGCAAGCATTAAACCTAACAGGCCCTGAAGTATTCGTGCTATTCATTTTAATGTGTGCATTAGTAAACTTAAGCTTAGGCTCTTCATCTGCACAATGGGCTGTCACAGCACCAATCTTTGTGCCAATGTTAATGCTAATAGGCTACGCACCAGAAACCATTCAAGCGGCGTATCGAATTGGTGACTCGGTTACTAACCTTATCACCCCAATGATGAGTTATTTTGGCTTGATACTGGCTGTTGCCACTAAGTATAAGAAAGACATGGGTATTGGTACATTGGTTGCGACCATGCTTCCTTACAGCATGATCTTCTTTGTTGGTTGGGTTGCGTTATTCTATTTATGGGTATTTGTTCTGGGCTTCCCAGTTGGCCCTGAATCACCAATTTATTATCAGCCTTAATCTTCTTAGAGAGGTAAAAAGCCAAGCATTAGCTTGGCTTTTTTGTACCTGAGATTGTTGGAAGCTAACTTTATGACTATTATTAAGACATTAATTTTTATTGTTATTTTATATGAAAAAGCTATTAAAGCTGTGGTTTCTATTGCACGCATTAAGTGTATTTAATTTATATGCAAACCCAACTAAGCAGCTCGAAACCGCATTTGCAACCTCGTTAGTTTTAACTGATGGTGACAGTATTACCTTGGGTTTTGGTGATTTTGATCCGCAAACACTGTTTAACTCGCAACATGCCAATAAAGATGAAGACAGTATCGCGCTTAGAAAAAAACTCAGACTCTATAGTATTCCTTATACTTGGCAGCTTGATAAGCCAATTTATCAACACAAACTAAGTTTGACCAGCAGGGTAAGCTATTTGAATCAATCAGATTTCATTTCGCTATTTGATAATGTGGCTGACGACTATATTTCAGAAACTGTATATAACGGCATGATCGGTTTTAATGCCGAAAAAGCACTTGGCTCTAAATGGTCATATCAATTTGGCTTTAATACTCACTACTTACATTACAACAATGATTACGAGTACAACTCGCCCGAATCTAGACGTAATATACAGCCTTTAGCTGATAATCTTTACACCAACCTAAATAGTAATGCACTGGTGTTAAACCCAAATGCGACCATGATCTATCGCTTACCTAGGCATTGGGGCTATTACGAGTACAAACTTAACTTTAATTACTATTATGGCTGGGCCTTGTCTCATCCTGACGGAATGAGTAATGCAGCTCCTGAAACTTGGCGTACACTCAATGGAATTAAAGCTAAGTTTAACATGTTTAAAATAGGCCTTTTTGAGCAAGCTTTTTATATTAAAGGACAGCGAATTGATATAGGTGGTGATGGTCGTATTGCATTTTCTACAGATCACTTTTATGAATACGGTATCGGCTTTTTATGGGATAGTAGCAAGTGGACCTCGTGGTTTGACAACTTTGGCGTTGGTATCAACATTCACAACGGTAGTAGCCTCGATGGCGCTGCTATTGTCTTGTACTTTAACGAAATTTAATACTATTTTTTAAAGACAAAACTTTTAAACAGACTATATTCTTAGACATAATCAAAATTCATGGAAGATTTATATGAAACATCACCTCGCAATCGCTTGTTCATTACTTGCCTTAACGGCTTGCGATAACCCCCCTGAACAAACAGCTAAAACCCTACCACTGCAAGTAAGTGCAGCAGATACCATTTATTATGGTGGTGATATTCTTACAATGACTGGCGACAAACCCGAATATGCACAAGCAATCGCTACCCAAGGTGAAAAAATCATTTTTGTGGGTGATAAAACTAAAGCACTTGAGCATAAGTTTGGCAAAACAAAGCTGATTGATTTGCAAGGCAAAACCTTAATGCCAGGCTTTGTTGATGGCCATAGCCATGTCTATGGTGTTGGTTTGCAAGCCATGGTAGCCAATGTATTACCTAGCCCAGATGGTGATGCCAATAGTGTTGAGCAAATCGTTAATATTCTTACCGCCGCACAAAATAACCCTGACTACACCACATTTATTGAAAAAACGGGTGCTATTTTAGGCTTTGGTTACGATGATGCTGAGCTTGATAGATACCCAACTAAAATGGACTTAGACCGCGTTAGCACCGAAAAGCCAGTGATCATCATTCATACTTCGGGGCACTTAAGTGTTGCAAACAGTAAAGCCTTAGCCATGGCCGGCATCGACGAAAACACAGACAATCCTGACGGTGGGCTAATTCGTCGTATGGCCAACTCACAAGAACCCAATGGGGTGCTCGAAGAAAACGCGCACTTTGGTTTACTGTTTAAACTCATGCAGTCGTTTGATCCTGACTTACAAGATTTAATGCTGCAAGAAGGGCAAAAACTCTACACAAAATACGGCTACACCACAGCACAAGAAGGCCGAGCAACTCAAGAAGCTTATGATTCGATGGTAAGAGCATCCAAAGCGGATAAGTTTGTCATTGATGTGGTAGCCTATGCCGATATGGCTACCAGCAGCAGTTTTATGGACTCACCCTATAACAGTAAAAACTACACAAATCATTTTCGTATTGGTGGTGTAAAACTTAACTTTGATGGCTCACCACAAGGAAAAACCGCTTGGTTATCTCACCCATACTTAAAAGCACCTGAAGGCCAAGAGCAAGGCTATGCAGGCTACCCTACTTTTAATGATGAACAAGCCTATCAGTATATTGAAACTGCCTTTGCTAATGACTGGCAAGTGATGACTCATGCAAATGGTGATGCCGCTATTGAGCAATTTTTAAATGCTGTTGAAAATGCTAATAACAAGCTTGGTAAAAAAGACCGCCGCCCCGTACTTATTCATGGGCAAACAATTCGTCAAGATCAGGTAAACCGTCTTAAAGAATTAGGCATATTTCCATCGCTCTTCCCAATGCATACCTTTTATTGGGGCGACTGGCATGTAAATTCGGTGCTTGGTCACCCCCGTGCAGATTTTATTTCACCCACCCATGCGGTTCGCAAACAAGGATTAATGTTTAGCACCCATCATGATGCACCTGTAGCTCTGCCAAACGCACTGCGCGTATTAGATGCAACGGTTAACCGTACGACCCGTACAGACCAAGTATTAGGCCCAGATCAACGCGTTTCTGTGTATACTGCACTACAAGCAATGACGACATGGCCTGCGTATCAACACTTTGAAGAAAACTCAAAAGGGCAATTAAAACAAGGGATGCAAGCAGATTTAATTATCCTTGATAACAACCCGTTGAAAATAAAGCCCGCAGAGCTACATAACTTGCAAGTGTTAGAAACCATTAGCCGCGGTGAAACCGTTTACAGCAAAAATTAAATACTTTTAAAGGAGTAACATGAATAAGTTTATACAATTGGCATGTGCTGCGCTGCTGTCATTTTCAGCATTAGCAACACAAACAGCTGCTACGAAACTGGATATTTTAAATCTTAAGGCGCAGTCTGAACATGTATTAACGTCAGGCCAGCCAAATCAAACCGATTTTGCGAAATTAAAACAACTTGGTGTTAAAAACATCATCAACCTTCGCGGTGATAATGAAACAAGTTGGTCTGAGCAAGAGTTAGTCACTGAGCTTGGTATGAACTATTACCATATTCCTGTGCAATCTAAAGCTGATATTACCATTGAAAATGCTACGAAACTTCAGGCTTTGCTCAATGAGCACCAACAGCAAACCACCTTACTGCACTGTGCGAGCAGCAACCGTGTCGGTGCTCTTGTAGCGCTATACAATGCCATAACCTTGAAAAAGCCAGTTGATGAAGCTGTTGAGATTGGTAAGCAATGGGGCTTAAAAAGCCTTGAAGGAGTGGTAAGAAGTAAAGTAAACGAAGAAGTTGGTCAGCCATAAGCTGACCAACTATGTATTATTTTTGCTTAAGCTAAAGCTGCCATGCATAGCTTAGCTTTGTGAAGAAGGTACGTTGATCACGCTCAAGATTCTTCAACGAATCATCTTGATACCCTTTGTCAGAATACCCTAAATAAAACAGTGTCTGTGAGTTAATCTTGTACGAATACACTAACTGACTGCCATAATCGCGGTTAGTTTGGCTTACATCAAATCGATAAGCTTCATTGTTTCGATCGACATCTTCAAACTGCAAAACGAGTTTCAGCATCGAGCGCATATTAAATTTATAATAAACGCGTAGATCCGTTAAGTTAGCAGTATAAACACGCTCATTTTGCTCATTATCTAAGTAACTATAGCTGTGCTCCAACTGAACCTGCCAATGATCGTTAATATCCCATGTCATCTCAGGTTCAATGCGGACCATAGTACCTAAGGCTGCATTACTGTAGTCAATTTTGCTGCCATATTGAGCATATAATAAGAAACGGACATCGCGGATGGGTCTAAAACCGCCGTAGATATAGCCTATGTTTTGATTAAAAAACTCACCGGCATAAAATTCATTACGATGGATAAAGCCAATTTCTGTTTGCGATTGCATCTTACCTTTAAAGGTAAAAAAGCCATCGTATTCTTCTTCGAGTAGGTCGCCATTTTGCGCCCAAGTTTTATCCCATTCAGCATTATAGCTGTACTCAGTGATTGCATCATCAGCATCGCGATACCATGTTTGTCCACCGCCTAGTTGTACTTGCTCGTAATCAACTTTAGCTTGATAACCCAAATCTGAGCGGTATTCTTTACCTATATTTTCGTAGCTAGCATAGACTTCGTAATCACGCTTAGTTCTTGTAAATTCAATGGCATAAGCTTGATCTGATTGATTTTTATCAATGCCATAATAATCAACTAAAAATTCTGAGTTAGTGGTATCTGTGCTTGCTACTTGATACTGCAAACTATCTGATTGATTAAACCAGTAGCTGCCATCTAAAGATAACACCGTATTATGATAATCATCATTTTCACGGTGAGTGCTCATCACACCAATTGTGCCTTTTTGGCCAATATCAAACTGATAACGCCCCGCTACTGCTTGCGTTTTATCTGCTAGATTAGCAAAGCCAGAACCTTGATTCGTCGGAAGTAAGACACTGGTATTCTGATCGTCAGCGTACATAAAGCCATAGCTGTGCGCGCCGGTTTTACCTGTTAACTTTAAACCCACATCAGGTTCAGCAATCATTCGCGTATATAAAAGCTCTAGTTGGCTGGTATCAAAATAAGAGGCGCCATCTAAAAAGAATGGACGCTTTTCAGCATAATAAATTGAGTAAGTAGTATTTACATCAAGTTCAAGTGAATCTGCCTCGACCTGCGAAAAGTCAGGATTAATGGTGGCATTAATAACCGCATCTTGCGTCACCCCCCAACGTAAGTCCAAGCCCGCTTCAGTATCAATATCACCATTTTGCCAATCACCCGGCACTGTATCTTTGGTATCATGGCGAAGCGCCGTTAAAGTGGGCGTAAGCTGAATGTTTTGGCTCTCTGTCATGTTGGCAAAGCCTGTGAGTTTATCAAACTGGCAAAAGCTACATTTTACATCTCGGTCAAAACCAACATTCGACATTTGATAATACACATCACGCGGATAATTTCGCCAAACGGCAAAACTCCAGGTTAACTCTGTTTGATCTTTTGGAAAGCGTAGTGCAGTGAATGGAATACGCATTTCAACCACATAACCGTCGTCGGTAATTTGCCCTGCACTGTCCCAAATGGCATCCCATGATGGATCTTCCACCCAATCATCAATATCCGTCATGCGCATATCGCCTTGCGCACCAAGAGGGTTTACATAAAACTCATAGCCGGTTCGTTCATCATTGAAGGTATCAATCATCAAGGCAACATTGTCGTCTTGCCAAAGCGTATCACGATCTCGAAGGGCGGCACGAATTTGCGAAGGGTCATTATCTTTTGCAATAAAACCAACATACAAGTATTTACCATCTTCATACATGTAGGCATCGGTTTGTACGAGCGGCGTGCCTTTTTCGGTTGGCTCATTCTGATATTTTAATGGTACTTTTGTGGCGTATTGCCAATGCGACTCATCCATCACACCATCAACGCTAATAGACTCTTTAATATGGGCAAGGGAGAACTCTGCTTTATCAAATGCATTGGCAGAAAAAGGCATACAGGCAACACTAAGTAAAAAAGTAGGGGCGACTATTTTATTTATTATTCTTTTTATGTACTGCATAAACATCCATTTAGACACTGACGCGCTAGAAACGCTACTTGACTGATTTCAAAGCGATTGTAATTCAGTAAGGTACATTTGTTAATCTAATTTTCGGTTTTATGTCATAAAATTTAACAAAATACTCCATTTGTACTACTAACAGGGCCAAAAAAAGCCCCATTGCCAAACAGCAATGGGGCTTTTTTATACGTTTGTTATCGGAATTTATTACTTTTTAAGGCTTAATTTATTGCCTTTCAAAGATTTGCGAACATTTGCGATTCGTGAACGGTTCTTTGCACGCGCTTCACCCGTTGCCTGACCCGAAGCCTTATTTGTACGGCTACGACGTAAATGCGACGGCTTTTTACCGATTTTATCAATCAGTACTTCACGGCTGCTTACTTCGTAACCTGGTAAAACAACACGTTTGATGCGCTGTCCGATTAGCTTTTCGATATCGAATAAAGTGTTTTCTTCCTCACGGCTCACAAACGAAATTGCTTGACCCGGCTTACCAGCACGACCTGTACGGCCGATACGATGCACGTAGTCTTCTGCAAGCCAAGGTAGATCGATGTTGATCACACGTGGCAACCCTTCAATATCAATACCACGAGCAGCTACTTCAGTTGCGACCAGCACGCGAACTTTACCTTCTTTAAACTCGCGTAAAGCGCGGCGGCGGTTACCTTGGGTTTTATCACCATGACAAACAACAGCAGGAATCCCGTCAAGATTAAGCTCTTTTACAAGCTCATCAGCGGTTTCTTTCATGTTTACGAAAACAAGTACCTGCTGCCAGTTTTTCTTACCAATCAATTCAGATAAAAGCTCTTGCTTACGGCGCTCTTCAACTGGATAAACAACATGTTGCACTGTTTCTGCAGTACTGTTTGTTTGATCAACACGAATGATTTCAGGCTGCTTTAGTACTTTACTCGCAAATTGTTTAATTGCCGCCGGGAAAGTGGCAGAGAACAATAAGATTTGACGCGCTTCATCACAACCATTAATAACAATTTGCATATCGTTGATAAAGCCCATGTCTAGCATACGGTCAGCTTCATCAAGCACTAAATGCTTAACATTAGCTAAGCTGATGTTACCTAAACGCAGATGATCAAGTAAGCGCCCTGGCGTTGCAACCACGATGTCGACACCTGCTTTCAAATCGTTAGCTTGACCCGCTAGATTGATACCACCAAACAAGCACACTGTTTTGAGTTCGGTGTATTTTGCAAACGCTTTAAAATTATTAGCAATTTGCTCAGCTAATTCGCGGGTAGGTGCAAGCACTAATGCACTCGGTGCATTATTTTCACTAACCGCTGACTCTGATAATTTTTGGATAAGTGGTAAAGCAAATGCAGCGGTTTTACCCGTGCCTGTTTGCGCACTCACAAGTACGTCTTTGCCTTTTCTTACCGCAGGAATTGCACTACGTTGAACGGGAGTAAGCGTTTCGAAATTAAGCTCTTCTAATGCCTGTAAAAGCTCAGAAGAAAAACTAAATGATTTAAAATTCATGCTG
>Ga0213837_1001464_pt1 | contig 12753 bp, 8 predicted proteins | sample SWPATP12_FD_160572 | JGI IMG/M metagenome (GOLD analysis project Ga0213837, IMG submission 160572) | Coastal seawater microbial communities from Marineland, Florida, United States - SWPA TP1 #2 | ecosystem: Environmental > Aquatic > Marine > Coastal | place: USA: Florida | collected 2016-08-06
TTTTTAGAATTTTGGCGATGGGTATGAATTGCGGCAGAAATAGCTGCGATAACGTTTCCGTCTATTCCTGGTTGTACCGCTTGATTGTTTCGACTCAAATTAGCTGAAGGCCCTTTTAAATGAGCTGAAGGCTCTGTTGTTTCACCGGGAAAAGCTTCACAAAATCGGGCAATGAGATGAATACCCACAATAAGAAGCCCTAAGAATGAGAAAACAAATACCATTCCTATAAGCATAAGAGAACCTGCTTCAAAGAGCAGGCTAGCGACGGATCCCGAATTCATATTCAATCCTGTTGTTATTTTGTACCTGAATAAGTATCACGTGGTTTTTCAAAAAACAACAAAGCAGCATAAAAAACCACTTTAAAATGAATAAAACCCATCAAAATGAAACTTAATGCATTATTCTTTAATAAATTTGCAACAAAAGCATATTTTAGGAATTAGCATAAGCGTTGCCGATGCCAGCAACCTGCGTTTACGTTCATTTATACTCACGCCTTAATGAAAGCCTATATTTTCCGTAAAGTCACTGTCTAGCTGTTTAGCGAAATCTTTCGCATGCATCGCCAACAATACCAATCCGCATAGATAATTACCCACTCAGAAGGCGCTGGCAAGTTTCCTAGCAAAGCGTGGGAATGCAGGAATGGCTGTTCCCTTTCAAATTCCCAGAATGCAGCTAGGAAGCTTGCCAAACCTTCCCGAAGGGCGAGTTTAAAATGTCCGTACTCTTTGTTGTGTCACCTTGATGTAGAACCACTATATCTGCGTTAACACGCCGCGATTACGAACATTTTAACTCTCGCTGAGTGAGTGAGTGATTGTCTATGCGGACTGGTATAAATCTAGCTGCATATGTCGTTCATCCTCGGGTACGTAAGCAGGCACATTGACTGGGCTTCCCTCACAGTCCACCGCCATAAAAGTTATAAAACAGCGATTTGCGACAGACGTAGTGTTTTCCGTGGCGTCGCCCGATTTAACCACGACATAGATATGCATACTTGATGCACCAGTGTGTACCAACGATGCGGTTATCTCAACTAGCTGGCCTACTTTTATAGGTTTTATGAAACGTATGCCATTGGCAGACACCGTGACGCAGTAACATTTGGACCACTGCGCGGCACAGGCATAGGCTACTTGGTCAATCCATTTCATTAAGCTGTTATAGAGAGCATGCCACCGTGAACGTTACCGCCAAAGTTTACGTCGGTAGGTTCTGCTAAAAATCGAAAAGTAGTAGATGGATGTGCCATAGCGTACCTCGCGCTTTACTGCTGTTAGATACATTAAGTTCAGCTTAAATTTTGAACAGCGCGCTTAGACGAAAGTGGAGAGAACAAAAATAAAAGGAGTATAAATGAAAAAACCCACCTAAAAAGGTGGGTTTTTCAATATGGCGCGTGTGGAAGGATTCGAACCTCCGACCGCCTGGTTCGTAGCCAGGTACTCTATCCAGCTGAGCTACACACGCGTAAACTTGTGTACTTTTGAATTCTACCTCAAAAGGTGACGCTTTAAAATAAGTGGCGCGTGTGGAAGGATTCGAACCTCCGACCGCCTGGTTCGTAGCCAGGTACTCTATCCAGCTGAGCTACACACGCGCAAAACTTGTTGTTGGCCGCCACTGCCAACGAATAATGGCGGAGAGGGAGGGATTCGAACCCTCGATACGCGTATATGCGTATGGTTCCTTAGCAGGGAACTGGTTTCAGCCACTCACCCACCTCTCCTTGACTGCGGGGTGCATTTTACGGATTCATTGGCCTGAGTCAAACCTTTTTTATAAAGAAATTGTTCACCCGCTGCCATTTTAAACGATTCGAGCAAAAAACCAGTAATTTGTTCGCAATACAAGCAATTAAACCAAATTTTATTTAACGATGCTCGTTAATTTGCATTTGAATATGCGCACCTTCATTGCAGTTTTAACTGACCCGCCTTAATAATTTAGTCAATTTTTCAAAAATAATATCAAAAAGTTTTGAATTTATTTCTTCATAACCAAGTACGCTGATTCGTATTACTTACTTAAGTTATTTAAAAACGCTCCAAAAGCGTAAATAAAGCGGTAAATGTCTCGTTTTAAAAATCGTTCACCCTGAAAGCATAGTGCTAGAAGAAAGCTGTGCACGACCCAGAGAATTAACTTGCTCGTTAGCGCAAGGCATCACAGCGTCATTCCTGCCGAAATAGAACAGAAACAATAGACTTGCGCTAAAGCCCGATAAGATTTATTCATCTAAAACAAAAAAGGCCAGCGTAAGCTGACCTTTTCCAATGAAGCGTTTAATGCAATTATTCTGCAGAGCCTGGCTGCCCACCTTTTTCTGCTTGAATGCGCATGTATATCTCTTCACGGTGCACAGAAACTTCTTTTGGTGCATTCACACCGATACGTACCTGATTCCCTTTTACACCTAGTACGGTAACGGTTACATCGTCACCAACCATAAGCGTTTCACCAACTCGACGAGTCAAAATAAGCATTCTCTTGCTCCTGTTCCTTAATACTGAACATCATCCATTAAGATTTGCTAACCCATCGGCACGACCCGATGGAAGCGACAGTGATTCCATGTTTCTGCGTCACTTCAAAAACTCACTGTTATACACAAAAATAATTATAGCTTATCTTGTAACCAAGCGTTAACCGAATCTAGCGCCTGGCCCAAGTTTTCAGGCTGGTCACCGCCTGCCTGTGCCATATCTGGACGACCGCCCCCTTTGCCACCTACTTGTGATGCAACAAAGTTAACTAGCTCGCCCGCTTTAACTTTACTAGTGAGGTTTTTAGTAACGCCAGCAATAAGATTCACTTTCGCGTCATTAGCCACACCTAATACTACGATCCCTTCACCAATTCGGTTTTTAATGTCATCCATCATTGAACGCAATGACTTCGCTTCAACACCTTCCAAATTCGCAATAAGAACTTTAACGCCATTTATCTCTACTGCATTACTAAGCATATCAGCACCTTGCTGACTCGCCAGTTTTTGTTTCGCAGAATTGAGTGCTTTTTCTAGTTCTTTAGTCTGATTTTGTAGAGAAACTACGCGTTCAAGTACATTTTGGCTGTCTGTTTTCAATAACGCAGACAATGAAGACAGTGTTGCCTGCTGTGTTTGCACGACTTCAAGTGCATGCTCGCCAGTAACTGCCTCGATACGTCGAACGCCCGATGCAATACCCGCTTCACTGGTAATTTTAAACAAGCCAATATCACCAGTACGTGTAACGTGAGTACCACCACATAGCTCAACAGAGAATGGCCCCATGGTTACCACGCGAACTTTTTCGTCGTACTTTTCACCAAATAGCGCCATTGCGCCTGATGCTTTGGCTTCATCCAAATCCATTAGTTCAGTTGCTAACGTGTGGTTTGCACGTATTTCTTGGTTAACTCGTCTTTCAATCTCAGCAAGCTGTTCAGCCGTTACTGCCTCAAAATGCGAGAAGTCAAAACGCATGCGCGGCGCTTCAACCAATGAACCTTTCTGAGTTACGTGCTCACCTAAAATTTCACGCAGTGCTGCATGAAGTAAATGCGTTGCGCTGTGGTTCTTTTTAATGGCTTCACGATTTGCTGCATCAATCGCTGCGGTTGCCGTATCACCTTTAGATACCGAACCTTTAGCAATACCTTTGTGTGCAAACGCATTACCCATTTTTTGGGTGTCAGTAACGATGAATTCACCGTTTGCCACGCGAAGCACACCTTTGTCACCTGCCTGACCACCGCTTTCAGCGTAGAACGGTGTGCTGTCTAATACCACAACGCCTTCTTGACCGTCTTCAAGCTTCTCAACAAACGCATTGTCGGCAATAAGTTCAACCACATTCGCCTGGCCTTCTACATCGGTGTACCCAGTAAATGAGGTTGTGTGGTCAATGGCGAGTTTACTATTGTAGTCTGCACCAAAGTTGCTAGCCTGCTGTGCACGGGCACGCTGTGCTTGCATAGCAGCTTCAAAACCTTCATCGTCAATCTTAAGGTCGTGCTCACGCGCTACATCATTGGTTAAGTCAGTAGGGAAACCATAGGTGTCGTAAAGCTTGAACACTATGTCACCCGGCACTGTGTCGCCTTCTAGAGTTTCTAATGTATCGTTTAGGATAGCCATACCACGGGCTAACGTTTTGCTAAACTGCTCTTCTTCAACACGTAGTACTTTTTCAATTACCGGTAGTTGGTCTACAAGTTCTGGATACGCTTCACCCATTTCTTTGGCAAGTGATGCTACAAGCTTATAGAAGAAAATATCGTTTGCGCCAAGCTGATAGCCATGGCGGACAGCGCGACGAATAATGCGACGTAATACGTATCCGCGCCCTTCATTTGATGGCATAACGCCATCGCAAATTAAGAAGCTGCACGAACGAATGTGATCGGCGATAACCCGTAGCGATTTATTTTCTAAATCTTCGCTTCCAACAATTGATGCTGCCGATTTGATCAAGTTTTGGAAAAGGTCGATTTCGTAGTTGCTGTGCACGTTCTGCAAGATAGCGGAAATACGTTCTAGGCCCATACCGGTATCGATTGAAGGCTTAGGGAGTGGCTCCATGGTACCGTCAGCTTGTTTGTTAAACTGCATAAATACCAGGTTCCAAATTTCGATAAAGCGGTCGCCGTCTTCTTCTGGTGTTCCCGGAGGACCTCCCCAAATGTGCGCACCGTGATCGTAAAAAATTTCAGAACAAGGACCACATGGACCGGTATCGCCCATAGACCAGAAGTTATCTGACGTGCTAATGCGAATAATCTTTTCTTTTGGAACACCAATATGCTTTTCCCAGATGTCGAACGCTTCGTCATCTTCAGAATAAACGGTGACTAAGAGCTTTTCTTTCGGCAAACCAATTTCTTTGGTAAGAAAATTCCATGCAAACTCTATCGCTTCTTTTTTGAAATAATCGCCAAAGCTGAAATTACCCAGCATTTCAAAAAAGGTATGGTGACGCGCAGTGTAACCTACGTTCTCAAGGTCGTTATGCTTACCACCTGCGCGAACGCAGCGCTGTGACGATACCGCACGGGTATAGCTGCGTTTTTCCGCACCTAAAAAACAGTCTTTAAACTGGTTCATGCCCGCGTTGGTAAAAAGAAGTGTGGGATCATCTGCCGGAACCAGTGACGAGCTCGCCACCGCTTGGTGGCCATGGCTTTTAAAATAATCGATAAACTTGTTACGTAAGTCAGCAGTTGATAATGTCATTGAAAACCTAACTTCCTTTATTCTATTTTTGAAACGTGCGATTTGCCTGTTCTAATGAGCTTTATAATCGGGGCAGTTTGCGAATACGCAATACGCTTATCCTCGCTATAATTCTCTGGATAATTAAAATGCACACAAATTTGCGCAACAATACCATGGATAACGCAATTTTGTTAAGTGTAACGGGGAGAAGATAGGCTCAAATTTCACTTTAAGTAGACGAAAATAGCCAGTATTCATAAAACGAATCGCCAACGGCATCTATTTGTCGGTAAACATGAGCATAAACCAGCTGTTTTAGCTAGATTCGTTTGCGCTTACCGCATATTCAATGTGATCTTGGTAAAAGCCACGATATTGAAGAAATTGTTTCTGCTTTTGTCTCAACGCGAATTCGGTTTCATAAAACGCGCCAAACTTTTTCTCTTTTACTTTTTTAGCACTTTCAAACCAGTCAGCGTCAATCTCTCTCATTGCGTGTTCTGCAGTACTTTCATCTACACCGTATTGCTGTAAGTCTAATTTAATTGCGCGGGGTCCCTTCCCTTTTAAATACAGTGCGCGAGCTCGGCTTTCTGCAAATCTAGCATCGCTTTGGATATCAGCATCTTTGAATTCCTCCAGAATAGGCATGAAAGCATCACTCGCTATTCCCTTCTGCTGCAACTTTCGCATAATCTCGTTAAAGCTATGCTCTCGTCGTGCCAGCATGCGAGTAATCGCGTCGGTAATGATTTTTCGGTCGAACTCTGACATTTTTGTAAACTTACTCTTCTGTATTAAACGTAGAAACCGCGTTATTTTAGCGTTAATTACTCGTACATTGCGACTATCTAGCGTTTTACGCACTTAACCTCTACATGATGTAAACTGCATGACAGCATCCAACTATCGCATAACAATAATAGATTCGATTGAACAGATCTCTAAAGAGCGCTGGCAATACCTCGCAAAAGAATCGGGTCCTTTCGTTTCTTATGAATTTTTACATGCGCTAGAACGCAGCGGCTCGTGCAGCAATGAATCTGGGTGGCAGCCTTGCCATATTGCTATAGCGCAGAGCCAGCATGGGGCTGTTAATCTCGTTATTCCCGGCTACCTGAAAACTCACAGCTACGGTGAATACGTGTTTGACCACGCATGGGCTAATGCTTATGCACAGCACGGTCTCGACTATTATCCTAAATGGATATCGGCCATCCCCTTCACGCCTGTAACAGGCTCTAGACTGCTTTCTGATGGGCACATTGCGCTTACTCCGTCACTTTTAAGTGAACTGGAAAATACATTGACAGCGCATGTAGAGTCCGTTTTTGGTGAGGCTTTATCTTCTTTTCATTGGCTATTTCCTAATGAAAGCACCTCGGCTCAAATCACCAGCAGCGGTACTCCCAAGGCAAATGACTTATCCATTGAACAACTTCGAGATCAATCCGACACGCTAAACCGTTACCTGACCCGATACGCGGTTCAGTTTCAGTGGCATAACTACGGTTATGGTGATTTCGACGATTTTCTTAACGCGCTTACCTCCCGCAAAAGAAAAGATATCAAGAAAAGTCGACGTAAACTGAACGAGCAAGGCGTCCGCTTTACCCATCATACCGGCAATGAGATTAGTCCAGAGACACTGCAGTTTTTCACAAAGTGTTACAAAGCAACCTATTTAAAACGAAGCGGTCACGTGGGATATTTGAACGATGCGTTCTTTGAGCAGCTAGTCGAGAGCATGAGCGATAACATGCTTATAGTGACGGCAATAGAGAATGAGGTAGCAGTAGCCAGCGCCCTCTTTTTCTATGATGAGACAGGACTGTATGGCAGATACTGGGGAGCACTGAAAAAAATAGACGGGCTACATTTTGCCTGCTGTTATTTTGAAGGCATTGAATTCGCCATTGAGAAAAAGCTATCGCTTTTTAATCCCGGCACCCAAGGTGAACATAAAATACTTCGAGGCTTCGAGCCCATTTATTGCCGTTCTCATCACAAATTACAACATCCGTCGTTTCACACTGCTGTAGCAGACTTTTTACAGCGAGAAACGCCACATATCGCAAGCTATTTTAATCAGGCACGGAATGCTTTACCGTTTAACAAGGAATTTGTGCCTACTTTAAAAACAACGAGTGTCACTGCACCTAACGACGACACTTATAATCACAACGAGAAAAACGATGAAATATAAACTTCTTGCCGTAGCGATTGCGGCATCTTTGGGACTTGCTGGTTGCGGTCAGCCTGAACAAGCCCAAGAACAAACCAGCAATGTTGAAGCGCCAGAAATGAAGGGCGAAGCGGAACTAGGCTCTTTTGGCGTAGACTTGACCGCTCGTAATGAAGCGGTAAAACCTGGTGATGACTTCTTCATGTACGCGAGCGGTACATGGTACGACAACTACGAGCTGCCCGCTGACAAAACTCGCTACGGCGCGTTTACGGGTCTTGCAGAGCGTAGTGAAGAGCAAGTTAAAAACATCATTGATGGGCTAATGGAAAAGTCTTCTCTAAATGCAGAAGAAAAGCTTGTTCACGACTTTTTCGTTGCTTATATGGATACAGATACCATCAACGAAAAAGGTATTGAGCCAATTAAAGACGTACTCACGTCTATCGATAGCATTGAAAACAAAACTGACCTAACCAAAGCATTTGGTAACAGCTGGTTAGTAGGCTCAACCACGCCAATTGGCGGCGGTATGTGGTACAACCGCCTTGACCCAAATGAATACCAATTAAGTGTTGGTGTTGGTGGTTTAGGCCTTCCTGATCGCGACTACTACCTGAGCGATAGCGAACGTTTTGTTAAAATTCGTGAAGCTTATGTAGCGCACATCGAGCAGATGCTAAATTTTGCAGGCGAAGAAAAGGCAGCTGAAAAAGCGGCTAACATTCTTGCCCTTGAAACACAAATTGCAGAAATTCAGTGGCCTCGCGAAAAACGCCGTGACCGCGATCTTACTCTCAACCAGATTGAACGTAGCAAGCTGTCTGACGAGTACCCTGGCTTTGATTGGGATACGTATTTTGCTCAAACCGGTTATAAGGTACCCGAGCTAAATATTACACAGCCTGAGCCAGTAAAAGACGTTATTAAAATTATTAACGAAGCTGATCTCGCTGATTGGAAGTCGTATTTGAAATATCACACTATTTCAAACAATGCGGATTTCCTTTCTGAAGATATCTACCTAGCCAACTTTGACTTCTTTGGTCGTACACTAAGCGGTCAGCAAGAGCCTCGTCCTCGTTGGAAACGCGCAGTGAGCCAAATGTCTGGTACTGAGTCACTTGGTTTTGCTATCGGCAAGATTTACGTAAACGAATACTTCCCAGAAAGTTCAAAAGAGCAGATGGCAGAGCTGGTTGAGAACTTGCGTACAGCACTAGGTGAGCGTATTGAAAACCTAGACTGGATGAGCGAAGAAACCAAGGTAAATGCCAAAGAAAAGCTAATGGCATTTAACCCTAAAATTGGCTACCCAGACGAATGGCAGTCTTTCGACGGCGTAACCATCAGCGACAAAGACTTAGTAGGCAATGTTCGAAACCTACGCACATTCTTCCAAGACCAATCGGTAGAACGTGAGCTAGAGAAAACGGATCGCAATCGCTGGGGTATGACACCGCAGCGCGTTAACGCCTACTACAATAGCTCGTTCAACGAAATTGTATTCCCAGCGGCTATTTTGCAACCACCATTCTTTGATCCAAACGCCGACGCAGCAGTTAACTACGGTGCAATCGGTGCGGTAATTGGTCACGAAATGGGACATGGTTTTGACGATCAAGGCTCGAAGTCAGATGCAAACGGTATTCAGCGCAACTGGTGGACCGATGCTGACCGCGCAGCGTTTGAAGAAAAAGCGGATATGCTAGCCGAGCAATACAGCCAGTACGAGCCTATCGAAGGTAACTTCGTAAATGGTCGCAACAGCTTGGGTGAAAACATTGGTGACGTGGGTGGTCTAGCCATGGCTTACCACGCCTACAAACTTAGCCTTAACGGCAAAGAAGCGCCGGTAATTGACGGCCTAACAGGCGATCAGCGTTTCTTCCTTGCATGGGCACAAGTGTGGAAAGAAAAACGCACTGAAGAAAGCATGCTGAATCAACTTCGCGCAGGTACACACGCGCCAGGTCGTTATCGTGCACAAGCACCAAGAAACCATGATGCATGGTATGAAGCGTTTGATGTGAAACCAGGTGATGCACTTTATCTTGCGCCAGAAGAGCGCGTAAGAATTTGGTAACTCATTGAGTTAAGCACTTAGTGAGCACATGCTAGCTTCTCGCGCCGGGTAGCGATTTGTATCTGGCGCCAGCTAATACCAGTCCGCATAGCTCATTTAGAAAGTGTAGATAATTAAAAAGGGCGGTTCGACTTGTCTCGAACCGCCCTTTTTATTTTTCTAATCAGTATTCGCTCGGTGGTACTTATACGCCAGCCCCGAGTACTTGTTTAACTTCCGTTTGCTTATTTATCTTCCGTATTGGGCAACTAAATCGCGAACGTATTGCTTGCAACGGGCTACAGCTTCTGAAAAATCACCGTTACCCACACTGCCCATGGAATAACGAAGCCAATACCCATCAATTAATGCAGCGGTAGACGCAGCGGCGTTTTTGACCTGCTCAGGTTTAAGTAGCTTGCGGTAACTAAACGCTAAATTACGCTCTAAGCGTTTGTGGTTAATACACTGCAAACGATGCAAGCCTTTGTTGTGTAGTGACAACGCCCAGAAGTTAAACCAGGTATTGGTGGCGGAACTCGCCCCTTGCGTTTGTGAAAAGTTATTTTCAATAATGAAATCAATCCGCTCTAGGGGATCGTCAATACGCTGCGTGATTTTTAGCGCATCGAGAAGGTGGCGCATCGTTGCTTCAATTAAACCTTGCTTGTCACCAAAATAGTGACTGATTATCCCTGAAGAAAGCCCAGCTCTTTTGCTAATTAAGCTAATCGTTGTACCGTGATAGCCAACTTCTGCCATCACTTCTAGCGTTGCTTCTATTAATTGCTTCTTGCGAACTGGCTCCATTCCCACCTTGGGCATGCTACAACTCCAAACCTTAAATCTAAAAAATAACCTGCGACAGCACAATGCCGCCGCAGGCATGATATCACGATTAAAAGGTTAAGCGTGCGTTGACTGCAACAGCGCGAGGTGCGCCAATCCAAAATGCACCTGGTGCAATGGTAGACGCATAGTCTTCATCAAACAGGTTGTTTACTGTTAAACGCACTTCTAGCTCTTCAGCACCTGAACCAATGTTTTCGATAAAGCCGCCAATATAGAAGTCGCTAACGATATAGTCATCAACTTGTGCTGCATTATCAATATCCAGGTAGCGGCTATCAACGTACTTGGTAGACAGGCCTGCAAAGTAGTTATCGCGTGCCCAATCAAGGCTAATTACCGCCATAGTGTCAGGCGTACCGATAACCGTATTACCTTCAATAGCTACCAGTGACACTTCTGGGTTTTCAGGATCAGCGATGGCTGCCAGCGCATCGTCAAGTGTATCGTATTGCGTACCTGAACTACCTACCGTCGCAACATATTCTGACTCGCTTAAGGTAATAGAAGTGAACAACGAGAACTCTTCGGTTAGCATAATGTCTGCTGAAATTTCAAAACCGCTAGACTCAATACCGCCCACGTTTTTGTATCCACCCGCGGCTGCTTCAAGAAAGTCTATACCCTCTGAGGTTTCGTTACTGGTAAATTGAATACGGTCGTTAAACTCAATATTGTAGTAGGTCACGCTGGCATTGAAACCAGGTGAAGAGTAGCGGAAACCTACGTCAATGTTGTCAGCGGTTTCTGGCTTTATAAAGCGAAGGTCAGTATCGTTGCGCTCTAGTTGTGCATCTTTGATTGCCGCAAAGTTCTCACCGTAACCTGCGAAAACTTCCACTCCTTCAATGGGTAAAGGTGCAACGATACCGGCTGAGAATAAGGTATCTGAGTCAGTATTCACCGCTAAGTTGTTGGCTGAATCAAAGTTGTCCGTTTTCTCGATATCTACGTTAAACTTCTTGGCACCAGCGCGAATGCGGGCAAAGCCTAGATCAAGCTCATCTTCCACATAGTACATCAAGGTATCAACTGGGAAGGTTCTGTCGTACTGCACCCAGTAAGGCACGTTGTCATAATCGACGCTAATAGACGAGTTGGTAATTTTATGCCAATCGCGAGACTCGCCACGCTCATAGTCTTCCCACCAAATACCAAAACGTACGGTATTATCAAAATCACCAATTTTGGTGTACCACACAGCATCAGCATTAATGCCAAAACGCTCTTTATCATAATGGGTGTGACGATATGAGCCCACGGGAATAGCGCCTTGCGCATGACAGCCTGGGTCATATTCTGCACCTGCACCACCATAAGGGAAGGTCAGTGAGCTTTGACAACCCTCAATAGGGCTTAGCTGGTTGCCTTGTCTATCAACAAAGTAGATTTGTCCCAGCTCTTCTCCACCGAATACCGTATTTCCAACAATAAGCTCTGAGTGCCCTTCTGCTCCGTCATCAGTGATATCGACAATATAGGGTGGAACCCATTCGCCGCGTCCTTCATTGTCGTGATAATACACGTTAGTCATAAAATCGACCTGGCCAATAGTAAAGTCAGCCTGTAAATAAGCGAAAAGGTTTTCGCGTAGGGTAGACCAACCTCGACGATACGCCTGATCTTGATAAGGCACGCCTGTCCACTCGTCAGTTAACTGGTCCCAATCTGGATTTTGCTCATATTGCGCCAGCCCGTATATGCGCTGGTAGTTATCTTCGTGGGTATCGTCGTAAGACAGGTAACCTGTAAGAGACACGTCGTTAACGGTAGAGGTAAACTTCATAGCTAAATGATCACGGGTGTTCTCTGCTGCCTGCTGCATAAAGTCAGAACTTTCTTGACTTGAAAGGCTTATCCACGCGTAAGTATCTTTAAAGATTTCGCCTGTTTCGTAGCGTACATAATATTTTGACGCATCAAATGAACCCGTAGTTACACTGGTGATTAAGCCCTGCTCCGCAGACGGGTTGATGGTGGTGAAATTCAGTGTGCCGCCCAAGGCTTCGTGTGAACGGGAAGCGATATCCGCCGTACCCTGAGAAACTTCAACACCTTTTACGTTTTCGGTATCAATATAGCGATTCGCTTTCGCGCCACCACCGTAATTCGAGTTACCGTTAGCGATGCCATCTACTGTCATGCCAATTTGCTGCTCATTTAGGTTTACTTGAAAGCCACGAATAACAATAGACGTTGACCAGTCATCAGCCCCAAAGGTATCACCTTCGTTAATAAGCACACCCGGCAGGTTATCAACCGCAGCTAACACACTGCTAAGATTAGCCTGTTGTTTAAACATGTCGTCGCTCGTAGCGTTATTCGCGTAAGAAACGCTTCGCCCAACAACGGTAATTTCTTCTATGCGCTCTTCGTCAGCACGCTCTGCTTCCTCTGCCCACGCCACTGTAGGTGTAGTCATAGACGAAAGTGCTGCAAGTA
>Ga0213837_1001468_pt1 | contig 12713 bp, 10 predicted proteins | sample SWPATP12_FD_160572 | JGI IMG/M metagenome (GOLD analysis project Ga0213837, IMG submission 160572) | Coastal seawater microbial communities from Marineland, Florida, United States - SWPA TP1 #2 | ecosystem: Environmental > Aquatic > Marine > Coastal | place: USA: Florida | collected 2016-08-06
GTGCTGGTACGCCTGCCCGGAACGGCGCCCGACCGATTGCAGCGCCGCAGCCTGCTACTGGTTGCGCATCTCGACAGCGACCGCGCCAGCCTGGGCGCCAGCAAGGCGGCGCCGGTGGCGGCCCTGATCGAGACCCTGCGCGTGCTGCGCGCCGGGCCGCCCCTGGCGAACGACGTCCTGGTGCTGTTCGCCGACGGCGAACGGGTCGGCAGCCTCGGCATGCAGGCCTTCGCCGAGCAGCATCCGTGGGCGCGCGAGGTCGGGCTGGCGCTGCGCTTCGATGGCGGCGGCAGCGGCGGGCCGCTCCTGCTCTACAACACGCAGGGCGCGAACAGCGCGGCGATCGAGGGCTGGCTGCGCGCGGCGCCGGACGTCGTTGGGTCTTCGCTGATGCACGAGATCCACCAGCTGGCGCCGGGCGCGCTGCGCATCGGCGCACTGGGCCTGTTGCGGGTGCCGGTGCTGCAGTTCGCGAATACGGGACGGCCTTTCGGGCGCAACGGGGAGCTCGATACGCCGCAGCGTTTCGAGTCAGCCACCCTGCGCCAGATGGGCGACACGATGCTGCGCCTGACGCGCGCCTTCGGCGGCACGCGCATCGATGCGCGCCCCGCCAGCGGACAGGTGGTGTTTTCCTTGCCCCTCGTTGGCACCGTCCATTACAGCGGCGCCCTGGTCTGGCCATTGACCGTCCTGACCTGCTTGCTGCTGGCCGGCGTGGCGCGCAGCGCGCTGCGGCGCTCCGGCGTGCACCATGCGGCGCTGGTACAGGCTTTCTTCATCCTGCCCTCGATCGCGGTGGCGCTGGGAGTGGGCGCCTGGCAGTTGTGGATGCATGTGCCGGCCCTGCACCGCGCCTGGAATCCGGCCGCGCCGGATCACGCGCGCCACGCCCTGCTCTACCTGGCGGCGGTGTGCGCGCTGTGCGCGGGCGCCTTCATCGGCGCCCAGCGCGTGCTGCTGCGCTTCACCGGGACGGCGGCGGCGATGCTGGCGGCCCTGGCCTGCCTGGTGCTGGTGCTGATCCTGGCGAGCTGGCTGGCGCCGGGCGCCAGCTACCTGCTCGTGTGGCCGGTGCTGGCGGCCCTCGCCTCGTTCGCCGCACTGCATGCGCGGCGCGTGGCCGCCTGGCCGCAGGCGGCGCGCCTTGCCGTGCTGCTGGCCGGGGTGCTGCCGGCGCTGGTGCTGGTGCTGCCGGTGCTGCGCGACAGTTATATGGTGCTGTCGCCGCAGCGTATGAACATTCCGGTCGCGATGCTGGCGCTGCTGCTGAGCGTGTCGACCCTGCTGCTGTCGCACGCCCGCCGCCTGGTCGCGCGCACGCTGGTGGTCGCGGGCGTGGGCGGCCTGGCGCTGGCCGGCAACGCCGGCGATTTCACCGAGACGCCTACCCTGCGTGCGAATGAACTGGTGTATTACAAGGACATGCCGAGCTGGGACGCCTACTGGCTGCATCCGGCGGGCGAACTCGATCCGTGGGAGAAAACCTTGTTCGCGAACCTGAAGCAGCCGACCATCTTCGTGAACGTCTTCGGCTGGCAGAGCCCGCGCCAGTGGTATGCCTGGGCGCCGCGCGACGGCCTGGAATTCCCTTTGGTGCGGATTCTGCGCAACGGCAAGGCGCCCGCCCGCCATGCCGACTTCACGCTGGTGTCGCGCAACCGCGCCCCCGAAGTGCGCCTGCGCGTGATGGGCGCGCGGCCGACGCGCGTGACGGTCAATGAGCGCGTGCTGCTCGACACCGAGGCCAAGTCGCTGACAATGGTGCTGTACGGGATGGAGGACGCGCTGCTGCATGTCAGGATCGCGGTGCTGTCCGATCCGATCTTCGGCGTGCAGATCGAGGAAGTGGTGCCGGGACTGCCGGAACACCTGCTGCCGCCACGGCCGGCCTCCGCACTGATTCCCCTGAGCGGCCAGTCGATCGCGTCCGATACGCTGTGGTTTTACTAGCGGTGCTTGCACTACAATGTGGCGCGCACCGAGCGTGCGCGCCCCTCAGTACAGCCTATCAACCACCGCAGCAGGATTCCATGTACAAGACCGTCTCCGCCGTCGTCCTCACCGCCCTCGCCAGCAGCCTGGCAGTGGCTTATCCAGCCCACGCCGCAGGCAAGCAGCAAGCCACCGTCCAGGAAGCGCCCTTGCGCGGCCACCTGGCCTTCCTGGCATCGGATGCCCTCGAAGGCCGCGGCACCGGCCAGCGCGGCGGAGAACTGACGGTCACCTACCTGGAATCGCAGGCGCTCGCCGCCGGTCTCCAACCGGGCAACGGCAAGAGCTTCCGCCAGGAGGTCAAGATCGCGGGCGTGCGTCCGCTGCCGCAGCAAAGCAACGTGGCGATTGTCGCCGGCGGCCAGGCGCTGCCGATGACCTTCGGGGCCGACTGGGTCTGGGCGCCGGGCGACGCCAAGGCGGAGCACAGCATGGATGCGGAACTGGTCTTCGTCGGCTACGGCATCACCGCGCCGGAAGAAGGCTGGGACGACTTCAAGGGCCTGGACGCCAGGGGCAAGGTGCTGGTCATGATGGTCAACGACCCGGCGCCGACCGCCGCGCAGCCGAACCGTTTCAATGGCGCGGGATTGACCTTCTACGGCCGCTGGACTTATAAACTGGCCGAAGCGGCGCGCCTGGGTGCGGCCGGCGTCATCCTGATCCACACGGATGCATCGGCCTCCTACGGCTGGAGCGTGGTGCAGAACAGCTGGGCCGCCGCCGAGCGTTTTCAGTTGGCCGACGCCGACCTCGGCACCGGCATGCAGGGCTGGATGACCGACGGCGCCGCGCGCAAACTGTTTACGGCTGCCGGCCAGGACCTCGATAAGCTGCGCGCCGCAGCGGAGGACAAGTCGTTCAAGCCGGTCACACTCAACGCGCGCGTAAAGGGCGAGACCCGTGCGGCGGTGCGTACGCTGAACGAATTCAACGTGGCCGGCATCGTGCCCGGCACCGATCCGAAGCTGAAGGACGAAGTCGTCATCTACAGCGCGCATTGGGACCACATGGGCAAGCAAGGCACCGAAGGCGACACCATCTTCAATGGCGCCGTCGACAATGCCTCGGGCAGCGCGGGCCTGCTGGCCATGGCGCAGGAAGCGGCGCGCCATCCCGCCAAGCGCTCGCAGATGTTCCTGTGGGTGGCGGCCGAAGAACAAGGCCTGCTGGGAAGCGCAGCCTACGCGGCGCGTCCGCTGTGGCCGGCCGCAAAGACGGCGGCCAACCTGAACCTCGACAGCCTGAACTTCGTCGGACAAGCCAAGGACATCGGCGTGGCGGGCAGCGAGCGCACGGAACTGGGCGCGATGGCGGCCGCCACCGCGAAGGCCATGGGCTTGACGGTCGCCCCTGCGAAACCGGATCTCGCCGGCGGCTACTTCCGCAGCGACCATTTCAGCTTTGCCAAAGCCGGCATCCCGGCCTTCTCGGTCGGCGGCGGCAGCGCCTGGGTTGCGAATGTGGAGGCGAACAACGCCAAAGCGAAAGCCTACCGCGCACGCTATCACCAGGTGAACGACGAATACGATCCGAGCTGGGATTTGTCGGGCATGGTGCAGCAGGCGCAGTTCACGCTGAACCTGGGCCGCATGGTGGCCGATGCGCCGGCAATGCCGGCATGGAAAGCGGGCGATGCGTTCGGCAAGGTGCGCGCCGCGGCCAAGTAACCGGGCCGCTTTAAATTAAACGCCCGGTCATCGCTGACCGGGCGTTTTTTTACGTTGAAATATTATTTCACTCGATAATCCCGCACATGATGCGCGCCCCGCCACCACCGAGCGGCGCCGGATGATCCGCGTGATTATCGCCGCCCGCGTGCACCATCAGCGCCTTGCCCTTCACGTCGGCCAGTTTTTTCAGGCGCGGCGCCAGCACCGGGTTATTCGCGGCGCCCGCGCTTTCGACATACAGCGCAGGCAAATCGCCGATGTGGCCATCGCCCCAGGGCAGGCCGTGCTTCTTGCTCTTGGTCGTGTCCAGGTGCGCACCCGCCGCGCCGGCCGGCACCGGCTTGCCATCCTTCTGGTTCGTGTCGCAGCTGCCGTTTTCGTGCACGTGGAAGCCGTGCACGCCGGGCGGCAGGCCAGTCAGGGCCGGGGTGAAGACCAGGCCGTATTTCGATTCGCTGATCGTGACCGTGCCGCTTGACGCGCCGACCCCGGCTTCCGACACCGCATGCATCGTCGCGCGCAGTTCCGCCGCATGCACGGCCGCCGCCGCCCAGGTCGAACTCAGCACCAGCGCACAAATCCATTGAGCTTTCATATCACTCCCTTTCAGTCATCCGGTTATTTGAACGAACAGACCAACGCGGATCAGTGTAGTGCATTCGAAAAGATGAGGGAACGCGGCTGAAAGCGGGCAAGGTCATGGACGCCTCAATGTGATGGATCGATCACATTGCGGACAGGTGAAGGTCTTACTCGCTAAAAAAGTGACTGCTCAATAACATACATGTCCGATGCCGACGTTGCCGCCGGACTGCTCGATCTCTTCAGCGAGTTCGCCGAGCACCATGCGCGTGTCCATGATCGTCGCGTACTCCCCGTTCAGGTTGGCAAGCGACATCGCATGCACCTCGTCCGCGCTGCGCATCCGGCCGGCGTAGTCCATCATCGCGAAGGCAAAGGTGGCATCCGCGACGACGACGGTATCGAAGCCGAGATTGCCCGCCGTGCGGGCGCTGCATTCGACGGAAATGTTGGTGCTGACGCCGGCCAGGACGATCCGGTTCAGGTTCCGCACCCGCAGCCAGCGTTCGAGCGCCGTGTTGATGAAGGCGTCCGGCACGTTTTTTTCGACCACGTGTTCATGCCGCAGCGGCAGCAGCGCTTGCTGGAACTCGACGCCCGATTGGCCGGGTGCGAAGGGAGAATCCGGCGAGCGCGAGATGTGGCGGACGTGGACGACGGGCGCATTCGCCGCGCGCCAGGCTTGCAGGAGCTGGGCGATGTGGTCTTCCGCCTGGGGGTTGTTGCGGCTGTCCGCAGGCGTATTCGCCATGCCCTTTTGCATGTCGATGATGATGAGGCATGGGAGAGGCTTGTTCAAGCGTTGTCCTGTCCGTCGCTGAGCTTCAGCTGCCAGTACCCGACATCGACCCAGCGCCCGAACTTCAGCCCGACTTCACTGAAGTGCGCTACCTTTTTAAAACCAAGCCGCTCGTGCAGGCGCACGCTCGCTTCGTTCGGCTGCGCGATGCCGCCGATGGCGAGGTGCAGCTCGCGCTGGCGCAGTTCGGCCAGCAGTGCTTCGTACAGCATGGTGCCTGCGCCTTTGCCGGCATGTTGCGGATCGAGGTAGACCGAGGTTTCGACCGCGAAGCGATAGGCGGCACGCACGCGCCACTTGGTCGCGTAGGCATAGCCGATCAGCGTGTCGCCGTCGAGCATGACGAGCCAAGGCAAGTTGGCGGCATCCACGTCGACAATGCGCTTCGTCATGTCCGCGGCTGTGACAGGCTCTTCCTCGAAAGAGATGGTGGTCGTCGCGACGTAGTGGTTATAGATAGTGCAGATGCGTTCAGCATCAGTCCCAGTGGCCTGGCGAATTGTTCTGGTTGATGTCATTGCGGATCAGGCTCGTCGAAAAGTGTTTGTTAGGCAACTGTCCACCATACTAGCGCGCATCGCTTCACGTGGCTATCGATATGGCATGGACGAAAAAAAACGGCACCCGAAGGTGCCGTCTTGTTCAGCTATTTTGCTAGTCGATTACTCGACATCACCATGCTGCTCCACCGGAGCCGCCGCATTCTGCTGATCTTCCATCGCCTGCAGTTCGGCAGCCATGTTGGCTTTCTCCTGCTGCAGCAGTGCCTGACGCTCTTCCGCCTCCCACACTTCCTTCTCTTTGCGAGCGCGGTGGAATGCCAGACCGGTACCGCCAGGGATCAGGCGGCCGACGATGACGTTTTCCTTCAGGCCGCGCAGACCGTCGCGCTTGCCCATGATCGCCGCCTCGGTCAGCACGCAGGTGGTTTCCTGGAACGATGCGGCCGAGATGAACGAATCGGTTGACAGCGATGCCTTGGTAACACCCAGCAGCACGTTTTCGTAGGCAGTCTGCAGCTTGCCTGCTGCTTCCATGCCAGCGCTTCGATTCCCAGCAGGCGCAGGATGTCTTGCGGATCGGCTAGGCCATCCGGGATGACCTTTCATCAATAAGCTAATGTCGAAGGAACGTCTGAATTTTTATCTTCGTTAAGACGCGGTCTAGACTCAGGACTTGAAGCCGTAATGCATGGGGACACCATATCTACACGACTTGGCGCCAACCGCTTCCTAGCTAGTTGAACGTTCTCTTCTAACAATTCGATACCAACGAATGTTCGTCCGAGCTCTTTACAGGCTAATCCCACCGATCCAGATCCCGCAAAAGGATCAAGTATCAATTCTCCGATATCAGTGCTTGCCACAACGCATGGCTTAACTAGCTCGAGCGGAAACGGAGCCGCATGACCAGTCGACCCCGCATTTACAGAGACGGTCCAGACATTTCGGCTGAATTTCACCTTTTCGCTCTCGCACTCCTGTAGGGCTGCCCAGTTAAACTGATATCGCTCCGATTTCGAAAGTAAGAAGATATGCTCGTGACTTTGGTGGGGGCGATCTTTTACTGACTCAGGAATCGGGTTCGACTTGTGCCAGATAATGTCCGAGCGCAGAAACCAGCCGTCAGCCTGCAACCTGAAAGCAACCTTCCAAGGAAGGCCGATCAGGTCTTTTCGCTTCAGCCCGCTGGGTGTCCTGGGTCGCGTTAACATAGCTCGCGAAATGTGCTTTTTATCTGGGTGCCGATACCTACGATTTCCTGAAGTATATGAGTCGCCGATAATAATCCACACAGTTCCATCGTCAGCAAGTACATTCCATACTGCACTGAAAACCCTCGATATATTCTCCAAATACTGATCAATAGTGGCCTCTGAGCCAATTTCATTGACGGCACCATAGGACCTCAGCCCCCAATATGGCGGCGATGTAACTACGCACTTAACGGAGCCTCTGGCAATGAAGCGCTCAACGTTACGTGCGTCGCCTTCGATGATCCTGTGCGGATCACATTCTGGGTTGCTCATCTTATCTACCGAAAGAGCAAATCCCTTATTATTCAAATTAGACACTTATTCAGAAACTTCCCATCGTTTTACTAATCGCAATACTGCGCTCTTGTAGCTTGCGTCTCGAGACTCTTTTGCAAACAAGATTAGGCTTGCCAATACTGCACGAAACCTAGTTCGCACTAGGCCGTAGGCATCAGCATCGCCGCCTTTCAGCAACTCGCTCTCTTGCCCTAAAGCAGTGAGAACGGACACTAGCTCGAAAGCCTCGGTCATTGTGAATTCATGTTTAATCTTCTCAAGAAAGCGAAGCGCTTCCCGACCTGTTCCTACCCAGCTCTCTTGCAAAATTGTTGGAACTTTCGGTATAACCGTAAAATAAGCCTCAACAAGGCGTGACATTGCAATCTGCAAGTCCATAACAGCAGGCGTCGTTTGTGCCTGAGGGATGTTAGACACAACGGGCGAGCGAAGAAACCACTCAAGCGACGTTTTTTCAGTGCTTGTTGTCATCATTATTACTCCTTGGTTTATCTGTAGCGGGTGCCTGGTCTTGGGAGAGCAAGCTTAACTTTGCGTCAAGCTCTTTGTCTAATTGCAGATCCACTGGATCCTCAACATCTTCAAGTTCCGTTTTTTCGATTCCTTTGGGCTCTTGCGAAATTTCGCTCTTCAATGAGCGCTCCCGAAGGATCGCAACAGCCTTACGAAGCGTGTTTGTACCTACTTCTTTTTGGATTTCAATACCCATAGTAATAGCGCGAACACTCTGTGAAACAGACTTGCTTGAGCGCAGCGCGTCGAGCGTTTTACGCAATCGCTCAAGATCTTCTTTAGGTATCGCCTCTGGCACTGCTAAGCAAATTGTCGACAGTTCCATCAAACTCAAGTCAAAATCACCAAGTATTTTATGTACCTCGTCGAGAGCCTGATCACCACGATTTTGATCCAGCTGACGGTCCAAATATCGGTTCATTATATTAAGTATCTGTGCAGGCCCAAGATCGAATCTCTCACTACTTCCTTTTCTCTGCACCGAATAAATGCTACTCCTTAAAGCAAGCATTGATATCGCGCCCACTTTTAAAGCCATAATAACACCCAAAGCCGGCTCTTTTGAAAGCGTCGCGATAACGTCGCTATATCCCAGCGTTTCTGAGAAAAACAGCGCTACAATACCAGCGAGTGCATTGACAAGATAATATAATGCCTGTGGTTTTCCGAGCAAAATCCAAGCGGGATTGTTACCCATGCCGTATCTACTGAGAAGTTCGGCCACCGCAATTAATACACCAACTAGCGCCACGCAAAAATATGCAAATATATAATCAGTCATCGCTAATCTGTTTTTTATTGGATTGAAAATTTTCTCTTCGCTGCGTCAATAGCACGTACTTCCCAATCGCTAAACTGTTGCGTTTTGTTGTGACTGAGTCGACCTCGATATTTGTTTTCGCCACTGTGGCCATACGGATATTTCGGGGAAGTGCCAAACCTAAATAGACGAATTTGCGCTATCCGCATGCCTGGATACAACGTGATGGTCGAAGGACCTGAGTTGAGAATTTCCAGCGTCAAGCAACCGTCGAAACCGGCCTCTACCAAGTTCGCAGTCATATGCACTTGCAATCCTAAGCGTGCAAAGCTGGATCGACCTTCAATCTGCGCAGCGACATTGGCAGGGAGTTTTATATACTCTAACGTATGGGCGAGTACAAACTGCCCAGGCCCAACTTGCATGCTCTTTGAAAAATCTACGTCAACTTCCATTGAGTCGTGCTCTTCAGTCTGAGCCGTTCTCAGAGGATCTACCACTCGCGGAACATTTGAGTAAAAAACTTCAAAATTGTGCCCCAGTCGCAAGTCAATCACACTACCCCGTATCTGCCTCTGTGCATCTATTAGTGGAATAATACGGAGACTCTCGTCACGAAGGAGGCCGTGAATATCCACGTCTGATAGCAGCCCGGCGACACTTGAGCTTACGCCAGCGGAAGATGAAACTGCACTATTGGATTCCGCGTCCCCATCTGTAGAGTTATGACTCAGAATCTTGAACCATTCGCTCATTTGAATCGAACGTTTTAATGTTTCATCTGATCTAGCCACTTTAGCTACAAGTTCCAACAACGTAGCACTCTTTCCTTGATCAGCTGAGTTTCGTAGCACATTGAGAAATTCGGATTTGAAACTTGAACAACGGTATAACCATCCTGCCAACAATATTTCGGAGGGCGTAGCCGCCCGTTGATAGTTCCGGCCTTTATCCGTCTCCGTCAATGAGGGAACCGGCAACCCTTGCTCTAAATCAGCGACAAGCCTCTTAAGCGCGCTTGATGAAATTTGTGCACTATGTCTGTATTTTTCTCTCGGAAACGCCATTCGCAAATAGTCACTAAACACTCGTTGAAGTAGCGCTAGTTCCGGTGCATACACGACCTTAATTTCAAACATTTCAAAGGCGTTACGCTTCTCGCTCTCCATAGCCGCACAGATTTGATGGCGCATTTGCTCGTCGTCGACATCTAGACGAGCCTCAGAGAGGGTCAAAAGCAGTTTGAGACGGAACCAAGCAGGTGGATAGCCGCTAGATATTTTCGCCCTCTCACTCAGGTAAATGGGATGAGAAAACATAAATGCATGTAGCTGAGCGAAATAAGCTGCGGGGCCAGCCATGATCACAGCGTACGCGTCACACCAGCATTCCAGCAGCCACTTGCTTAGCTCCGCTCGACACCCAAGCATTGAGGTGTCGGAGCAGAACGGCTTAATACAAGTTAACGCGCGCTCTAGATAATTCGCTCCGACCACGTCAGCCAGAGAAGACAATATGTCTGTGGGAGACCGAAAATGCCCTACCTCATGCATTAACGAAGGCCACTTACAAGGGTTACCTAAATCGATCCGCGGAAGAGAGATATATCGCATGTTTGCATCTCTCGTCATTACATCTTCTTCAAGCCCATTTTGCAAAGCAAAATCGACTAGATTTCCTTGAAGGGCACACGGAACGCCGAGCTTAAGTTTTGCTGAAGCTAGTGCAAATCGATAATGCGCGTGGTTCCCCAGACCCTCGGTAGCGAAAATGTCTGGGATAACAGCTCCTTCTGTAACGTCACCCTCCGGCAAGCCATCGGCCATCAGAGTCTGACGCAAGTAGCTGACGACCTCGACAGGTTCATGGGGCCGCGGGATTCTAACTAAACCCGTCATATGGATAGTAGACAGGTATTCGAGTGCAGTATGTAGATAGGCAAGCTTTCCCTCTTGCGTAAGCAGGGAAGCAGGTGCCGAGTTCTCAATTGTCAAACCTAGTACTTCGACCAAATGCTCTTGCATTTCGGAAGCAATCTTTAGCTGCGCATTAGCGCGAGTTCCTGGCACAGTTGCCATCATGCACGATCGATCGATATGCTCGTACATTCGAACAAGTCGTTCGGTGATCTCGAATGTAAGCGAATCTATCTTATTCACTAATACCCCTAAATTTTGTAGGCTCACCGATTACAAAGGTATGCGATTCTATCTCAGCAGCATCGGGATTTTTTACCCGACTTTCAACAACTATCGACATACTGTTTGCCACACAAATTTCCTGTATCTTCTGAAGCAATGCACCGGGGTCAGACTCGTTCTCACACCCTAGCAAGCGCGACATACGAAAGAGGAGAGTAGCCATAAAGTGGGTTTCGCCAAGATCGATACTCAGCAGTATAGCCAACTGCTTTTTCTCGCTAACCTGCGACTTATGTAGCACTTCAATCGCAACATCAAGAAATAAATAGGAGAATGAATATTCGAGCCAGCAGAGCTGAAGATCTAACGTGATTTTTTTAACGTTAAGACCGTCGCATTGTGACGAGATCTTCTCGGCAAGTTCTTTGCAAGGAAGATACTCGTCGAGATCAACCAATCCCATCTCCGCGGCGCAAAACGATACTTCTTCGCCTTCTGCCTTTACACTCACTCTATTTCTCCGTGAAACATCAATATAGGCGCGGCACAAGTATTAACGCCAAGCTGTCGAATCAGTGCATGCGTATGGGGTGATGACAGCTCGCCCTCCCTAGAATTAGCCAATTCAGTTAAGGTAAGCATTGTATCGGCGTCTTTTACAGAAAGTCTAAATCCGCAATGTTTAGAAGCCTGAACAATTAACATCAAACCTAGGCCAAGGTTTACTCCATTGCCGCGCTTAGTACTGTTACCGGGTTTAAGGGCCCAGTGAATAAAGTCAGAAAAACTTCCTTTTTTCGCCAACCGACCGTAGTTGACGACGAGTTCCGCACTTTTTTCGCTTGAACTAAACGTCGACATCTCTTCCATATGGCGTCGAACCGAGTGACAAATTCCATCGCCGGTATCACAATAAACAAAAGAAAATTTCCGTGCTTCGCCTGTAGGGGCAAAGCGTAATCCAATCACCGCCGGCTTTCCTGAATGATCGAGCGTATTTTTCGCCAACTCAAGAAGAATTATCATTACCTGTTCGTGAGCGAATGTGCGACCTTCGTCCTTCTTCAGAAAACTTTTTATTTGTGTTTTTATTCTTTTTAATTGGTCACTTCGTGACACATTAGCCTCGGCCGGTACACAGATAATTTCGTCATACTCACTTAGCAATGGTTGGGCCGCCACGGCGTCAGGAATTTCTACGTTCTCCCAGTTGGTAAAGAGGTCACGATGCTCATCTGGGGCAATCCCCAACGATTCCAAATGCCGTTTAAAACCCATAGAGTCTAATTTTTTGCCTACTTCTTCGATAATTGGGGGTGTAAACGTTAACCTGCTGCCACATTCATCTAGCGTCTGAACCATGCGCGCAATAAATATCGCTAACCCGATCGCATCTACCCTGCGTACTTGAGCCATGTCGAGATGCACTGCACTCTTAGCGCTTTTATTTATTGGATCTTGCGACTTGAGTAATGGCAACATGCCGACCAGTTCTGGCCAAGGCTTAATCTGACGTGGTTTAGCCAACACGGCCAGTGGTACCTTTCGATAGTTCAAACGTTTTTCATATCAACCTAACCTCAGAGGCTGGGTTCGACCGACACGAGTACAACGGAACTCAGCCAGCCCAGCCCGATCCAGCCTGTACTATCACCTGTGCATTGATTACAGTCAACGTATTTGATCGGATCTCTCTGGGTCTTGTTGCCCACCTTAGCACAACAAAGTACCTATTTGAATTCCATCTCGAGCGAGCTGTTTTCGGAAGATCAGCACAGTGTGAGTAGTGGTTCGGGACATATCGTCCGCTTTGCCATCGCAGATAGCGATATGAAAAACGGCACCCCTCAGGGTGCCGTTTCTACTAGCAAACTACGCTAAGGTTCAGGCAATCACTCGCCGTCGCCATGCGACTCCACCGGAGCCGCCGCATTCTGCTGATCTTCCATCGCCTGCAGTTCGGCAGCCATGTTGGCTTTCTCCTGCTGCAGCAGTGCCTGGCGCTCTTCCGCCTCCCACACTTCCTTCTCTTTGCGAGCACGGTGGAATGCCAGACCGGTACCGCCAGGGATCAGGCGGCCGACGATGACGTTTTCCTTCAGGCCGCGCAGACCGTCGCGCTTGCCCATGATCGCCGCTTCGGTCAGCACGCGGGTGGTTTCCTGGAACGATGCGGCCGAGATGAACGAATCGGTCG
>Ga0213837_1001470_pt1 | contig 12707 bp, 9 predicted proteins | sample SWPATP12_FD_160572 | JGI IMG/M metagenome (GOLD analysis project Ga0213837, IMG submission 160572) | Coastal seawater microbial communities from Marineland, Florida, United States - SWPA TP1 #2 | ecosystem: Environmental > Aquatic > Marine > Coastal | place: USA: Florida | collected 2016-08-06
TAACGTAAGCGTAATACCTACTATGATATCCCTGAGCCAAGCTTTAGAACCTAACACCCTAGAAATAGTAGGAATAAAAATAGGGGTCATATAAACAAAACCGATAAACTCTAATCCAAATAAATAAATCGCTATCGTTGAGACTGCTAAGTAGAATTTGGTGTTGTCTTCTTTTTCTATTGAAACGATTTCGGTCGGCTTTTCAGCTCTTTCTCGCCACCAATTAAGTAGTAGTAAGAGGCCAGTTATACCTAAACCAACTCCGGCTATAATTGGGAAAAAGAATGGGCCGATAAATGCGTAGCCTTCCCCTCCTGAACCAAGGCCACTGCGTTGAACTATTCTGGTTGTTTGAATTGCATCCTCAGCGATAAATTTCTCAAATGCTTCGCCGACTAAAAAGCTATCTTGCCAGTTGTTTCTTTTTAAAATTTCTTTCCAAGTATCCGAGTTTCTAGCTTTAGTAATAAGGTTTATTAGGTATTTTCGTTGTTCAGGCAGAATGTCTGGTGCTGCGACAATTGCTCTCCAGTTTTGAAATACTACGTCTACCCCTGATTCAACTAACGTTGGCAAAGTATCATTTACGAGTCGGGTTTTAGAAGAAACAGCTAATAGACGAACTCTTTTTGCTTCGACTAAGCTTCCCCATTCTGAATACCCTGAAATCCCTGCTGTAACTTGTCCACCCATAAGAGCGGCGGTTGCCTCCCCGCCTCCTGTAAAAGCCACGTAGTTAATATTAGCCGAGTCAACCGAGAGCTTTTCAGCGAGTAGGTTGATAAATAAATGATCTGCACCACCTGCGTTACCACCTCCCCAAATGATTTTGTTCGGGTTTGCTTGAAAGTCAGCGATTAGGTCATCGATGGTTTGATAAGGAGAATTATATGGGACGCCAATTGCTTGATATTCACTAGTCATTCGAGCAATAGGGGTCGTTGAAGATAAGCGATAGTCACTATCATGCATAATGGTAGAGCCTGTCATACCAAATCCTGTTATCATCAATTTGTACGGGTTTTGCTGGTATCGCGCGACAAGCTCAGACAGCGCGATGATTCCACCTGCACCACCTCTATTTACAACTTCTACTGAAACAGGTGATAGGTCTTCTTGAATGATCGAGCGCTGGATAAAGCGACCTAATTGATCCCAGCCGCCACCAGGATTAGAAGGCACTGTTATGACGATAGGGTGTTTAGGGTTCCAAACTTTCTCGTTTTGGTTGGTATTACTATTTTTGGCGTTAACAATAGAAGAACATAGGGTGACGAAAACTAGGAGCAGAGAACGCCAGCCTACTTTTTCGTTCAAACAGCTTTTGTTTATTATGGTAGTTATCAAACTTTCACCTATCTATATAATTAGTCGTAAGTTGAAAAACTTATTCAGCGAAAAGTTTTTTTCACAACTGTAATTTAAATCCGAATGTCTAAATTAGGTGTTTAAAGCCTGTTTAACATCTAGCATTCGACCCAAAAAATGTTGGTTTAATGCTCAAAATACTCGATGGTCAAATGACTTATATGGCCTTTTAATTCTTTTAATACAAAGGTTTAAGTAGCTACTGTCGTTTGACGGATGCGTAAATCGAATTTAAAGGACAATATGACTACCGTGATATTTTTTAGAGTTAAGAAATATCATGTTTTTGATATAAAACTGATATGTAACTTACGAAACTTTTAGTGATCAACTATTTGCACAATGTCCTAATTTAAGAGTAATTGATCCTATGGTTACCTGATGTACGTTTGTTATTAAAAGCTTCTATTCTTTTTACTGGTTAAAGATGGAAGTCTAATAAAGTGTCTAAAGTTTGGTAATTCCCGGAGCCATGCTTTAGGCACTTCCCTTTTTTCAAAGCCTCATTTTCTTTGGTTTTTGCAACATCTCTATTTCTAATCAATATTAATGGCAAAAATGCTTAATAATGCCAGATTCAGGTTTTTTCCCCGCTAAAATTCAGCTAAGCTAGAGCTCTGTTTAACTGCCTTATTTTCTAATCATATTTCCAGTCAAAGGTGTTAGCAGCAAAAATAAAAATAATGTAGAACTAAGAATTGCTCATTAGGAAACTTCAAACATGTCGGACGCGATAGAATTTAGCTTGGATGGTATTGAACAAAGACCATTAAGACAATTTACGGAAGAAGCTTATTTAAATTATTCAATGTACGTAATTATGGACAGGGCACTGCCTCACATTGGTGACGGTTTAAAACCTGTTCAGCGTAGAATTGTATATGCGATGTCTGAACTTGGGCTTTCCGCGGTTGCTAAGTACAAAAAATCCGCTCGTACAGTCGGTGATGTATTAGGTAAATTTCATCCTCATGGTGACTCGGCGTGTTATGAAGCAATGGTATTAATGGCACAGCCATTTTCTTATCGCTATCCTTTAGTTGATGGTCAAGGGAACTGGGGGGCACCTGATGATCCTAAATCCTTTGCAGCAATGCGTTATACAGAAGCACGTCTTTCAAAATTTAGTGAAGTTTTACTCTCTGAGTTAGGTCAAGGAACTGTTGATTGGATTCCTAATTTCGACGGTACGATGAAAGAACCTAAAATCCTACCTGCTCGTTTACCCCATATCCTTCTTAATGGAATTACCGGTATTGCTGTTGGTATGGCAACAGATATCCCTCCGCATAATGTCAAGGAAGTCGCGAGTGCGTGTGTTCACTTAATTGAAAATCCAAAAGCAGAGTTACCTGAATTACTCGACATCGTAAAAGGACCTGATTATCCAACAGACGCTGAAATAATTACACCTAAGTCGGACATAGAAAAGATTTATCAAACAGGTCGCGGCAGCATAAAGATGCGAGCTGTTTATGAAGTAGAGCATGGTGAAATTGTTGTAACTGCGCTTCCACATCAGGCGTCAGGCGGTAAAGTTTTGGAGCAAATTGCAGCACAAATGCAAGCCAAGAAACTTCCAATGGTCGCAGATTTACGTGATGAATCAGACCACGAAAACCCTATTCGCTTAGTTGTTGTTCCTCGCTCAAATCGAGTGAATACAGAGCAATTAATGAATCACTTGTTTGCAACAACAGATTTAGAGAAAAGTTATCGAGTCAATTTAAACATGATTGGCTTAGATAACAATCCTGGGGTCAAAGATTTAAGGGTAATTCTATCTGAGTGGTTAACCTTTAGACGTGAAACGGTGCGTCGTAGGTTACAATACCGTTTAGATAAAGTATTAGCTCGGTTACATATTTTAGACGGCTTGCTAATAGCGTACCTAAATATTGATGAAGTCATCGAAATTATTCGAACTTTTGACGACCCTAAAGCCGAGTTAATGTCTCGCTTTTCGTTGTCTGAGAAACAAGCCGACGCAATTTTAGAAATCAAATTACGTCAATTAGCTAAATTAGAAGAAATTAAGATTCGTGGTGAGCAGGAAGAGCTTGCTAAAGAACGCGACTTTCTGGAAAAAACCTTAAATTCAAAAGCGAGAATGAATACGCTTTTGAAAAAAGAGATTTTGGAAGCATCAGAAAAATATGGCGATGAGCGACGCTCTAAACTAGTTGAGCGTGGTGAATCAAAAGCTCTGTCTGAAAAAGACCTAGTTCCAAGTGAAGCGGTTACAGTGGTGGTATCTGAAAAAGGGTGGGCGCGATGTGCCAAAGGGCACGATATTGATCCTAAGGCACTTAGTTACAAAGCAGGGGATACTTACTTATGTTCTGCTAAAGGGAGAAGCAATTGCCCGGTTGTGTTTATTGATTCTACTGGAAGAGCTTATACTACTGACGCACATTCATTGCCAACAGCAAGAAGTCAAGGTGAACCACTCACAGGCAGGTTTAACCTATCAGCAGGTGAAACTTTCGTTCAAACAGTAATGGCGAACGATGAAGCATTTTATTTACTGAGTAGTGATGCCGGATATGGGTTTGTTGGTAAGTTTGCTGATATGGTGAGTCGTAATAAAAACGGTAAAGCGTTATTGAGTTTACCAGCAAATTCGAAAGTAATGGCGCCTAGGTTAGTCACTGAATTAGACTCTGATTTGGTATTGTCGATTACATCTGAAGGTCGAATGTTAGTTTTCCCAATTAAAGATTTACCAGTTCTTGGCAAAGGCAAGGGGAATAAGATCATCAATATTCCTTCCGCAAAAGCGAAAGCACGTGAAGAATTTGTGACCTTGATACACCTGTTGTCGCCTGCTGACTCGGTAACGCTCCATGCAGGGAAACGTAAGTTAACTTTAAAAGCTAGCGATATTGAACACTATAGAGGCGAGCGTGGTAGACGCGGAAACAAACTTCCTCGTGGCCTGCAAAGAGTTGATAGAGTAGAAATCGAGAGAGCGGTTGCAAGTACTGAAGAAGTGGCCGAGGACACGGAAGAAAAATCGTAAATTTAGTTAGCGCAAGGCTAATCCTTGCATGAATTATCAATAGCTAAATAAAGTTGGAAACGGCTTTGTATTATGTTGACAAAAAGTAATGAATGGATAAATACAAATGGAATTGCACAAGTTTTCATTTGGGGTTATTGAAGTTATTCAAGAGAACCTTGCTGAAATTACCGTTAATGGTGGAGTGGATATCGATGTTGAAATGGTCGACGAACTTCACCACTTAATGCTGACGATTTTTAGCCATTCATTTTCTTTGCTTATTAATAAGTCAAACTCCTACTCAACCCAGCTAGTCGCTCTAGACAAGTTTGGCAAATTACCTCAAATAAAAAAAATAGCAGTATTTGCGCCTAATAAAATGGCACAGCTAAGTGCAGACTTTGCCGCTAATATTCCAAGTTCAGCCGTATTAGATATAAAGGTTTTTACAGACAAAGAAGAAGCGTTAACTTGGCTTCAATAAAGCTTTAGTGCAGTTGTTTAGCTGGATAGAAAAAAGAACCTAAATTTTCTCTATCTCGTGCTGTTGCGCTTTCGTTGCATTCACCTCTGACAGTGTAAATTACACCAGAAAAATCTTTTTCAAGTACAAAGTAGCCTTCGCGACAATACTGAGAAACTTCAATACGATTATCAAGGCGTTGCTGGAACACATCCATTAATTTGTCTTTCTGATTATTACTCATAGATTTTGCAGCGTTTTGTTGGCCGCGTTCTTTTTTATTACTGCCTCCTCTTTCAGCACCTTTTTCATTACCACCTTTTCTTTGTTTATTAGAACGTGAAGGCTTGTTAGAACGTTCCTCTTGTGCATTAGGGCGAGACGTAATAATGGTAAAAGTAAACATTTTAGATTCGTCTTCTCGTATATCCGGTTTAAAGTACTCTTTCATATCGGGTATTTTTGTACTACTGCATGATGCGAGAATAAAAGACGTTGTCAGAAGTAATACAGCTTTAACTGAATTATGCATAGATTCGATAATGTGTAGTTTTCATTAATGGATAGTTTAATTTTTTGTTTGTAAGGAAACGTAAAGGTTATATAAAGAAAGGTAAGTTATTGTGCTAGGCAATAAAAAACCCAGTAAAAACTGGGTTTTTGAGGTAAGTTAGTTATTAACGCTTACTTATTTAAAACTCATCCAACATATACTCTAAAGAATCATCGTAAATCCTGAGTTCTTTTTCGAGTTGGAATTGGTCTTTCAGTTGTTCTATTTCACGCCACTTTCTTTTCTTATTAGTAGAACTATTAGATTTTTCTTGTTTGCTTATCGAGTTCAAGACATCTTGAAGTTTATTCATGGAATGTTCCTCTTATCTACAACTGCATTGTTTTAATAACACACAATTTAATAGAATTAAAACAATTTTTAACAAATAAAGCTGAAAATTGTTGGAGGCATGTACAAATTCAAGATGAATTTTAATCAGTTAAGCCTTTAAAGTTAGCGCTTATAGTAATTCAGAAAGTTGCTTTTCTAACTTTTCTTGGTCAGCAGCGAAATTTCTTATGCCTTCTGCTAACTTTTCAGTTGCCATAGCGTCCTCATTCATTTGCCAGCGGTAAGCTGATTCGGTAAGAGTTGCTTCTTCGGCAATAGCTGATTGTTCGGCAAATAACTTTTGTTGGATTGGCGCATCTGCTTTTTCAAGTTCATCCATTAGCTGTGGACTGATTGTCAAACGATCACAGCCTGCTAGTTCTAATATTTCACCAACATTTCTAAAGCTTGCACCCATTACAACTGTCTTGTAGCCTTTTGCCTTGTAGTAGTTATATATGCTACTTACAGATACTACGCCAGGGTCTTCGTTTGCAGGGTAGCTGTCGCGGCCAGTATCTTTTTTGTACCAATCTAAAATGCGACCAACAAAAGGAGAGATCAGATATACACCTGCTTCAGCACAAGCTTGTGCTTGAGCAAAGCTAAACAATAAAGTTAAGTTACAGTTAATACCTTCTTTTTCTAGCTGCTCAGCGGCCTTTATTCCTTCCCACGTTGAAGCTATTTTGATAAGAATACGATCGTTACTAATACCTGCTTCATTGTACATTCCCATTAATTTATGGGCTTTTTCAATTGTGCTTTGAGTATCGAATGAAAGTCTAGCATCAACCTCAGTAGAGATTCTTCCTGGGACAATTTTTAAAATTTCTAAGCCAATAAGCACTGATAATTTGTCTGCAGCATCTATAACTTGTTGTTTTGTATCGTTAGATTGTGATTTTGCCCAAGTTACAGATTCTTGTAATAAACTTTCATAACTCGGTAAAGCTGCCGCTTTTAAAAGCAATGAAGGATTAGTGGTTGCGTCTTCTGGTTGAAACTTCGCAATTGCTTCGATATCACCTGTATCGGCAACTACGGTTGTCATTTCTTTAAGTTGTGAAAGCTGGTTAGCCATGGTCATTCCTTAGTTTATTCGACTTATCTCACTCGGTTTTGCTTGTTATATGCTTGCGAGTTATTGGATAACCTATCACAAGGGAAACAGTAAAAATCGAATTTGTTGACTGATTAGTCAAGTTAATGTGTTTGGTACTATTTGAAACAAAATTTCATCATTTATCAAGTCCGAATTGATATGTTTTATGAATCATTTAAAAATTTTTCAAGTTGAGCGACCTTTTTATTCATATGGGCTTACGCTAAAATGCTTCTACTTATTGATTAAAGAGCGCCGAATAAAATGTTACTTGTTGTTTCTCCTGCAAAAAATCTTGACTATGAATCTGAATTGGCAACAAATGAGTTTTCTCAACCAACTATGCTAGAACATAGCCAAGAGCTTATAAATGTTTGTGCTAAATTATCACCAGCTCAAATATCTTCATTGATGAGTATCAGCGACAAACTTGCAGGCTTAAATGCGGCAAGATTTGGAGAATGGAGCCAACCATTTACACAAGATAATGCTCGCCAAGCAGTTTTGGCATTTAACGGTGATGTTTACACCGGTTTAGATGCAGGTAGTTTTTCTGATGCTGATTTTAAATTTGCTCAACAACACATGAGAATTTTGTCTGGCTTGTATGGTTTATTAAAGCCACTCGATTTAATGCAGGCGTATCGTTTAGAGATGGGAACAAAACTTGAAAACCCTCGTGGCGCAAACCTATATCAATTTTGGGGAGAGCTTATTACGGACGAGCTGAATTCAGCAATAAAGGCACAAGGTGATAACGTATTAATTAATTTAGCTTCTAACGAGTATTTTAAATCGGTTAAGAAAAAATCATTGGATGCTGAAATCATTACTCCTGCTTTTAAAGATTGGAAAAATGGCCAATATAAAATGATCAGTTTTTTTGCTAAAAAAGCACGAGGCTTAATGGCTCGATACATTATTCAAAACCAGGTTACCGATCTTGAGTCACTGAAAGATTTCGATTTAGGCGGTTATCAATATAATGCTGACTTAAGTAAAGGAAACGATTGGGTCTATACTCGTAAAGAGGCTTAATAAAACAATCGAGGAATAAATGGCGGGTTTCTGGCAAGCGTTTTTTCAGAAAGTTTTCCACAAAGTTACGAATACTTATTCCTCTAAGCAATTGGCCTTAGCAATCCCATTTGGGGTTTTGTTAGGGCTATCTCCTTTGTTATCAATTCAAGCATTATTTTGTGTTGTTTGTGCGACCGTATTTCGTATTAATTTTGTTATCTTTATTTTTGCGGGCTTGATTTTTAGTGTTGTCTCTTACGTGTTGTATCCAATAATTAATGTTATTGGTGAATATCTTTTAACGTATGACCCTTTCATTCCTTTATTTACCGCTTTATATCAGTTTAATTTTTTTAAACTCTTACAATGGCATCACACATATACTTTTGGAGCTTTTGTTACTTCATTAATATTTTTTATTCCTTTTTATGTTCTAGGACTGAAGTTTTTTAAGGGGCCTATCATTAAAAAACTTAAACAAGAGTCTTGAATAATGGATAAGTTTATTCGGGTAAAAGGCGTATCTATACTTATTTCGATTATTATCATAGTTGTTACACTCGCCTATTTGTTTTTAGACCCTATAGTTAAATATTGGCTGGAGCGTCATGGTAGTAACTATATCGGCGCGGAAGTTAATATCGATTCGGTGGAAGTAAGTTTTAACCCAGTAACGGTAAAAATTAATGATTTCCAAGCAACCGACGCATTCAAGCCAGAAAGAAATTTACTGAGCTTCAGTTTTGCAACAATTGATGTTGATATTGTGCAGCTTTTATTTGGGCGAATTGTAATTAACGAACTTTTGATGGAAGGTGTTGAGTTTTACAATAAAAGAAAGTCGCAGGGAAAAGTCTTTATCGATGTAAGCAACCTAAACGATCGTCCATTAGCAGAATTAGACAAAATAGTTGAGATACCAAATTTAGAACTTGAATCCTTAGAAAAAGTTTTTAAACAAGAGAATCTCAATACTGTAAAAGCTGGACAGCAGCTAAAGAATTCTATCGATTTAGAAAAAAGACAGTGGCAGTCGTTGGAAAAAAAATTACCGAATAGTAAGACGCTTGAATTATATAAAAAGCAAGTGAAAGCCTTTTCTAACATCAAAATAAAATCTCCCGCAGATGTTGAAAAGCTTCATAACAACTTTAAATCTCTCCAACAAAAGATTGAGTTCGATATACAGTCTATTCAACTTGCTCAAGACCAATTGAACATAAGCAAGGAGAAGATCGAAAATCAAGTGAGTCTATTAGAAGTTGCATTTCAAAAAGATCAAGATGAAATCGAACATCTACTTGAGTTAGATAGTGAGCTCAATAAAGGCTTTGTGCGGAATTTGTTTAGTGTAAAGGCGCAACAATATTATGAGAAATCAGTTAGCTTAATTGACCGTTTTGCACCGCAGCTAATCAATAAAAAACAGCCTGCCTTGATGCGAAAACAAACTCCAAAACCAAAAGATGCTGGGCGTTATATTAGTTTTGAAGAAGAAAATCCCATGCCTGAATTCTTGATTAAAAACGCACGTATTTTGGTAAGCCTACCTATAGGTGAATTTAAGCTAGATGTTAAAGAGCTGACTCATCAACATTGGTTGCGACAATTACCAACGGTTTTGGCAATAAACTCAAGCCAACTCAAACAGCAAGGTCATGTTTACATAGCCGGACAGTTTAAATTAACAAAGCTTGGAGAGGTCGACGGTGGCTCTCGTTACAATATAAGTCAAATGGCTATTCCTGTGCTCAACTTAATTGAGTCTGAAAGTTTATCGCTAACGCTAGATGCTGGAAGTTTATCGACAAAAGGTGATTTTTCCGTAGTTAAAAGTCACCTTGTTGGTCATGGTAGTTTTAATTTTGAAGGCTTAGAATTTAAATACAAAGCACAATCATCAACAGCAAGGTTGCTCTCCGGTTTAATAGACAATATGAATGAGTTTTCTGTAGAAATGGATGCTAAAGGAAAAATGGATGCAATAAATTGGCAGTTTTCTTCTAGTGTTGATGACTTAATCTCAGAAAAAATCTCGCAAGAGCTCAACCGGCAAGCTCTGAAACTTGAAAGTGATTTGATAAATAGGGTTAAAGCGCAGTATGAGAGTTTTCAATCGGAGCATTTAACAGCAATTAGCGAGATTAATCACTTCGATAACACCGTAGGCAAAACACAAAATTCATTAAACCTATTGTTAACCGAAGAGCTAGCTGATGCGAAAAAGAGCCAACTTGAAAATAAGTTAATTAACAAGCTAGAAGAGTTATTCAAATAACCCTCAAATTTCATATTATTGCTTCTAAATTTGACTAGTTAATTTATTGCAACTAATGTAGTAATAAGTACGGTAATTCAGTTACTTAGAATGGTCACTGATTTAACAAAAATGGATGTTCATGGATAAAATAATGAAAAAGATATTAAAGCAATTTATTTATACTACATTACTATGCACTAGTGGATTAGTTTCGACCGTATTCGCTCAAGAGAAACCTAATATTATCGTTGTTTTTATGGATAATTTTGGTTGGGGCGAACCGGGATTTAATGGTGGTGGGATAACTCGTGGTGCTCCAACTCCGAATTTGGATAGTATTGCTAATGAAGGATTAAGGTTAACTAACTTTAACGTTGAAGTGCAATGTACACCATCGAGATCAGCGATAATGACAGGGCGTTATGCTATTCGAAGTGGTAACGGCACTGTACCTTTAGGTGAGGGTGTATATGGTTTAGTACAATGGGAAGTTACCATGGCTGAAATGCTTTCTGATGCTGGTTATGCAACAGGAATGTATGGTAAGTGGCATTTAGGTCGTACTAAAGGGCGTTTTCCCACTGATCAAGGGTTTGATGAATGGTATGGTGTTCCAAATTCAACGGATGAATCAGCTTATACATCACTAGAAGGGTTTGCTCAAAGTGGCGCAGGAGTAACCTACGTATTAGATAGTAAAAAAGGTAAAGAGCCTAAGAAGGTGCGCGTCTATGACCTCGAATATCGGCCACTTATTGATCGTGAATTAACTAATAGAGCAATTAATTTCATGAAAAAAAATGTAAAGAAAGATAAACCTTTCTTTATCTATCTTCCTTATACTCAAACTCATTTTCCAGCAATCCCTCACCCTGATTTTCAAGGTAAATCTGGTAACGGTCAATGGGCCGATGTATTAACACAAGTTGATAGTTACGCAGGTGAATTACTTAATGAAGTCAGAAGATTAGGTATCGAGCGAGATACATTATTTATCTTTACTGCTGACAATGGTCCAGAAGCATTGGGACACGGTTCAACTAATTTTAATATTGACACTCCAATCAATGGTACCTCTGGTCCATGGCGAAGCACTTTATTCACTAGCTATGAGGGGGCTTTACGAGTCCCATTTGTTGCTAAGTGGCCCGGAAAAATAGATGCAGGACGAGTCAGTGATGAGATTATGCATGAGATGGACTTATTCCCAACGTTCGCGAAGTTGGCTGGTGGTAAAGTACCAACCGATAGGCCCATCGATGGCATCGAAATGAAAGATTTTTTACTTGGTAAAAAAGATGAGTCAGGTAGAGATGGTTTTATCGTTTACATGGGAAATGATATTTTTGGCGTAAAATGGCGCAATTGGAAACTTCATATGAAAGAACAAGAAGGATGGGATGGATCTCTTACAACGCTAACTATGCCCAGAGTGTACAATCTATTAACAGATCCACAAGAAAGAACCAACGTACTATTTCCTCATACTTGGGTACCTAAAGCTGCCTTACCTCAGTTGGGCGAGCACATGGCCTCATTAAAGAAATTTCCGCCAATTCCGGCTGGTCAACCCGATCCATACACTCCTCCAAATAAATAGATTACTAGTAAGTATTAATTAAAAATGACCGCTGTGTATCGCGGTGGTCATTTTTTTCTTTGTGAAATTTTTCGTTAAATCTTTCTGTGCATACTGGTTGTTGTGATTTATGTTTTATGTGCATATCTTGGTATGAGAACAATTCATTGGAAGTATTTTTATAACTCGTTAATCTTAAGACAAATTTTGAACGAATCGATTAATAAAAAGGAAAGAGTTATGAAAAAATTACTTATCGCTACAGTCATTGTAACAACGTGTTTTGCAAATATGAGTAACGCTTCTGATATCGTGGAATCAAGAGTTATTGATAGTGCTATTGCTTATCAAAAAGCAGGTGGAACAGCTGATTTTAAGGGCGGAGATGTACTTAAGATTACAGACGAAAATTATGCTCATGCGGAGTCAGCTAAGAACTATCGTAATTGGATGATGAAAGGTGCTAACGAAGGAATTGCACATCTAAGAATTAAAGCACCTCGTGGAAAAATTGCACCGACAGTGCAAATGAATCATGACTCTTTATATTCAGTGGCTATTACTAAAGTGGTAGACGGTAAGGTGTCTTTTGAAATTCCTGAAAATGTTGACGTGTATACATCTGTGCAGGTTATTGACCAATATGGTCATGGACAGCATTATGTTGTGACTACAGGCAAGCATACTGTTGAATTAGACACTACAGATGGAACTACACATGCATTTCTCATTTTTAGAAGTGGCTTAGAAAAAGGTGAAGAAGCAGCAAAAGCAAACCAAGATAAGTTAACGACTTGGGGATTGGTTTCGGGCGATTTTAAAGTGCCTAATTATGACTTTGATGCAGTCGACGCTAAAACAGCTAAGTTACGTGCTGAAGTTACGGGTAAGGCGTTTTATTATACTTTTCCTCGCAATGAAAAAGAGGTCGTAGACCGTCATCAATGGAATTTAGAAAATGCGTTAGGTTGGGGAGGAGCTTCTCCGATAGCAAATGAATCTAATTTATATGCGAACTCTGA
>Ga0213837_1001472_pt1 | contig 12700 bp, 9 predicted proteins | sample SWPATP12_FD_160572 | JGI IMG/M metagenome (GOLD analysis project Ga0213837, IMG submission 160572) | Coastal seawater microbial communities from Marineland, Florida, United States - SWPA TP1 #2 | ecosystem: Environmental > Aquatic > Marine > Coastal | place: USA: Florida | collected 2016-08-06
AATCCGGGTTCAGGGTGGACGGCAGCACGACGGGGAACGCGGCACCGAAGATCGAGGCGCTGCCGAGCAGGAGGAAGGTGCCCAGGGACAGGAACGCGCGGCCTTCGGCACCCGTGCGGGCGAAGTTCCAGGCCACGACAGCGGCCACGACGGCGGCGACGACGGCCACCACGGTCCACACTTCGCCGCTGAGCAGCTGCAGGCTGACGGCCCAGCCCGCCATCGGCAGCAGCAGGACCGGCAGGAGCCGGACGAACCACTGGCGTGCGCGGTGCCGGACGTCGCCGTCGGTCTTCAGCGCCACGAAGGCGAGGCCGTGCAGCAGCGAGAATCCGACGACGGCGAGGCCGCCGAGCACGGCGTAGGCGCTGAACCAGGCGAAGGGCCCGCCCTCGCGGTCACCGTTGGCGTTGATCGGGAGTCCGGTGGTGGTGAGCCCCAGTGCGGCCCCCACGCCGAAGGCCGCCACGAGGGAGCCGAGGGAGATGGCCCAGTCCCAGCGGGCCCGCCACCGCGGGTTGTCGACCTTGCCGCGGTATTCGAACGCCACGGCCCGGAAGATCAGGGCCACGAGGACCAGCAGCAGCGGCAGGTAGAGCGCGGAGAACAGGGAGGCGTACCAGAGCGGGAAGGCCGCGAAGGTGGCGCCGCCGGCAGTCAGGAGCCAGACCTCGTTGCCGTCCCAGACCGGGCCGATCGTATTGAGCAGCACGCGGCGTTCGGTGTTGTTCCGGGCGAAGCCCTTCATCAGCATCCCGACGCCGAGGTCAAAGCCCTCGAGAAAGAGATAGCCTGTCCACAGCACCGCGATGGCGATGAACCAGATGGTGGGAAGCAGTTCCATGCTGAGTATCCTCTGCGTATCTTGTGGGAGCGAAGACTTAGTAGGCGAAGGCCAGGACGTCGTCCCCGGGCTTGCCGGGACCACCGTCCTTGGGAGTGGCATCCTCGTTCTCGTCGGCTGGGACGTGCGCGAGTTCCGGCATCGCGGCGGCCACACCGCCGCGGATGTACTTGACCAGCAGCTTGACCTCGACCACCAGCAGCACCGCGTACACGGCGGTGAGCACCACGAGGGAGGTCAGCAGCTCCCCGGCCGAGACGCCGGGTGAGACGGCCGCGGCCGTGAACATAAACACCTGGTCGATGCCGCTGGGGTCCGGGTTGGGGGCGACGACGAACGGCTGCCGGCCCATCTCGGTGAAGATCCACCCGGCGGCGTTGGCCCCGAACGGCGCCAGGATCCCGAACACGGCCAGCCGCATCAGGCCGCGGGAGGCGGGGACGGTTCCGCTGCGGGTGACCCAGAGAGCAACCAAGGCGGCCAACGCAGCCAGACCGCCGAAGCCGATCATCATCCGGAAACCCCAGTAGGTGACCTCCATGACCGGGACGTACTGGATCTCCTGTCCGGCCCGTTCCCCGTAGATGGGGTTGTCCGGCAGGTGCGTGCCGTAGTCGGCCTTGTACTGGTCGATCAGGCTGTTGACGCCCTGGACCTCAGTGGTGAAGTCGCCCTTGGCGAGGAAGGACAGGATCCCGGGGACCTCGATGAGCGCGACGATGTCATCGCAGTTCTTGGAGCCGACGTTGCCGATGCTCAGGATGGAAAAGCCGGTGCCGTCGTGGCAGGCCGCTTCGGCGGCCGCCATCTTCATGGGCTGCTGTTCGAACATCAGTTTGCCCTGCAGGTCCCCGGTGATGGCCGTTCCGGCGAAGGAAATCATGGCGACGACGGCGCCGATCCGCAGGGAGCGGATCCAGACAGCGTGGTCGGCACGGTCCCGGCCGGGGATGGCGGACTCGCCGGGGACGACCTTGCCGTCCGGGCCGATCGTGTCGATTCCGTCGTGGCGGCGGCGCCACAGGTGGTACCAGGCAATGCCCAGGAGGAACGCGCCGGCGACAGCCAGCGCGCCGAAGATGGTGTGCGGGACGGCGACGAGGGCGGTGTTGTTGGTAAAGACCGCCCAGGCGTCGGTCATCACCGGACGGCCGTCGACCATCTCAACACCCACCGGGTGCTGCATCCAACTGTTCGCCACAATGATGAAGTAGGCGGAGAAGACCGACCCGATCACGGCGATCCAGAGGCAGGCAAGGTGGACGGCGGGTTTGAGCTGCTTCCAGCCGAAGATCCAGAGGCCCAGGAACGTCGATTCGACGAAGAACGCCAGCAGCGCTTCCATGGCCAGCGGCGCTCCGAACACATCGCCCACGAAGCGGCTGTACTCGCTCCACGCCATACCGAACTGGAACTCCTGCACGATGCCGGTGGCGACGCCCATGATGAAGTTGATCAGGAAGAGCTTGCCCCAGAACTTGGTCATCCGGAGGTATTCCGGCTTGCCGGTGCGGTGCCACATCGTCTGGATCACGGCCACCACCAGGCCCAGGCCAATCGTGAGCGGCACCATCATGAAGTGGTAGACGGTGGTGATTCCGAATTGCCAGCGTGCGATTTCCAAGGCGTCCAAGGCAGTCCCTAACTTTGCTAGGCGAGCATCTTCTACATCCCGTAGAAAGATTCTTCTACAGAGTGTAGAACACATTGATGGTTCCCTGCACCCCAGAGTCCCACGGTGCGCCACGGCCCGCAATGGAGGCGCCACCGGCGCCGCCCGTCCGGCGCAGGCGCCGGCCTCGGCGGCCCCGGGCAAGCCTCGCCGACGCACGCGACACGCCCGGGACGGGCAGTTCTACCTCATGTAGAAACTATCCGCAAAACACGCTAAATTTAAGACTGAAGTATCCGCTTACCGCCCGGCAGAGTCGATCGACCGGAGCGGCACTCACGAAGGACGTACGGAATGGCAAGTCTCGGTGAACTGGAACGGGCAGTAATGGACCTGCTCTGGGCAGGCCATGAGGCTGCAACGGCGAACACCCTCCGGGATCTGCTCGCGCTGAGCACCCGCGCGGAAAACGGCACTGCCGGGCACGAGGGCAAGGACCTGGCCGTCACGACGGTCCTGACCGTACTTTCCCGGCTTGAGCGCAAAGGCCTGGTGGAGCGTGAGCGCGGCACCCGCCCGCACCGCTACCAGGCCGTCTCCAGCCGCGAGGACCACACCGCTGAGCTGATGCACGAGGTCCTGGGATCCGCACCGGACCGCGAGGCCGTGCTGGCGCGCTTCATTGGTTCCGTCACCGACACCGAGGCAGAAACGCTGCGCAAGCTGCTGGGACTCAGCTAGCGCCCGATGTTCTGGACCTCATGGTTTCTGGCGGTCCTCGCGATAGTGCTGGCCTGGCCGGTGCCTATCCTGCTTTCCCGCGCCCAGTGGCCTGCACGTTCGCCGTTCACGGCCATGCTGCTCTGGCAGGCAATCGCCCTGGCCGGCGGGCTGTCCATGATTGGCGCCATGCTGGTCTACGGCCTGGAGCCGGTCGGGGACAACCTGCTCGCGGGGCTGAAGGCCCTCGCCGGAATGGTATTCAATAATGCGCCCACCACGGAGCTGGGCTTCTGGCACATCTTCGCCCTCTCGGCCGCGGCACTGCTGACAGCCCATCTGGTGTTCACCCTGCTGCTGACCTACTACAAGATCCAGCGCCAACGGCGGCGGCACCGCGAACTGCTGGCCCTGCTGGCATCCCCCTCCGCGGACGGGCCCCGGACCATGGTGATCAACGTCGACTCCCCCGTCGCGTACTGCCTGCCCGGCGGCGCCCGCTCGGTCACCGTCCTCTCCGACGGGCTCATGGCGGCCCTGGAACCGGAAGAACTCCGCGCTGTCCTGAACCATGAGAACGCCCACCTGGACCAGCGCCACCATCTGCTGCTCTGGGCCTTTGCAGCCTGGCGGCAGGCCCTCCCCTGGCTGCCCACCACGCGGCTGGCCCAGGAAGCGGTCAGCTCGCTGATCGAGATGCTCGCCGACGATGTCGCGTTGAAGACCGCGAGCAAGGCCACGCTGATCAAGGCGATCGCGATTGTGGCCAGCGGCGCTCCCGGCGCCCCGGACGCGCGGATGGCGTTCGGCGGACCGGAACTGTCCGACGTCGAGCCCGGCCAGCCCGGTGCCACCGGCGGCTCCGGTTCGGCCCGGACGACGGCGTCCCGCGTCAGCCGCCTGCTCTCACCGCAGCCTCCCCTCCCGGAGCCCGTGCGCGCCGCGGTGGTGGCTGCCTGCCTGCTGCTGCTGGCGGTCCCGACGGCACTGCTGATCGTCCCCGGCCTGCTCGGCTGAGGCCCGCCGCCGGGAGGGGGCCGACGCCGCAGATTGCCGCCGAAGGATGCCAGGGACGGGTGGGCACACAGATGCCGGACCGACCGCCCTGAAGCGGTGCGGCCCGGCACCTGTTGCGCTGCTGTGGCCCGGCGGCTACTTGAGCAGCCTGTTGGCCTTGTATTCGAGGTCCACGTTGCCGGCCCCGTTGCCCTTGGCCGTGCCGTTGACGGCCGAGGTGGTCAAGGCAAAGGTCAGCGTCGAGTGGGCGATCGCATCCGCCATTTCCTCAAGGACTGTCGGGTTGATGTTGGCCAAGGTGTCGCACTCCGAGTGGTAGCACGCATCGTAGGCAGCACCCGCCGTGCCGCCGAAGACGGCCGCCTCTTCTGCTGTCTTGACGCCTTCCGCGCGAGAGGGTCTTCTGGAAGTGGCGCCAGTGCGAGGCAGCTTGCACAATGCCGCCCGGCTCCCGCCCCGCTCGGCGGGTGTCAGGCGTCGATGCGTTCCCGGTCCAGGCTCGCCGCCCCGGCGATGATGAAGTCCTTGCGGGGCGCGACGTCGGAGCCCATCAGCAGGTCAAAGGTCTCCTCGGCCTGCTTGGCGTTCTCGATGCCGACCTTGCGCAGGGTGCGGTGCCGCGGGTCCATGGTGGTCTCGGCCAGCTGCTCAGCGTCCATCTCGCCCAGGCCCTTGTAGCGCTGGATCGGCTCCTTGTACCGCTTGCCCTCCTTGGCGAGCCTGGCCAGCAGGACGTGCAGTTCCGCCTCCGAATAGGTGTAGATCATCTCGTTGGCCTTCTGGCCGGAGTTGATGGCCTCCACCCGGTGCAGCGGCGGGACCGCGGCGAAGACGCGGCCCTCCTCGATCATGGGCCGCATGTAGCGGAAGAACAGCGTCAGGAGGAGCGTGCGGATGTGGGCGCCATCGACGTCGGCGTCGGTCATGAGGATGACCTTGCCGTACCGGGCCGCGGTGATGTCGAAGCTCCGGCCGGAGCCTGCCCCCACCACCTGGATGAGGGCGGCGCATTCGGCGTTGGAGAGCATGTCGCCCACCGAGGCTTTCTGGACATTGAGGATCTTGCCGCGGATGGGCAGCAGCGCCTGGAAGTCGGAGGAACGCGCGAGCTTGGCGGTCCCGAGCGCTGAGTCGCCCTCGACGATGAACAGTTCGGAGCGCGCGACGTCGTCCGTGCGGCAGTCCGCGAGCTTGGTGGGCATGGAGGACGTCTCGAGTGCGTTCTTGCGGCGCTGGGTCTCCTTGTGGACGCGGGCGGAGATGCGCGACTTCATCTCGCTGACGACCTTTTCCAGCAGCAGCGCCGACTGGGCTTTGTCGTTGCGGTTGGACGAGGTCAGCTTGGCGTTGATCTCCTGTTCCACCACCTTGGCCACGATGGCCCGCACGGCGGAGGTGCCCAGGATTTCCTTGGTCTGGCCCTCGAACTGGGGTTCGGCGAGCCTGACGGTGAGGACGGCGGTGAGCCCCGCGAAGATGTCGTCCTTTTCGATCTTGTCGTTGCCGGCCTTGAGCTTGCGGGCATTGGTTTCGACCGCTTTGCGGAAAGTTTTCAGCAGCGCCTGTTCGAAGCCGGCCTGGTGGGTTCCGCCCTTGGGGGTGGAAATGATGTTGACGAACGTGCGGACGGTGCTGTCGTAGCCGATGCCCCAGCGGAGGGCGACGTCGACCTCGCAGTCGCGCTCCACCTCGGTCAGGTGGCTGTGCCCCTTGTCGTCCAGGACCGGCACGGTTTCCTTGAACTTGCCGGCACCGTGGAGCCGCCAGATGTCCGTGACTGCGGGGTCCGCGGCGAGGAACTCGACGAACTCGGAAATGCCGCCGTCGTGGTGGAACACTTCCTCGTGCGGCCCTGACTCGCCCGGGGTGCCGGGGAGCTTGCGCTCGTCCCGGACGGTGAGTTTGAGGCCGGGGACCAGGAACGAGGTCTGCCGGGCGCGGGCGGCGAGTTCGTCGTAGGAGAATTTGGCGTCCGGGGTGAAGATCTGCCGGTCCGCCCAGTAGCGGATCCGGGTGCCGGTGACGCCGCGTTTGGCCTTGCCCACGACGTCCAGGACGGAACCGTCGATGAAGGGCGTGAAGACCGACGCCGGGTCCGGCCGGGTGCCGGTGTCCTTGAAACGGCCGGGCTCGCCGCGGCGGAAGCACATCCGGTAGGTCTTGCCGCCGCGGTCGACGTCGACGTCGAGACGGGCCGACAGCGCGTTCACGACCGAGGCGCCGACGCCGTGGAGGCCGCCCGAGGCGGTGTAGGAGCCGCCGCCGAATTTGCCGCCGGCGTGCAGTTTGGTGAAGACGACTTCGACGCCGCTCAGCCCGGTTTTCGGTTCGATGTCCACCGGCACGCCGCGGCCGTCGTCGTGGATCTCCACGGAGTTGTCCGCGTGCAGGATGATTTTGATGTCATGGCCGAAGCCTGCGAGGGCCTCGTCGACGGAGTTGTCGATGATTTCCCAGAGGCAGTGCATGAGTCCGCGGGAGTCGGTGGAACCGATGTACATGCCCGGGCGCTTGCGGACGGCTTCAAGGCCTTCCAGCACAGAGAGATGCCGGGCGGTGTAATCAGAACTAGGTGCCACGGGGCGGAAACTCCTTCAGGAACGGGACCGTCGCACAGGACGGGCAAAGCTGTTTGGCGCTCTTCCTAGGGTAGTCGGAGCGCCGCCGTCGGGCGTGCTGCCACTCCATCGGCGGCCCCGCGCACGGGAACCCGTTACCGAGACGTGATACGCGTACAGCGAAAGTGGGCCATCCCAGCCATGGTTTCGCTGCGAATGCTGGTTATATAGGTATACCGATCTACCAAGGAGGCCGAACATGACAACAGCAGTTGCGGACCGCACACTCACCACCGTCGACCGGTGCGATCGTTGCGGAGCACAGGCGTATGTCCGGGTTGTTCTCGGCGCCTCCGGCGGTGAGCTTCTCTTCTGCGGCCACCACGCCCGCGCAGTCGAGCCGACGCTCAGGCCGCTTAGCTCCGACTGGCACGACGAGACGGCACGTCTTCACGAGAAGCCGCCGGTCCCGGTCGACTAGAGTCCGGTCGCTTAGACCACGCGAGAAAGAGCCCTTCCGATTCCGGAGGGGCTCTTCCGCGTTAACTCTTCTCTTGGCGAACCGGACAGTATTGAAGGGCAGCGCGGTCTTAACGAACAACGCGGGGCCACTTCCCGCCGATCCTCCGAGGGAGGACGGGCGGGAAGTGACCCCGCGTTGTTTGGTGCGTGCCTAGTCCAGGTAATCCCGGAGGACCTGGGACCGCGACGGGTGCCGCAGCTTGGACATGGTCTTGGATTCGATCTGGCGGATCCGCTCACGCGTCACGCCGTAGACCTTGCCGATTTCGTCTAAAGTCTTCGGCTGGCCGTCGGTCAGGCCGAAGCGCATCGCGACCACGCCGGCCTCCCGCTCGGAGAGGGTGTCCAGCACCGAGTGCAGCTGTTCCTGCAGCAGGGTGAAGCTCACGGCGTCGGCCGGGACCACGGCCTCGGAGTCCTCGATGAGGTCACCGAATTCCGAGTCACCGTCCTCGCCCAGCGGGGTGTGCAGGGAGATCGGCTCCCGGCCGTACTTCTGGACTTCGACAACCTTTTCGGGCGTCATGTCCAGCTCGAGGGCCAGCTCTTCCGGGGTGGGTTCCCGGCCGAGGTCCTGCAGCATCTGGCGCTGCACACGGGCGAGCTTGTTGATGACTTCCACCATGTGCACCGGGATGCGGATGGTGCGGGCCTGGTCGGCCATGGCGCGGGTGATGGCCTGGCGGATCCACCAGGTGGCGTAGGTGGAGAACTTGAAGCCCTTGGTGTAGTCGAACTTCTCGACAGCACGGATCAGGCCCAGGTTGCCTTCCTGGATCAGGTCCAGGAAGAGCATGCCGCGGCCCGTGTAGCGCTTGGCCAGCGAGACGACGAGGCGGAGGTTGGCCTCCAGCAGGTGGTTCTTGGCACGCTTGCCGTCGTGGATGACGAATTCGAGCTCACGCTTGAGTTTCGGATCCATGGACCCGTCGTCGGCCGCGATCTTTTCCTCGGCAAAGAGGCCGGCCTCGATGCGCAGGGCGAGGTCGACTTCCTGTTCGGCGTTCAGCAAGGCAACCTTGCCGATCTGCTTCAGGTAGTCCTTGACGGGGTCTGCGGTGGCGCCGGCGGACATAACCTGCTGCACCGGCGCGTCGTCGTCGTCGGCGTCGGAGTAGACAAAGCCGGACCCGGTAGCGGCCGCTGCGGCCTTGCCCGGGATCTCCTCGCCGTCTTCACCGAGCTCAACGGCTTCGACGACGACATCGTCGAGGTCAACCTCGACATCGTCGTCAGCGTCGTCGTCACCGTTCGCGGCTTTGCCGGCGGCCTGAGCCGCGGCTTTAGCGCCGGGCTTGGGCCCGCGCTTCTTGGGTTCAGGCTTGGCGACTGCCGATGCGGTGCCGTCACCTTCGGCCAAGGCTGCATCTTTGACGGCCTTGTTGGCTGCGCGCGTGGCAGCGCGCTTGGCGCTCGTCGCCGCCTTCTTCTCCTCAGGGGACAATTCGGCCTGGTCGGCGGGTTCCTTCTTCGCGGAAGACGGGGTCACAGAAAACCTTTCTAGCGGCGGTCTGTGGAATCACCATACGGGCAACACCACTATGACCCTGTCAAGTCCGTGTTTCCCATCAGGTGCAATCACGACCAGCAGAGCCACTAAGTAGAACTCCTGGGGCGACCGTAATGTTCCCTGTTTCCAAGGTCGACTACAAGCACTTGATACACGGACCCAACCGGGTCTCGGCAACCATTGTCTCACGATTTCAGAATCGACACCGATCGCCGCCACAAGGCTGCAATATCCTGCCGCCGGCGCCGCGGCCCGTTCGCGGCCCTGGCCGCGCCGCCCCACGCACACGACGCCGCCACGACGAACGTTGTCAGGCCACGTCCGGCTTGAACCTCTGCCAGGCCGTCTCCCTCCTTCCCGCCCAGCCGCAGAGCGTCCCGCGGCTGGCCAGCTCGTCGAGCAGTTCAGCCAGGCGGTAGCCCGGGTGTTCCTGGACCGCGCGGCTGTACAAGGCGTGGGCATAGGACCCCTTTCCCCGGCACCATTCGATCCAGCCACGCCCGGTCAGTGCGGCGGCTCCGGCCTCGCCGCCGGCCGTGCCGAGCTGCTCAAGAATCCGCTCGAGGCTTGCCATCGTGGTCCAGTCGGGCACCGGGGGCGCCAGACCCAGCAGCACCTCCCCGTAACCGGCCACGTCCGGCGGTGGTTGCTTCACAAAAGCACTGCCGCGCCCGACTCCCCGGCGGCGCGGCTCCCGTGGCGGGAATCCGTCCAGCGGCGGCAACGGAACAGGCGCCTGCGCCCCCGGGCCGGATTCAGGCAGCGATCCGCCGCGCCCGGCGTCCGGGACACGCGAGTGCCGTGCCCCCGCGCCGGAGGCCCCCGCGTCCGGCGTGCCGGCGTCCGGTGTGGCGGCGTCGAACACACCGAACTCCTCGGCGCCGCGCTCGGCGGCCTCCGGCCCGGCTGCCGCCATCACCAGCACGGCGTCGCGCCAGGGCAGAACGCAGAGGGACGCCCTCAGGTAGCCAGTGAGGGACGCCGGCAGTTTGGGCAGCGGGGAGGCGGCGTTCAGGACCCGTGTCCAGACGTCCAGAACCTGCGCGAACTGCACTTGGTCGCGCGCGCGGGAGGAGAACAGCTTCGCCCAGTCGCGCTGGGCGTCCAGCACCGCGGGATCCGCCGTTCCGGGTGCCCTCCGGAGATCGGTGCCGGGGGCCGCCCCGACGGTACTGCCCCGGAACACCATTTCGGCGTTGAGCCGGCTGTTCCTGATCTCGTCCACGGGCCGGCCCGGCGGTGCGCAGCATGACGGGTCGAGGCAATAGGCATTGCGCCAGTAGTCCGCACCGACCAGCCAGGCATCCCGGACCGGCATGCCGGCGTCGCCCAGCGCCTGTTCAAGCTCCGCGAGGAGTCCCGCCCAGGGCGTGCCGTCCGGGTCGGTGTCGGTGTCGGTGTCGGTGAAGAAGGCGAGCAGCGAACCGTCCGCCTCGTCGTCGGCCTCCAGATAGGACACCACGGAACGGGCAAAGACTGCCGGCCCGGCAGAGCCCAGCCCCTCACGGCATTCAGGGTTAGGCAGGTCCACCCGCAGCGTGGCTCCGAGCCGTTTGCCCTGCAGGGTCATGGCCACGAGGCTGCTGGCCGGCCAGTAGCCGAGGGAATGCGGTATGAACCCGAGGATGTCCTCCGGGCCGGTGATTCTCAGATGATCGGGAGCTGTCATGAAGCCAGCTTTTCTGAGCCGGCGGGCCGCCGTTAGTGGCCGCTTCTCCTATGTGGATAACCAAGTTAAACAACCGGGTTGGCCATCACAGTAAACAACCCCTCGGGACAAAATCCCGCGCCCGCGATCAGGGCGTTCGGCGCCGCTCTGCGCTGAGCCGGCGCTGTTCGGCAAGGGCCGCCAGCAGGGGCGGCACCACGACGCCCTGGGCCGCCATCTGCCGCCGGACCTTCCGCCGGATGACCAGGATGGCTGCGGCCCCGCCTCCCAGCAGCAGGAACTGCACGCTCAGGGCGATCCGGAACGGATCGAGCCCGTACAGCTCGCCCTGGGAGAATCCCGTGGCGTAGAGGACGTCGAGGACCAGTCCGATCAGGTAAATGGCCATGAGGGCGGCGATGAAGCCGCCCACATTCACGATCCCGGTGGCGGTGCCGATCCGGTGCGCCGGGTTGAAAGTTCGGGCGAAGTCGAAGCCGATCATGGAACCGGGGCCGCCGACGGCGAGCACCACCACGAGCCCGGCCAGCAGCCACAAGGGGGAACGCCCCGGCATGACCAGTACAGCCGCCCACGCCGCGGCTGTGGCCCCGGAGATCAGCAGCACCATCGTGGACCGCCGCAGGGGGTGCCGCGCAACGAAGCTGCCCATCAGCGGACCGGCGGCGATGGCTGCGGCCACGTACACCGTCATGAGCGCCGACACCGTCCCTGTATCCAGGCCCTGCGCGGAGATCAGGAACGGGTAGCCCCAGGTCATCGCGAACACGGTGCCGCTGAACTGGACGGTGAAGTGGCTCCACAGCCCCAGCCTGGTGCCGGGCTGGCGCCAGGCATGGGACAGCGAAACCCCGGTGGCCCGCAGCCCGCTGGACGGTTCCGGCGCGGGGTGCCCGGGCGGCAGGTCCTGGAGCAGGACCAGCACCAGCACCAGGGCAAGGGCTGACATGGCCGCCAGCGTCAGGAAGGCGGGGGTCCAGCCGGCAAGATGCAGGATCATGGCGAACGGCACCACGGAAAAGAGCTGGCCGAGCTGGCCGGACATTCCGGTCAGCTGCGTGAGCAGCGGGACACGGGCCGGGGCGAACCAGATCGGGAGGAGCCGGATCACGGAGATGAACGTCATCGCGTCCCCTGCACCCACCAGCACGCGGCCCAGCACGCCGCCGGGGATGTTCTCGGCGAACGCCAGCTGGAGCTGCCCCAGCCCCATCAGCAGGGCGCCTCCGGCGATCATGGCCCGGGATCCGAAACGGTCCACGAGGATGCCGACCGGAATCTGCAAGGCGGCGTAGACGAGGAGCTGCAGCACGGTGAAGAAGGAGATTTCGGCAGCACTGGCCTGGAAACGTTCAGTGGCCTCGAGACCTACCACGCCGAAGGAGGTGCGCTGGCTGACCGCCACGAGGTACGCGAAGACCCCGATGATCCAGATCAGCCAGGCGCGGGGTGCAGTCACTCCCCCATTATGCCCAGCGGGGCCAAAAAATAGTATTTATTCGCCGGGTTCTTTACGGGCCAGGTATGCCTCAACGGCGGCGCCAAGGGCATCGGCGTTGGGCAGCTGGTCGTTCTCGTCGGCGAGCAGGGAACGCCGGACGGTTCCTTCGGCGTTCTCGTCGTACCGGGTTTCGAGCCGGGAGACCACCTGCTGCACGTCCTCCGACGCGTCGATCTGCTCGGCGATCTGGCGTCCGACGTCCCGGCCGGCTTCGCGGAGCCGGTCGGTGGGCAGCATGAGCGACGTGGCCGCGCCAAGGTATTCCAGGCCGGCGACGGCGGCCGTGGGGTATTCGGCTTCGGCGAGGTAATGCGGGACATGCATGACATAGCCCGCGACGTTGCGCCCGGCTTCCGTCAGCCGCAGTTCCAGGAGGTGGCCGACGGCGGCAGGGACCTCGACGGTGGGCTTCCAGACCGAGATGCCCTCGATGAGGTCCGGCCGGTTGCCGTGCACCGTTACTCCCACCGGACGGGTGTGCGGCACGGGCATCGGGATCGAATGGATCCAGGTGACGAGGTTGACGTCGAGTTCCTCGACGATTCCGACGACGGCGCGCGCGAACCGCTCCCATTGCAGGTCCGGTTCGAATCCGGCCAGGAGCAGGAACGGGCTGCCCAGCCCGTCAACCAGCCGGTACAGTGCCAGCTTCGGCGCCTGGTAGTCCTGCAGATGGTCCTCGACGAAGCTGATCTGCGGGCGCCGGGTCCGGTAGTCCATCAGCTGGTCGGCGTCGAACTCGGCCAC
>Ga0213837_1001473_pt1 | contig 12688 bp, 10 predicted proteins | sample SWPATP12_FD_160572 | JGI IMG/M metagenome (GOLD analysis project Ga0213837, IMG submission 160572) | Coastal seawater microbial communities from Marineland, Florida, United States - SWPA TP1 #2 | ecosystem: Environmental > Aquatic > Marine > Coastal | place: USA: Florida | collected 2016-08-06
GGGTTTGAAAGCTACCGCACGCAGGCCTGGAACCGCTGGCCCGGGTCCGGCCCCACGATGATCTTCGGCAGCCTGGCCGTCTACCGGCGGCTGGTGACCCGGCTGGTGGAAAGCGGCGTCCTCATGGACGAGGGGATGATCTATTTCGATGCCCGGCTGGCCCGGCTGCATCCGACCGTGGAGGTCCGGGTCGCCGACGTTTGCCTGCGGGCAGAGGACGCGGCGCTGATCGCCGTGCTGGTCCGCGCGCTGGTCGAATCGGCGTCCCGGGAATGGAACGACGGTGTCGATCCCGCCCCCGTGCCGACGCTGCTGCTGCGGATGGCCGCCTGGCAGGCCAGTAACTGCGGACTGCGCGGCGAGCTGCTGGACTTCGGCACCTTTACCCCGGCACCGGCCGCCGACGTGGTCCATGCCCTCGTTGACTTCGTGGCCCCCGTGCTGGCGGAGCAGGGCGAGCTGGACCTCGTCCGTGAAGGAGTCGGCCGGATCCTGGCGGAGGGTACGGGGTCGCAGCTGCAGCGGGAGCCGTTCCACGCAGGCGGGCTGGCCGCCGTCGTCGAGCGGGCCGTCGAGGTGACCACGGAGGGAAGCGCCACCGTGGAGGCCAACAAGGATTCGTCCCTGGGCGGGGCCAGCAGGGGCTGACGGGGAACCCCCGCCGAGTGTGCAGTTCGCGGCAGTGTTCGCGAAAAACACTGCCGCGAAATGCCAACTCGCGGGAGGAAGCTAGACCTGCTTGAGCGCCTGGCCCAGGTCGCGGATCAGATCCTCGAGGTCCTCGAGGCCCACGGAGAGGCGCACCACGCCGTCGCTGAGGCCGATCGCCGCGCGGCCCTCCGGGCCCATGGCGCGGTGCGTCGTGGTGGCCGGGTGGGTGATGAGGGACTTCGAATCTCCCAGGTTGTTGGAGATGTCGATGATCCGCAGCGCATCCAGCAGCGCGAAGGCGGCCTCCTTCGCCGAACGACCGGCGGACGGGGAGAGCTCGAAGGTCAGCACGGTGCCGCCGGCCCTCATCTGCCGTGCGGCCAGTCCGTGCTGCGGGTGGGACGGCAGCAACGGATACTTGACCCAGCTGACCGCGGGCTGCTCCTCGAGCCATTCCGCCAGCCGCAGCGCGGAAGCGGAGGAGTGGTTCACCCGCAGGGCCATGGTTTCCAGCCCCTTGGTCAGCACCCACGCGTTGAACGCGGAGAGCGCCGGGCCGGTGTGGCGCATGAGCTGCTTGACCGGGCCGTCGATGAATTCCCTGGTGCCCAGGATCGCGCCGCCGAGCACCCTGCCCTGGCCGTCGATGTGCTTGGTGCCGGAGTAGACGATCACGTCCGCGCCGAGCTCCCCGCAGCGCTGCAGCAGGGGAGTGGCAAAGACATTGTCGACGACGACCGTCGCCCCGGCGGCGTGCGCCAGTTCGCTGACGGCGGCGATATCCACGATTTCCTGCATCGGGTTCGACGGCGACTCGAAGAAAACCGCCGTCGTCGGTTCCGACAGCGCGGCGCGCCACTGCTCCAGGTCCGGGCCGTCCACGAAGACCGTCTCCACGCCCCAGCGGGGGAGGATTTCGTTGAGGATCACGAAGCACGAGCCGAACAGCGAGCGGGCCGCGACCACACGGTCGCCGGCGGCCAGCAGGGCGCCGAGGGCCGTGAAAACGGCGGACATGCCCGAGGCGGTGGCGAAGCAGGCCTCGGTGCCTTCGAGCAGCCGGAGCCGTTCCTGGAAGGTAGCCACCGAGGGGTTGCCGTAGCGGGAGTAGACGAAGCGCTCATCCTCGCCGGTGAAGGCACGCTCCGCGGCGGCCGCGGATTCGTAGACGAAGCCTGAGTTCAGGAAGATCGGCTCGGACGTTTCCTGGAAGCCCGTGCGGTCGAGCCCGCCGCGGACAGCCTGGGTGTCGGCGCTCCAGCCGGCGGCGTCAGGGTTGAAGGTCAACTTAGTGCTTTCCGGGGTTGGTGGGCAGGCCGCGGTTCTTCCAGCCGTTGACGGTGCGGTCGCCGTAGCGGTCCGGTTCGCCTTCAAAGCCCTCCAGGACGTTGTAGGACGTGTAGCCGGCTTCGGTCGCGGCGATCGCGGCGGCGATGGACCGGGCGCCGGACCGGCACAGGAAGACCAGTGCGGTGCCCTGCCCGTCGGTGGCCTGTTGTTCCAACTGCAGCTTCAGCTGTTCTATGAACCGCGCGTTGGGGATGCCGCCGGCAAGGTTCCACTGGATGAACAGCGGATCAGTGCGCGTTCCGCCTGCCGTCGCAGTGTCCGGGATGCCGATATGGGCCCATTCGCCCTCGGTGCGCACGTCCACCAGGATGGCGCCGTCCTCGAGCTTGGCCCAGGCCTCCTGCGGGCTGAGGTCTCCGGCGTAGCTCACGCTTGGCCCTCGCCGTCGAACTCCAGGTCATCCACGGCATTGGCGACGGCGGCATCGGCGCTGGCGATCGCCGCCGGCAGCACCACTGCCTGGGCCACGATGACGGTGCCGCCGTTGAACGTGGCGGCCGGACCGCCGTGCAGCACATAGCCCTCGGCCAGGGCGGCCGAGACGCGCTCGCAGAACGCACGGTCATCGGCGCCGGTGAACAGGCGGTACGCCAGTCTCTCCCCGCCGGCGCCGGGGCCTGCGGGGGACGGGGCTGGCACTGGACGGGTTGCTGTATCGGGGACAGCGGGGGCGGACGCGTCAGGCACGACGGATCTCCTTCTTTCACGCTTGCAGCTCGAATTTTCGATGTGCCGAGTATTCACCTGAGGCACCCCGCCGCGAAAGGGAGGGTTGCCGACCGGCCAGTCAGGGCTTGGCGCCGGTTCTCATTACTCCCCAAAAACGTAACACCCGCGACGCCGGCCCGCACCGCCGCCGTCGTCATGTTAAGTAACGGAATCCGCCGGACAGCGGGGACCCTTTCGGCGGTTCCGGGAGGATATCAACGGGACGTGAAGTCCCTTAGCGCCGGATGACATCTGGTGGCCGTAAACGCCCCGGAGGCCCTGCAGCCGGGCCCGTGGCTGCTCTCCGGACTTGCGGCCTTCAACCCGCCGTGGCTGGCTGAAAACCATATTCATTCCGCCGGGAAACCGGCGGCGAATAATCACGGGAAGTGCGGCCGGACGGGCCAATTCGGGTAGTCGAAGTAATGAATGTGAGTACTACCCGGAGGGCCCATTAATTCTGATCTATGAAGTTTCAAGTAGTTCATACTCGTGTCTTCCGATAGGCGACTCACCTTTACTGGAAGAGCAAGTTCAAGGTCTCCAGAAGGTCCCAAATGCCACGCAACATGCCGGGGGGCAATCGCGCTGTGCAATATATGCGCTGGTCAACGCCCAGAAGTTCACTCGCAGCCAATGACGGCTGCGTCGGTTGCCGTCATTGGCCCTGCCGGAGTTGCCACGGACTGCGTCCGCAAATGGCCCAACTTCCGCACCCAAGGCCCGGCCCTTTTCTCGGCCGGATCTGATGATCTGACAAAAAATCCCGGTTCAGCGCTGAGGGCTGCCGGTACTTCTACGAAGGAATTAGATTTCCATGGTCTCGATATATGTCTTGCTCATAGTTTTCCTGATCACTTTCCTGGTCGCCGCCGCCGTCGGCCGCCCTTGGTTCCATCGCCGGCTGCGCCGGCCCGAGCTGCTCCGAAAGATTTCCCTCGTTGTTGCCGGCACGCTGCTTTTGACGAATCTGGCGTGCTTCATCCTCGACGCGCCGGAATTCTGGCGGACCGCCGATTTCACCGCAACTCTCGGGGGCCTCGCGGCACTGGGCGTCGTCATGACGGCCCTGCGCACCGGCGGCGTCCCGGCCCGCCAGCCCCGCCGCGTACTGGCAATCGGCGCCCACCCGGACGACCTCGAACTCGCCTGCGGCGGTACCCTGGCCAAGTTCATCGACTCCGGACACGAGGTCCAGGGTCTCGTCATGAGCGACGGGAAACGTGGCGGGGACGCACTGGAGCGTTCGCTGGATGCGCAGCGGGGTGCTGAGTTCATGGGCCTCACCGGGATGACCCACCACAATTTCACTGACACGGAGCTGAACCGGCACAGCCAGGAAATGGTTGGTGTCATTGAGGCCGCGATTGCGCGCTACAACCCCGACATCATCCTGACGCACTCCAACCATGACCAGCACCAGGATCACCAGGCCGTCCACCAGGCCACGCTGCGGGCAGCCCGCCAGCATCACTCCATCCTCTGCTACGAGAGCCCTTCGGCGACGCGCGAATTCAATCCAAGCGTGTTCGTCGACATTGACGACTACATGGACGCCAAGGTCCAGGCGGTCAAGATGCACAGCGACCAGATCGCCAAGCCGTACATGACCCCCGAGCGTGTCCGCGGCATGGCCTCCTTCCGGGGCGGGCAGGCCCGGCGCAGGGCCGCCGAAGCCTATGAGCCCGTCCGCCTCCTGAGCACCGAAATGGAGAAGCTGTGAAGCCCCGGGTCCTGGTCACCGGCGCCGGAGGACCTGCGGGCAGCGCCATCGCGGCCCAGCTGAAGGCCCGCGGTATTCCCGTCCTCGGCACCGACGTCCGCGAGCTTCCCGCCGGGGCGGGCCTCACCGCCGTCCCCGTGCCGCCCGCATCCGACCCGGAGCTGGTCTCGGCGCTCCGCCGGCTGGTCGCCCTGGACGGCATCAACCTGGTCATCCCCACCGTCAGCGAGGAACTCCCGCAGCTTGCGGCATTCCGGGCAGCCTTCGGGGCGGACGTCCGCGTGATCATCGGCGACCCCGGTCCCGTGGCGGTTGCCAATGACAAGCTCTTTACCGCCTGGCAGCTGCAGTCGTCCGGAGTCCCCGTGCCACGGTTCGGCGTGCCCGGGGACTTCGCAGACGCGGCGGCGGCCATGGCCGCGCTGGGTGGTCCCGTCGTCGTCAAGCCCCGGGTGTCCCGCGGCGGGCGCGGCGTGATCGTCATCGACGGCAGCACGGACGTGGACTGGCACCATCTTCCGGACGGTCAGATCGTCCAGGAGTTCATCCCTGGCACCGAGTACGGGCCCATGGTGTTCGGCACCCCCGCGCATAACAGCGCCGCACCGTTCGTCGTCGTCGTGGAGAAGACGGAGCTGGCACAAGGCATCGTCGGCAACGCCGTCAGCACCCGAAGGGCCGAAGCGGGCGAAGCTATCGATGTGGGCAACGTGGCAATGGCCGCGGTCCGTTCGCTGGGCCTCACCGGCCCGGTAGACGTGGACGTCCGCCGCCGCGCGGACGGGACCCCCGTGGTCCTCGAGGTGAACGCCCGTTTCGGCGCGAACAGCGGACAGGCCCCGGAGCTGCTCGACGCCGTGCTGGCGTCCTTCGCCCTTCCGTCCTTCAACCCGGCGTCCTTCCGGCAGAGTACGGGGGCGTACGCCAATGTCCTGGTTTGAATCGGCCTTCGCCGCAGCCCTCCCCGCGGCCCAGCTCCTGCTCCTCGTTCTCGGCGTGCCGATCCTGGTCTTCGGACTGGTGAAGCTGCTGGTGCTGCCGCTCTCCGCCTGGTTCGAAATCCGTGCCACCGGCCGGCGGCGCCGCGAAGCCCCCACGCTGCGCGATGAATGGCCCAGCGTGTCGATCATCGTGCCCGCCTTCAACGAGGCGACCGTCATCACGAACTGTGTCCGGTCGATCCAGCTCACCCGGTATGACCGGTACGAGGTGATCCTCGTGGACGACGGCTCCACCGACAACACGGCCGAGCTGATGGCTGGTCTCGCCGCCGGGGATCCGCGGATCAAGGTGCTGACGCAGGCGAATGCCGGCAAGGGGGCCGCGCTGAACCTGGGTATCCGGAACGCCGAAGGGGAGGTCCTGATGTTCGTCGACGCGGACGGCATCTTCTCCCGGTACACCGTCGAGAGGATGCTCCAGGGCTTCGAGGACGGGCGCACCGGGGCGGTCTGCGGCGATGACCGTCCGGTCAACCTGAACCGGGTGCAGACCCGGATGCTGGCCTTCATCAGCCACATTGGCACCGGAATGGTCCGGCGTGCGCTGACCATGATCGGCTGCCTGCCCATCGTTTCCGGCAACATCGGGGCCTTCCCGCGCAACGTGGTGGAGGAGATCGGCCTGTTCCGCGAAGACACGGTGGGCGAGGACCTGGAACTGACCTGGCGCGTGCACAAGGCGGGTTACCGCGTGGTCTTCGCCCCCCGGGCGCTCGTCTACGCGGAGTCGCCGTCGACCGTCGGGGCCCTGTGGCGGCAGCGGGTCCGGTGGGCCCGCGGGCTGCTGCAGACCATGGCCGTCCACAAGGGCATGATCGGCAATGTCCGGCACGGCAGGTTCGGCGCGTACCTGCTGTTCAACGCCATCACCATGGTGGTCCTGCCCGTGGTCCAGATCCTGGTGCTCCTGGACCTGGCGTTCCTGCTCGCCCTGGGCTACAGCCCGCTCGGCGGCGACGCCTGGGCGGTCCTAGGCTGGCTGGGCATCATCGTGACGCTGGTGCTGACGGTGTGCGCACTGGGCATGAACCGGGCGTGGAAAGACCTGCGGCATGTATGGGTGCTGCCACTGATCCCGTTGTATTCCGTGTTCACCAGCCTGACCATGGTCGCTGCCCTGGGCCAGGAACTGCGGGGGAAGGAGGCCCGCTGGAACAAGCTCACCCGGACAGGGATCGTCAGCGTCAATGTTCCGCAGCCGCGCGCGGATGTGCGGGCTTGAAACGCGGGCTGGGCCTCCTGTCGGTGCTGGCGCTCGCCGCTACCTCGTGTTCCGCACCGCAGGAAGGCCCGGCAGCGGCGCCGGCCGCGGAGCGGACGGTCGGCGTCGGCTACGAAACAGTGGTTGACGCCGCCCACACCCTGCCGGCCCTGGCCAGGCGGCTCGACGAGGTGAACGCCAACAGCGTCACCATCAGCGTCGGCCGGCTGGACTGGACGGCCTTTCGCTGGGATGCCCACCCGGAACTGGAGGCCGTCCCGGGCCGCGACCACACAGCCGAGGCCATCAAAGCCCTGGGCACCGGCAGCGATGGCAGGAAACGGAGGATCACCCTGACCGTTGACCTGCTGATCCCGGGCTGGATCAGCACGAACCCCGGCCTGGCGGGCATCAACTTCGACGGCACGCGGTCCACGGACTTCGCCAGCGTCACCGCCCTCACCACCGGACCGGTCGGGGAGCGGCTCGTGGAGTTTGTGGCCGAGGTGACCCGGCGCTACCAGCCGGACGCGGTGGCCCTCACCGAGCTGATGTTCGACAACAACACGTACGGCGGCGACGACCGTGACTCCTACATGCTGACCACCGGCACCACCGACTGGCCGAGGCTGGGCAACGGGGACATCGACGTCGACCATCCGGGCATCGCGTCCTGGCGTTCCGAGGCGCTGGCCTCCGTGGTGGCCAAGGCGGCTGCGGCCGCGCACAGCAACGGAGCCGCCCTGGACATGGACGTCCGTGCGCCGTGGGACGATCCGGCCGGCGACCGCCCGGAGAGCGGCCACGATTACGCACTGCTGGCGTCGGCCGCGGACCGGCTGGTGGTGTGGAACTACTTCGGACTCAATGGCAAGGGGCCAGGCTATTCCGCCGAACTGGCACGGGCCATGGCGAAACGTCGCGGCAGCTTCGCCATCTCGGTAGGGATGTGGTCGAAGGACGGCAGCATCTCCGCCGCCGACCTGGCGAAGGGGCTGGAGGCGTCCGTCGCGGGAGGGGCGACCGCCGTCGCCGTCACCCCGTCCAGCATGCTCGACGACGACGCCTGGCGGGCGCTCCGGCGGGCATGGGCCTAGGCTGCCCATCAGGCGGGGCCCGGACTTTACGTGCCGCCCTTGACGCCGTAGGCTCACCGCTATCGTGTCTGGGAGCGGTGCATCACACCATCACACAGGAACTGGGGAACTGAATGAATCTGCGAAGCACCACACCGGCCGCACTCCTTCTTGCGGCAGCCTTTGCGCTCGCCGGATGCGCCGCCACGCCGGCGCCGTCAACCAGCCCTTCGGCGGCTGCAGCTGGTACGCCGGCCGCAAGCCCGTCATCCGCGCCGCCGGCCGCCTCCAAGGCCTACTCGGCGCCCGAACTGGCCGGTATCATCGCCGAGCTAAAGGACGCCGAAGGCCAGCCATTGACTGCCGTCCCTGCGGACCAGCTGGACCAGGGCATCGCCACCGCGCGGCAGATGATTTCCTCGGCCGTGATCTCGCCGGCAGAATGCGGGGTCCTCGCCGACAGCAGCGCGCAGATCCCCGAGGGCAGCACCTACGCCGCCGGTGGCTCACAGGCCGCCAAGGATGAAGCCATCACGGTGCTTACTCTCGTGGCGGTAACGGACCCGGAACTCCTGAACAAGGGTGTTGAGGCCTCGCTCGCGAACGGCGCGAAGTGTTCAACCTTCACTATGGAACTCCAGGGTCAGCGGATCACAAGCGATACGAAAGTCCTGGACGTGAAAACGGCCGGCGACAAGTCATTCAGTTCCCTCTCCACCCAGACGCTGCCCTCGGGGCAAACCATGACCACCGTGATGGTCATGGGCATCAAGGGGACACTGTCGGCCACGGCCGTGGCCTCGAGTGCCGGCCTCACATCGGCTGCAGCAGTGGACCTGGCCAGGCTCGTCGACGAGGCCCTCGCCAAGGGCTGACGCCCTGCGCTGCCTGGTTGACTGTCTGCCTGTCTTCCGGCCTGCTACTCGATCGTGGCGTAGAGGGCGTTGAGCTCGTCCGTGAGCTGCCGGCGCAGCTCCGGGGTGCCGATTTCCTTGCCGTCGATGTGGTTGACGGGCGCCAGCAGCCGGATGCTGGAGATCAGCCAGACGGCGTCGGCGTCGTACAGGTCATGGGGTTCCAGCGGCCCGTAGCCCAGCTCCCAGCCGGCGGCCTTGGCCGCGGTGAACAGAGCGCCCTGCGAGGTGCCGGGGAGGATCCCGCTGTCGAGCTGCGGAGTGATGAGGCGCCGGATGGTGCGGACCCCGCCGGCCCCGTCGTCGGAGGTCTCCAGATGCGCGAGCAGCACTGTCGACGTCGGACCCTCCAGGACCCGGCCGTCCGAGGAGGTGAAGATAACGTCGTCCGCGCCCTGGGCGTGCGCGTACCGCAGCGCGGCCATGTTGACGGCGTAGGACAGCGTCTTGGCGCCCAGGAGCAGCCAGGGGGCCCGTTCGCCGACTTCGCTGTCGTAGCCGCGGTCCAGCAGGATCGCGTCGACACCGGTCTCGCGCTGCCGCCGCCCGGCGGGGCCGGGGGCGGACGCCTGGACCCAGCAGGTGGGCGTCCCCGCGCCTTCGACGCCGCGGGTCACGAGCAGCTTGACCACGAGTTCGTCGTCTTCCATTGCCCCGGTCCCCGGCAGGTGCCGGCTGCGGTATTCGGTGATTGCCGTCGCGATGGCGCGGCGCCAGGCTTCCTCCGCGGGGATGTCCAGCTCCAGCAGCCGTGCGGATCCGGCCAGCCGGTCCAGGTGCGCCTGGAGCTTGCGGGGCTGCCCGCCGACGGCCAGCAGCGACTCGAAGACCCCGTCGCCGCGGGTGGCGCCCTGGTCTGTGGCCATCAGCTGCGGCTTGGACGCATCGGCCAGCCGGCCGTCCTCGAAGGCGGGGTCGAGGAAGACGAGCACCGTGGCGGGGGAGGGGGCGGCAGCAGGGGAAGTCATGGCTTCAGCTTAGTGCGGCGGGCATCGGGATAGGATTTGACCGTTGCCCGTTCCGGAACTGTTCCGCGGGTCTGGAACCTGAGGGGTACGCCTGTGCTGTGGCCGTTTTCGCTGGCGGGATCACTCCCGTCCTGGGTGATCCTGATCCTGACCGTGGTGGACCTCGCCATCCGGGTGCTGGCCCTCGGCATCATCCCGGGAAACCGCCGTCCCACCACGGCCATGGCCTGGCTGCTGATCATCTTCTTCGTCCCGGCTGTGGGCCTGGTCCTGTTCCTGCTGTTCGGCAACTTCCGGCTCTCCCGCAAGCGCAGGGCGCAGCAGGACGCCGTGAACACCAGAGTCCGGGCCGGCACCTCCGAGCTGGCCATGCTGGAAAGCCGCTACGAGGGCCCGGAATGGGTGTCCTCCGCGGCGGAACTGAACAAGACTCTGGGCTCGCTGCCGATGGTGGACGGCAACCACGTGGAGCTCCTGCCCGGCTACCCGGACTCGATCAAGGCGATGGCGGCCGCAGTCCGGAAAGCCGAATCCTTCGTCAACGCCGAGTTCTACATCCTGAGTTCGGACCACGTCACGGACGATCTGCTGACCGCGATGGAAGAGGCCGCCGAGCGCGGCGTCGAAGTCCGGCTCCTCTTCGACCACCTGGGAACCCTGCGGATCAAGGGCTACAGCAAGCTGATCGCCAGGCTCAAGCGGAGCAAGATCTGCTGGCGGCCCATGCTGCCGCTGCGTCCCGTGCACGGGCAGTGGCGCCGCCCGGACCTGCGCAACCACCGCAAGATCATGGTGATCGACGGCGAAGTGGCCTTCACCGGATCGCAGAACCTGATCGAGCCCTCCTACAACAACCCGCGGCACCGCAAGGTGGGCCGCGAATGGGTCGAGCTGATGGCCTGCCTGCGCGGGCCCATCGTCACGACACTCAATGTCGTCTTCGCCACCGACTGGCTCAGCGAGACCGACGAGTCGCTTGAGCAGCAGCTGGCGCACCGGCCCGAACTGCACGCCGGCAACATCACGGCCCAGGTGGTGCCCAGCGGCCCCGGCTTCATCACCGAAAACAACCTGCGGCTCTTCAACACGCTCATCTACTCGGCGCAGCACAAGATCTCGATCTGCAGCCCCTACTTCGTCCCCGACGACTCGCTGCTGTACGCGGTGACGACGGCGGCGCAGCGCGGCGTCGACGTCGAACTCTTCGTCTCGGAAAAAGGCGACCAGTTCCTGGTCCACCACGCCCAGCAGTCCTACTACGAGGCGCTCCTGGAGGCCGGGGTGCGGATCTACCTGTACAAGGCACCGTTTGTGCTGCACGCCAAGCACTTCACCATCGACAACGACGTCGCCGTGCTGGGCTCCAGCAACATGGACATGCGCTCGTTCTCGCTGAACCTCGAGGTCTCGGTGATGCTCCTCGGCGAGGACATCGTGCGGCGGATCAGCGCGGTGGAGGACACCTACCGGGGCATTTCCCGCGAACTGACCCTCGAGGACTGGATGAAGCGGCCGATGGGGGTCAAGTACGTGGACAACGTCGCCCGCCTGACGGCCACCCTGCAGTAGGCGTCAGCCCGGCGGGAATTCCGCGCCGAGTGCCGAGAGGACCCCGAAGGCCTTGGTCCGGATCTCCTCGTATTCCTCCTGCGGCGAGGAATCCGCCGTAATCGCACCGCCGACGCCGAGGCTGAGCCCGGTGCCGCCTCCGGGTTGCCCGCTGAGCACAAGGGTCCGGATCGCGACGGCGAGGTCGGTGGCCCCGTTCAGTGAGAAGTAGCCGATCGCGCCGGAGTAGACGCCCCGGGGCGCGCCCTCAAGCCGGTCGAGGATGGCCATGGTGCTGACCTTCGGGGCGCCGGTCATGGAGCCGGCGGGGAAGCACGCCGCGACCGCCTCGGCCCGGGGCATTCCGGGGCTGAGCCGGGCATCGATGGTGCTCACCATCTGGTGGACCGTGGCGTAGCTTTCGACCGCGCAGAGCCGGCTGACCGACACCGAGCCGGGCACGGCGAAATGGCTGAGATCGTTGCGGAGCAGGTCCACGATCATGATGTTCTCGGCACGGTCCTTCGGGGAGGACTCGAGTTCCTCCCGCAGCTGTGCGTCCCGCGCGGGGTCCGTGTCCCGGTGCCGGGTGCCCTTGATCGGCTCGGCGCGCATCCCGCCGTCGGCCGCGATCCGCAGGAACCGTTCGGGCGACGTGCTGGCCACGGTGAGGTCCCCAAAGCGCAGGTAGCTGGCGAACGGGGCCGGATTCCGCCGGCGCAGCGCCAGGTAGGCCTGCCGCGGGTCCAGGGCTGAGCCGGGAAGTTCTGCCGTCAGCGCGGTGGTCAGGCAGACCTCGTAGGTGTTGCCCTCGGCAATTTCGTACTGGGCCTCGGTGATCTTTGACTTGTAGGCCACTTCCGAGTCCCGTGCGGTGAAGTCCAGGGGTGCGTGGCCGGGGGCAGCAGGTTCGGCGCCGCCGTTGGCCTGGCCCTCCGGCCCGGATGCCGCCGCCGGGTGCCTGCCGCCTGCCTCGGTGACGGCAGCGCGGGCCGTCTGGAGCCAGTCCCCGGCGTCGGCGGTGTCCAGGGTGAGCAGCCAGGCGGTGCGTTCCACATGGTCCAGCACCACGGCGCGGCCGGCGAACAGCAGGCAGGCGTCGGGGGATTCGGCCGTGACGTCACTGCCGCCTGTCTCGCGTTTGAGTTCGTAGCCGAGGTAGCCGAGCCAGCCCAGGGTGAACTCGCACGGGTAGCCCTCGGGGCCGCGGAGGGCCCGGCGGCCCCAGACGCCGTCGAGCCAGCGGAAGAAGGGGCCCTCGGTTTGGACGCTGGCGTTGCCGATGCTCACCCGGGTGCTGCCCGAACTGTGCCGGACCGACTGGCCGAAGGGGCCGCCGTCGTCCGCCAGGATGCTGAAGCGGCTCCGTTCCGCGGCATTGCCTTCGGGGGCCAGGGACGAGTCGAGCCAGACGGCATTGGCCGAGCGGCCGAAGAGGGACTCGAACAGCCGGGCAGGGTCCGGGGCGGCGTCGATCCGTTCGGCGCGGAGCTCGAGCCCGCGGCGGGCGGCAAGCTCCGGGAGCAGCGCCTGGGACAGCGCCGGCAG
>Ga0213837_1001475_pt1 | contig 12677 bp, 7 predicted proteins | sample SWPATP12_FD_160572 | JGI IMG/M metagenome (GOLD analysis project Ga0213837, IMG submission 160572) | Coastal seawater microbial communities from Marineland, Florida, United States - SWPA TP1 #2 | ecosystem: Environmental > Aquatic > Marine > Coastal | place: USA: Florida | collected 2016-08-06
TCGGCATTGGCAGTCCCGTTGTAGACAGACTGGCCGTTGATGCCGCTGGGATCGACAGTGTTCTTCTCCATGTACTGGATGGTGCCGTCCGGCTTGCGCAGGAGAAGCAGGTTCTCCTGGCACTCGGTGGTTGCGTCATCCGCGACCGTGGTCCCCGATGCCGTGTAGCCCGCCGGCGTCCCGGCCAGGTTGCCCAGCTGGAACTTGCAGTCGGCGGTGGCGAACGCGTCAGCCTTGAGCGAGTGCGCGTTGGTGTTGCGCATGATCATCTCGGCAAAGGAGTTGCTCTCCAGCTGCGCCCGCAGGTTCATGCCGGGGGTGCGCAGGAGGTAGTAGAAGCGGTCACCGTTCTGCAGATCGGTCAGCTGGTTCTCGAACACGTAGTTGAACGTGCTGCCCAGGAGGCCGCCGAAGAGGTTGGTCTTCTCCGCAAGGCCGCCGACCCAGAGGTCGACCCTGTTCAGGCCGGTCTCCTGCGTCGCCCACGGGCCGGCACTGTTCATGAAGTCCGTCATGTCAGCCGTGGGAGGAGTCGCCAGGGTGCCCGGATCAACGATCGCCTTGGCCGCTGCCCGCTTGCCCGCCAGCGTGGTTTCGCTGGTGATCGTCGGGTAGGTGCCGTAGGCGGCAACAAAGTTGATCAGCGACTCCGGGTGCTTGAGGTTCTGGCCGAAGTCAGCCCAGCTCGTGTAGGGAGCCAGCTGGGCGTCGCCCGTAGCGTTGTTGATCTGGCGCCGCAGCTCGTTGAGCGGCGGTACGCCCTCGGAGCGTGCGCGCGTCATGTTGATCGTTGCCAGGTCCAGGGGAAGGCCCAGCAGGTTATTGCGCAGGGTACTCGTCACGAACTCGTCGAGTTCGTTGCCGACCTGGTCGCTCATGCCCATGACGATGCTGCCGGCGGCCTCTTCCGAGGTCATGGACCCCGCCGAGCCGCCGTTGATGTACTCGGGCGGGTTCAGGAAGCCGTTCAGCAGGGAGATGGAGTTATCACTGCCGTCCGCGTTGGTCCGGGAGATCGTCTCGGTCAGCATGGAGTGCCCGAACCGGTAGACCGCGTGGGCGAACTCCGCACGAATGGCCGAGTCGATCTCCGTGTGGTAGACGTGGAAGGGCTGGACCGCGGGCTGGACCTTACGGGCGAACTCTTCGAAGACCAGGTGCTGGTATTCCATCTCCGTGACGAACCGGGCCGCCTGGAACAGGCGCTCGCCGTTCCAGCCGTTGGCACCCGCGGCCAGCTTCCACTCGGCCAGCGCGGCAACGCCGGTGGTCGAAGTGTCGTTGGTCAGGGTGTTCTGGATGTCAGCCACGAGCCGGTCGTGCTCCGAGTGGAACACCTGGTGGATCGCGGTGAGGCCGATGTTCTCGTTGACGCGACCGTCACCGGCACAGAAGTGCGCGTTGAGCATTTCGTCGTCGTAGGTGCCGGCGGGCTGGTTCGCAAAATCTGCCGAGGCCGTGTTGTCAGCGTCCGGAGTGGGCGCGACCGGCGGCGTGGCAGGGTTGTGGTCCGTGTCCTGCGGCGACGGATCGGCGTTGTGCGCGATGTCGGTCAGGAACGGGGTGTCGAAGTGCCGCACGTTCGCCGGCACCGGCACGGGAGTTGCCGTGTTGCCCTCGACCAGACCGGTCAGGGTCACGTACTGCGGCAAGCCACGGGCCGGGCCGGGGATGAACTTGCCGTACGGGTCCGCTGCGATCATCGGGATGTTGGTGACGTCTTTGTCTTCGAGCTTGAGACCCAGGAAGATCTCCGCCTGGGACTTGACTGTTGCCCACGTGGCCATGCCATTCGCGGTGGGGCCTGCGACGCCGCCAAGGAGCTTGCCGGTTGCGACCGGCCGTCCGGCGGTGTTGTTGATGTATTCCCGCAGGAACACCTGGTGGGACGGGTGGGACGTGTAGGTCTGGGACTGGTCCACGTATGGCGAGTCCGTGTTGGCGGCTTCCTGGACGTCATCCGCGGTACCCAGGATGCCGTCGGTGCCCGGCTGGTTCTGGGCCCTGGTGAGGACCATGAACGCGTTCGGACTGTTCGGCGCAACCTCGTCGCCCGTGCCGGCCTTGCCGTCGGGGCCGACTGTAATCAGCGGGTCGTCGGCCTTGAGCGGCACGAAGACCGTTCCGCCGCCCTTGACCGTCTGGTCTACACCGTGGTCAAAGAACTGCCCGAACAGGGTGAACAAGGAGTTGTACGGTGGGGAGAGTCCGACGTCGGTGGTGACATTGGGAATGAACAGCGTAGATCCGGTGGGGACACAGCCGGCGGGGATGCCGGGAGCACTGGTCGCGGGGTCAGGATCGGTGGTGCAGGGGAACAGTCCGGGATTGCCCTGTGTCCTTACCGGGAAGCCGGCAGCGGCCACAGCGGCAGGATTGGTGGACGTCTGGTCCACGATCAGGTTGCTGATTTGGCGGGGCTGGGAGTCGAAAACGTTGCCCGACTTCTGCTGGTAGGAGGACGGACCGGCAGGGCCGAATCCGGCCGGGACCGATTCCGCGTTACTGAATGACGGCGTCGCGTGACGCGGGAATACCTGGTCAGCGGCCCCGAATGTTTCGCGGCCCTTGATCAGGTTGTTGCAGGAGCCGTCGACCGTGCGGAGGCCGTACGAGGTGAGGGCGTCGGGAATCTGGTTGGGGCCCGTTCCGATGAGGGCCCCGCAGGGGCCGGTGGCCGACGTCGTGTTGGCGACGTGCGCCTCGGCGATCTTGATCTGCTTGAGAATGTAGGCCAGGTCGGCCGCGGTGACGGTGAAGCCTGCGCCGACGGGTGCCGGCGCGGCGTTGGCGACAAGCGCCGTTGTGGTGAGCCCGATGAAACTCAGCAGGGTCATCGCTGTCCCTGCGGCAACTGCGCGGGTTGGTCGACTAAAGACACGTCTTTGGCCGTCGACCTTCCTGCATGCGAACAAATTCATTGCACACCTGCCTCTTCGAGTGAGTGATGGTGCTAAGGGTGCTGGGTGTTTCCTTGGGGAAAGCTGGAACCGGCCGGTAACTTACGAGCCGGACCGCAGTCCGGTGATTTCCGGCGCCCCCGGCCACCCGGATCGCGGGCCGCGGGTACGCGCGCCGTCGCTTTGGGTTACTCGCCCGGAGCCCGACGGCGGCAAAGTAGCCTACGCGGGCAGTACTGCGCCGGCGGGCCGAGGGCAGATAACAGACGGGTAACGCCTACGTCCGCGGGACCCGACTTTTGGCCGTCGTCTACTTGCCGCAGGCCTGCAGCGGCTTCGGAGCACTCGCCGGGGCGCGGGTCCGGGTCACTGCACGGGCGGCGCCGGCGGATCGCTTGCGGCGCTCCGGTCGAGCTGATAGGCCTGACGGTAGGGTGCAAAGATGCATAGAGGCACATCCGCGTGCCGTCCTGTCCGGGCGGCGGTTGCAGAAGGGAAGTTCACGTGACTCGCAAGACTCCTCAGGTCGAGGAACCGTCCGAGAAAGACCTTGTTGTCGAGAGCGGGCCGAAGAGCTGGGCCGCAGGAGTTCCGGGCGTGTACCACTCCATGAAGCCGGCCATCGAGCAGATGGGGCTGAACCGGACCCGCAAGACTGTCATGGCCATGAACCAGAAGGACGGCTTCGACTGCCCGAGCTGCGCGTGGCCGGACCCGCACCACCGCAAGGCGTTCGAATTCTGTGAGAACGGGGCCAAGGCCGTCACCTGGGAAGCGACCCCGGTGGTGGTTCCCGGAAGCTTCTGGGCCGAGAATTCCGTCAGCGAACTGCGCGGCCGGTCCGAGTACTGGCTCGGCATGCAGGGCAGGCTCACGGAGCCGGTCTACAAGCCGGCCGGAGAGGACCATTACAAGCCTGTCAGCTGGGACGAAGCACTCCGGCTTGTGACCGACAAGCTCAAGGGGCTGGACTCCCCCGACCAGGCGGCGTTCTACACGAGCGGCCGGACGTCCAACGAGGCGGCCTTCCTGTACCAGCTGGTGGTCCGCGGCTACGGCACTAACAACCTGCCGGACTGCTCCAATATGTGCCACGAATCCTCCGGCTGGGCCATGGGCCAGACCATCGGCATCGGCAAGGCAACCGTCAGCTTCGACGACTACGCCAACGCGGACCTGATCATCGTCATGGGCCAGAACCCGGGCACCAACCACCCCCGGATGATGACGGAGCTTGAGAACTGCAAGCACAACGGCGGCGAGATCGTGGCCGTCAATCCGCTTCCCGAGGCCGGTCTGCGCCGGTACAAGAACCCGCAGCAGGTCAACGGAGTCATCGGCCACGGCGTCCAGATCGCGGACCAGTTCCTGCAGATCCGCATCGGCGGGGACATGGCGCTGCTGCAGGCCGTCTCCAAGCGCGTCCTCGACGCCGAGGCGAAGAACCCGGGGACCGTCCTGGATCACGCGTTCCTGGCCGAACACTGCGAGGGACTCGAGGAGCTCAAGGCGCACCTGGCCCGGCTGGATGAGCGTGCCGTGCTGGAAGCCACCGGCCTCCGCAGCGAGGACATCGACGAGCTCGCCGCGCGGTACCTCAAGGCCGAGAAAGTCATCATCACCTGGGCCATGGGCATCACGCAGCAGAAGAAGGGCGTGGCCACCATCAAGGAGATCATCAACCTCCTGCTGCTCCGCGGCAATATGGGCAAGCCGGGCGCCGGCGCCTCCCCGATCCGCGGGCACAGCAATGTGCAGGGCGACCGCACCATGGGCATCTGGGAACAGATGCCGCAGTCCTTCATGGAAGCCCTCGGCAAGGAGTTCGCCTTCGAGCCGCCCCGCGAGCACGGCACGGACGCCGTCGAAACCATCAACCAGATGCGCGCTGGCGAAATCAAGGTATTCGTCGCCCTGGGCGGAAACCTCGTGGCGGCCATCTCGGACACGAATGCCGCCGAAGCCGCGATGGAAAACACAGAGATGACAGTCCAGATCTCGACCAAGCTGAACCGGTCCCACACCGTGACCGGACGAGAGGCGCTGATCCTCCCCACGATGGGCCGGACCGAGATTGACATCCAGGAATCCGGGCCCCAGTTCGTGTCCGTGGAAGACACCGTCTGCGCCGTGCATCCGTCCTGGGGAAGCGTGGAACCGGTGTCGCATCACCTGCTCTCGGAGCCGGCCATCGTGAGCCGGCTGGGCAAGCTTCTGGTCGGCGACAAGATCAAGGCCGACTGGGACGGCTTTGAAAAGAACTACGACCTCATCCGCGACCACATTTCGCGGGTTGTGGGCGGGTGCAAGGACTATAACCAACGGATCCGGCAGGACGGCGGCTTTGTCCTCGCGAACGGCCCCCGTGACTCCCGCACGTTCCCCACACCCACCGGCAAGGCCGTGCTGACGGTCAATGACCTGGAACACGTCGACCGGCCGGAAGGCACCCTGATCCTGCAGAGCATGCGCTCCCACGATCAGTTCAACACCACGATCTACTCGCACAACGACCGCTACCGGGGCATCAAGAAGGGCCGCCACGTGGTGTTCGTGAACCCGGACGACATCGCCGAACTTGGCCTTGCCGACGGGCAGTACGTGGACATCCGCGGCGTGCACGAGGACGGCGAGGAGCGCGTGGTCCGCAAGTTCCGCGTGGTGGCGTACCCCACGGCACGCGGCTGCGCGGCCGCCTACTATCCCGAGGCCAACGTGCTCGTCCCGCTCAACCACACGGCCGAGGGCAGCAACACCCCGATCTCTAAGGCGGTCATTGTCCGGCTGGAGCCGAGCCTGGACCAAACACCGGACGGTGCGGCGACAATCCCTGCCGGCGTGGCGTCGCCTTAGGCTCACGCGTGCACGGGGCGGGGCCACGGGACACGCCCGGCCCCCGCCCCGGCCGCGGGACATAACACCAACATGCCCGTCCCCGGGCATCACCGCTGAGCATGTGGCGGCACCGGCGCCCGGGCGCGGACGTTACTGGGCCCGCTTGGTCCAGCCCTCTTCGTCCGGACCGCCGGACTCGCCGTGCTCGCAGAGCTCAATGACCTTGTTCGACGCGGCGTGCACGGCCTCCTGGGTGCCCTTGCGGCCGTTGGTGGACGCGGTGCCGGCCGCGTAGCCCACGATAAACGCGCTGATGGCGTCAGCATGCGGCCCGACGGCTTTGACGGATTCGTCGGCGACCTGGACGATCTTGTCGTGGTCGACTTCCAGGTCAAGGATCTGCAGGGCCTGGATGAGCCGACTGCTCCAATGCCGCAGCGAGCTGTCTTCGTCTCGGGACAACGTCATTGCTACTCCTTCTCGCGGGGTGAATGGATCGTCTAACCCTCAAGGGTTAGCACCCGTCCCGGTGTTGCGCAACGCAACACGGCATCAGGCGCCTCAGCTCCAGAGCGCCACGTGGAACTTGGACCCCCGCCGTTCCAGCCCCCGCGAACCGCCGGGAGCGACCATGGCCGCGGTGGCATCGGCGGTGGCGGCAAACCTTTGCAGGGTCCGCGCCATGGTGGTGGCCCGCCGGCGGTCCAGAGTGCTGGCCCACCAGAGCCCGGAGACCGGTGTCCCGGCCACCGGCACCCGGATCAGGGCGCCGGTGCGGATTTCAGCCCGGACAATGTGTCCGAGCGCCATCATGGTTCCTTCACCGGCCCGGACAGCGGCGAGGGCCTCCGTTTCGCTGCTTAACCGGACGATCTCAGGCGCCACCCCCTGGGACGCCAGCCAGCGCCCCTCCTCGCTGGCGGGCTGGATGCCCGCGGGGCCGGCGAACCACGGCCTGCCCAGCAGCTCGGCCAGCGCCACGGGCCCGTGGAGCGAGGCGAGGGGATCCCCGGCGGCCGCCACAACGACCCGCTGGTACCGCAGGAACGCGACGGAATCCAGGCCGAGGTCGCCAGTACCGTGGGAACCAGCACCGTTGGGAACGGCGCCGCTGCCGACGCCGGGCCGCACGCCCAAGGCGACGTCATAGACGCGCTCGAGCATCAGCGGCGCAATATCCTCCGCGTCCTCCACGACCACATCGACGGAGGCGCCGGGAACCCGGCGGGTGAAGAGGTCCAGCAGGCGCCCGGCAGCATGCTCCGCAAACGGCGCAGTCGCGACGATTTTCAGGCGCCCGGCCTCGGTCTGGGCGTGCGCCACCTCCCACCGGGCCTTGTCCGCCAGGCCTACGATGTCCTGGGCGTACTCGGCAAGTGCCCGGCCGCCGGGTGTCAGCGCAATCCCGCCGTGGGCACGCACGAACAGCGGGTCACCAAGGTCCTGCCGCAGGGCGGCGAGCGCCGTCGAAACGGCGGGTTCGCTGACTCCGAGGTGAGCTGCGGCGGCTTGAAGTGAGCCAAGCTTGGCCACCAGCGCGAACGTCCGCAACTGTCCCAATGTCATCGCCACGGCTTCATAACCTTTCGCTTATGACGATATTGACATCTCAGTTCAGCCGGGGCAAGACTGACCTCAATCCGGCGCTCGACATCCGCTGCAGTATGCCGCCGGCCGTTCGGAGTGAGGTAGGGACTATGCAGATTCCGGCTCCATTTGACTACGTGCGCGCCACCACCGTGGACAACGCGCTGGAACTTCTGGCCCGTTACGGCCCCGAATCCCGGGTGGTGGCCGGCGGCCACAGCCTCCTGCCGATGATGAAGCTCCGCCTGTCGCGGCCCGAATGGCTAATCGACATCAACGACCTCTACGAACTGGACTTCATCCTCCGGGATGGCCTCAAGCTAAGGGTCGGTGCCCTGACGCGCCACACGACTTTGCTGGAGTCGGACGAGGTCGCCGCGCTGTTCCCCATTGTGCGGGACGCCGAATTGGTGATCGCCGACCCCGTGGTGCGCAACCGGGGCACTATCGGCGGCTCACTCTGCCAGGCCGATCCTGCCGAGGACCTCTCGACCGTTTGTGATGTCCTGGGGGCCGAGGCAGTGATCCGCGGCCCGGGCGGCGAGCGCACCCTGTCCATGTCCGAGTTCCACCGCGGACCCTACGAAACGGCAGTCGGGCCGGATGAGCTGCTCTGCGAGCTCAGGTTCCCCATCCGCCCCCACTCGGCCAGCGCCTACGAGAAGGTCGAACGCCGGGTGGGTGACTGGGCCGTCGGCGCCGCCGGCGCCGCCGTCTCCCTCGCGGCGGACGGGACGGTTGCCGACGCCGCCGTCGGGCTCACGGCCCTGGGCCTTGACCATACGGTGGCCGAAGCCGCGGACGTGCTCCGCGGCAAGCGTCCGGACGAGGAGCTGTTCGCTGAGGCCGGCAGGCTCGCAGCCGCAGCGTGCAATCCGGTACCGGACCAGCGCGGCCCGGTCGACTACAAACGGCATCTCGCCGATGAGCTCACCCGGCGGGTACTGCGGCGGGCCTGCGCCCGTGCCGCCCAGATGCAGGAAGGCTGAACCCGATGCAGATCAGCATGACAGTCAACGGCAGCGACGTCACGAGCGATATTGAGCCACGCGTGCTGCTGGTCCATTACATCCGCGAGGTCCTGGGCCTCACGGGTACGCACTGGGGCTGCGACACGAGCAACTGCGGGACGTGTGTAGTCCTGATGGACGGGCAGCCCGTCAAGTCCTGTACCGTCCTGGCCGCCATGGCCGCGGGGCACGACATCCGCACCGTCGAGGGGCTGGCCACCGGCGGCACGCTCGACCCCGTCCAGCAGGGCTTCATGGAGGAACACGGGCTGCAATGCGGGTTCTGCACCCCCGGGATGATGCTCACGGCCCGTGCACTGCTGGATAAGAATCCGCACCCCGACGACGCCGAGATCCGGCAGGCCATTTCCGGTCAGATCTGCCGGTGCACGGGTTACGCGACGATTGTCCGCTCGGTGCAGTGGGCCGCCGCCCATCCTGCCGGCAGCGGCCTGGACGACGCACCGGCGGCAGACGAGGTACTCGACGGTACGGATACCGCAGTCCCGGATGTCGCTACGGAGACGGTCGCAACGGAGACCGAGGACACTGAGGTGAAGGCATGACTGTCATCCATGACCGGCCGTCAAACCCGGCCGCCGGCGACGCGGACCGACCGATCGGCTACGGCCGCATCCAGCGGAAGGAAGACCCGCGCTTCGTGCGCGGCAAGGGCCACTACCTGGATGACATCGTGCTGCCGGGGATGCTGCACGGCGCCATCCTGCGGGCTCCGGTGGCGCACGCCCGGCTCGTGTCCATCGACACCACTAACGCCCTGGCCCATCCAAAAGTGGTGGCAGTCATCACGGGGAAGGATCTTCTTGGCCTCAAGCTCGCGTGGGCGCCGACGCTCTCCGCGGATGTCCAGGCCGTCCTGGTCACGGACAAAGTCCGGTTCCAGGGTCAGGAGGTCGCGTTCGTCGTGGCCGAGGACCGGTATGCCGCCCGGGACGCCCTGGAGCTGATCGACGTCGAATACGATGTCCTCCCCCCGCTGGTGGACGCCCGCAAGGCGCTTGACCCGGACGCGCCCGTGATCCGCGACGAGATCGAGGGCCGGACGGACAACCGGATCTTCGACTGGGAGATGGGCGACAAAGCCGAAGCTGATGCGGTGTTCGCCACTGCCGACGTCGTAGTCAGCCAGGAAGTCGTGTACCCCCGGGTCCACCCCGCACCGATGGAGACCTGCGGCGCCGTCGCCGACTTCGACGCCGTCAACGGCAAACTGACCCTCTACGAAACCACCCAGGCCCCGCACGCGCACCGGACCCTGTTCGCAATCGTCGCCGGCATCCCCGAGCACAAGATCCGGATCGTGTCCCCCGATATCGGCGGCGGCTTCGGCAACAAGGTCGGTATCTATCCGGGCTATATCCTCGCCGTCGTCGGCTCGATCGTCTCCGGCCGGCCGGTCAAATGGGTGGAGGACCGCTCAGAGAACCTGATGTCGACCTCGTTCGCCCGGGACTACATCATGCAGGGCGAAATCGCGGCGACCAAGGACGGCAAGATCCTTGCGTTACGCACCCACGTGCTGGCCGACCACGGCGCGTTCAACGCCACCGCCCAGCCCACCAAAAACCCGGCGGGCTTCTTCTCCATCTTCACCGGCAGCTACGACCTTCAGGCCGCCCACTGCTCCGTCACCGGCGTCTACACCAACAAGGCGCCCGGCGGGGTGGCCTATGCGTGTTCGTTCCGCGTCACCGAGGCCGTCTACCTGGTTGAGCGGATGGTGGACGTCCTGGCCCGCAAGCTGAACATGGACCCGGCGGAGCTGCGGCTCAAGAACTTCATCAAGCCGGAGCAGTTCCCCTATGCCAACAAGACCGGCTGGGTCTACGACTCGGGCAACTACGAGGCCGCCATGCGGCTGTCGATGCAGCTGGCCGGGTACGAGGACCTGCGGCGCGAGCAGGCAGAAAAGCGCGAGCGCGGGGAACTCATGGGTATCGGGGTCTCGTTCTTCACGGAAGTTGTGGGCGCCGGCCCCCGGAAGCACTTCGACATCGTGGGCCTCGGCATGGCCGACGGCGCCGAGTTGCGCGTCCACCCCACCGGCAAAGCCGTGGTGCGGCTCTCGGTGCAAAGCCAGGGGCAGGGCCACGAGACCACGTTCGCGCAGATTGTGGCCGAGGAGCTCGGCATCCCGCCGGAGGACATCGACGTGGTGCACGGGGACACGGACCAGACCCCGTTCGGGCTCGGCACGTACGGCAGCCGTTCGACGCCGGTCAGCGGCGGCGCGGTGGCCCTTGTCGCCCGGAAAGTGCGTGAGAAGGCCAGGTTGATCGCCGGGGCCATGCTCGAGACCCGGCCCGAGGACCTGGAGTGGGAAAAGGGCCGCTGGTTCGTCAAGGGCGACCCCAGTGTTGGAAAGACCATCGCCGAGATCGCCATGGGCGCCCACGGCACCGTTGCGCTGCCCGAGGGCGTGGACGGCAACCTCGACGCCGAGGTCACCTACGACCCGCCCAACCTCACTTTCCCGTTCGGTGCCTACATCTGCGTCGTCGACGTCGACCCCGGCACGGGACACGTTAAGGTCCGGCGCTTCATCGCGGTGGATGACTGCGGCACCAGGATCAACCCGATGATCATCGAGGGCCAGGTGCACGGCGGCCTGACCGACGGCGTTGGCATGGCCCTCATGGAGATCATCGAGTTCGACGAGGCCGGCAACTGCCTGGGCGGATCCTTCATGGACTACCTGATCCCCACGGCCATGGAGGTGCCGGACTGGGAGACCGGATTTACCGTCACACCGTCCCCGCACCACCCGATCGGGGCGAAGGGCATCGGCGAGTCCGCGACCGTCGGCTCACCGCCGGCGATCGTCAACGCCGTGGTCGACGCCCTCGCGCCATTCGGCGTCACCCACATGGACATGCCCTGCACGCCGGCCCGTGTCTGGGCAGCCATGCAGGGCCGGGCAAGGCCGCCGATCTGATGCCCGCCGCCGCCGATACCCTGGCCGCCAGGGCGGAAGAACTCGCCGGCCGCCGTGAACCGTTCGTCCACGCCACGGTGGTCCGCGCCCAGCATCCCACCAGCGCCCATGCCGGGGACACCGCCCTGGTGCTGCCCACTGGGGAGATCCAGGGCTTTGTGGGCGGAAACTGCGTGGAGGCATCGGTCCGCGAGTACAGCCTGCAGGTTCTGGCCTCCCAGGAGCCACTCCTGTTGCGGGTGCTGCCCGGCGAACCGTCCCGCACCGCCGAGGAAGGCGCCGTCGAGGTCTCCAACCCGTGCCTCAGCGGCGGCGCGATCGAGATCTTCCTCCAGCCCCGCATCCCGGCACCCCGGGTCCTTGTGGTGGGCACGACGCCGGTGGCGCAGGCCCTCGCGACGCTCGGCTCCGGCGTCGGCCTGGAGGTCGAACTCACCGACGGCGAATCCGCGGACCCCCACGGAGACGATGCGGCATTGATCGTCGCCTCGCACGGAAAGGCGGAAGAGGGGGCCCTGGAGGCCGCCCTGCGGGCGGGCGTGCCCTACGTTGCCCTCGTGGCCAGCGGGACGCGCGGCGCCGCCGTGTTGGAGTCCCTGGACGTCGACGACGCCCAGCGGCAGCGGGTGTTCACGCCGGCCGGGCTGCAGCTCGGTGCCCGGACCCCCGGAGAGATCGCGCTGTCAATCCTGGCCCAGCTGGTCGGGGAACGGTCCAGGGCCCGGTACGCCGCCACGCCTGTGGCCGGCACCGCCGAGGCAGCGGCCCCCGCGGCAGTGCCGGCGAGCGCAGTGCCGGCGAGCGCAGTGCCGGCGAGCGCAGTCGATCCGGTCTGCGGCATGTCTGTCCCGGCCGTCGCATCGTCCCTGCACCTGGACTACAACGGAGTCACCGTGTACTTCTGCTCTCCCGGGTGCCGGGCAGCCTTCCGCAAGGATCCGGAGCGCTATGCCCTCGCGACCTGAACCGCAGCGGGCGGCGGCAAGCCCCGGGCACCGGAACGCAGGAATCAAGACCGCAGGCATCATCCTCGCTGCGGGAGCGTCCCGGCGCCTTGGTCGGCCCAAGCAGCTTCTGCCCTACGGCTCAGGGGTCCTGCTGGATGCCGTCCTGGCGACCGCGAGGGACTGCGCCTTCAGCCAGACGGTCCTGGCCCTGGGCGGTGCGGCGGCCGAGGTGCAGCGCACCGTCGACACCGGCGGCTGCGACGTGGTGCTCAATCCGGACTTCGGCGAAGGGTGCGCGTCCTCGATCGCCACCGCCCTGGCTGCCGTGCGCCCGGATGCCGATGCCGTGGTCCTGTTGCTCGGCGATCAGCCCGGTGTCCGCGCCGCGAGCGTCCGGGCCTTGCTCGACGCCCTCCAGCCGGCGGCTGCCGGCGCCGCAGCC
>Ga0213837_1001479_pt1 | contig 12653 bp, 12 predicted proteins | sample SWPATP12_FD_160572 | JGI IMG/M metagenome (GOLD analysis project Ga0213837, IMG submission 160572) | Coastal seawater microbial communities from Marineland, Florida, United States - SWPA TP1 #2 | ecosystem: Environmental > Aquatic > Marine > Coastal | place: USA: Florida | collected 2016-08-06
AGCGTCGAGGGAGGATTGCGCGGCGCGCATCGACTGCCCCAGTCCGGCGAGTTCGCGGAGGGTTTCCGGCTCCCGGGCGGCGAGCATGTTCACCGTCCATGCTGCGACGGACGGTTTGGGCAGGGAACGCACTTCCGCGGCGAGGGACCGCCGCCCTTGCCCTGCGGCCGCGTCTTTGGCGGCCGCTGTCCTCGCGGCGACAAAGTCGTCGAACGGCAGGGCATAGAGCTGCGCCGCGACTTCCGCCAGCCCCTGCTCTCCCATGCAAGAATCATAGAAGCCCGGCCCAGGCAACGCCGCCGTCACCGGACGGTTCTCCAGGAGGTAAGGCGGTCATGATCGAAATTGCGGGGCTCCCTGCGCACATCCTGCTCGTCCACGCAGTCGTGGTGCTGTCGCCGATCGCCGGCCTGGCGGCCATCGTGTTTGCCGCGGCACCCCGCTGGCGCAGCCAGCTGGCCTGGCCGCTGGGAGTGCTGTCCCTGGGCCTGGTTCCCCTGTGCCTGCTCACGGCGCAGGCAGGGGAGCAGCTGGAAAAGACCCGCCCCGCGTCCGCACTGATCCGGGAACACGCGGAGCAGGGGGACGTGCTCAAAGCCGTATCCGTAGTCTTCTTCGTGGTCGTCGCCGCGGCGCTGATCGCGAGCTATGACCCCATCGGCCGGCACTTCTCCTTCCTCGGCCGCCTGCGGACGAACCGCGCCGTCCGGATGACCCTCCTGGTTCTCGCGGCGGCAACGGGGGCCTTCTTCATCTACCAAAGCGTCATCACGGGCCATTCCGGCGCTGCCTCGGTCTGGGCCGCATAGCCGGCCCACTGGCCCTGCGGCTCAGCGCTGCAGCTAGGGAACGCGCGTCCCGCGCAGTGCGGCGACCAGCACCACGAAGGCGATCAGCTGCAGGACCGCCACGGACGCGATCAGCAGTGGACGGGTCTCATAGAGGGCGCCGTACAGGGCCCCGCCGGCCAGCGCCCCGGCACCTTGAAAGGCAGCGAAGACGCCGTACGCCGTCCCCTGGCGCTGTTTCGGCACCAGGTCCGCGAGCAGCGCCTTGACGGTGGAGTCCTGGATGCCCAGCGCGGTGCCCCACGCGAGCACCCCGGTAAACGCCAGACCGGCCGCCGGGGCCAGGGCCAGCACCGGCACGGCGGCGGTCAGCACGGGAATCGAGAGGAGCACCCAGGCACCGGACCGGTCGTAGAGGACGCCACTGGCAAGGGCGCCCAGGGCAGCCGCCGCCATCGCAGCTGCGTACAGCAGCGCCACCGTGGAAACCGGAACGGCCGCCGTCGTCGTGAGGTGGAAGGAGATGACCCCGAAGGCAACCAGCCCGGTGCTCCAGCAGAACGCGGCGGCAGCGAACAGGACAAAGTTCCTGGTGAACAACGACGCCGGACGGCCGGCGACGGCCGGGGCCGCCGGAACGACGGCGGTTTCCTGGGCTTGGCGGGCCGCGACCTCCGGCGTCTGGCGCGTGCCGGGATCCGGGATTCGGCGGCGCAGCCAGAACAGCAGGAACATGGCCGCCGCCGCCGGAATGGACAGCACCGCGAAGGCCGCCGAGAGGTTTCCTGTGGCCGTCAGGACCGCGGCGACCAGGATGGGCCCGAGCAGGGCTCCGACGAGGTCGAGGGACTTGTGGACGGCGAAGCCGCGGCCCCGGCCGACCGGTTCGGCGACCGCGGCCAGCAACACCGTCTTTGCCGGGCTGCGGACGGCTTTTCCGATCCGGTCACCGATGATCAGCACGGAAGCCAAAACCAGTCCGGACGTTCCTGCCAGGGGCGCGACGGCGAGCAGGGGCACGCAGACCGCGGTGAGCCCATAGCCGGCCAGCGTAAACGACCAGTAGCTGCGGGTGTGGTCCGCCCAGGGGCCGAATACCAGCCGGAGTCCCTGCGCCGCAGCTTCGGCAGTGCCCGTCACGAGGCCGACCACCAGCGCCGAGGCGCCCAGCTGGGCGAGCAGGGGGCCAGCCAGCGGCCGGGCGCCGTCGGAAACGACGTCGGCGGCCAGGCTGACGAGCCCGAGTCCGATCACCGGGCCCCAGAGCACGCGCCGGTGCGCCCCGTCAGGTGCCGACCGGCTGGCCCGCCCGCCGGCTGAGGGGCTTCCGTTGGGCCGGTTCATGTCCCAAGGTTCGCGGACGCAGCAAGGCAGGACAAGACCCGGGAGCCTTCTGTGGTGCTGTTAGGCGGACGTCCGGAGATCCAGGAAAACCCACACGATGACCAGCAGGCCACCGAGTGCCAGCAGGAGCGCTCCGGCGACGCTGCGGCCATCAAGGTCTCCGGGGGCCGGCGATTCCGCGGCCAGGGAACCCGCCGTCGACGTCGGGGCGGGCGCTGACGGGGCCGTCGCTGTCGGGGCCGTGGTGGTGGCCGTGCTGCCGTCGGCGGGGGAGGCGGTGGTTGGCGGAATTCCGGCCGGCGGCGGGGCGCCAGGGCCGGCGGTGGGCGTTCCCGCCAGGGTGCCCGCCGGGGCAGGAGCTCCTGAGGCACGCGGGGCAGGGGCGCTTCCGGGCGGGACCGACGGTGAGGCCGGCGCGCCGGTGGCGCTTGCTGTGGGGACGGGCGTTGCCGTGGGATCCGGGCGGTCCGGGGGCGTCGGGCAGATCAGCACCGGGACGATCCCCCCGACGGGGTCGCAGGGGGCGCCGATGGCCGGCAATGCGAGAATCAGGGGCGCGGATGCCAGCATCAGCGCGGCCACGACCGTGTAGCAGGCCCCTTTTGTGGTCTTCACCCGATCCATCGTAGGGGCGCGGACGGTGCCTGGCGGGGACCCTCGCAGGGAACCTTGGCGGCCGATCGGCCGGACGCCAGCCGGAACCGCAGCCCTGACCTGCCTGCCTGGAGTTGGCGTCCAGGGTCTCCGGCGTGTTCCGCGGGCGGCGTCGAGGCCGTCGGTGGGGAGCGGCATTGTAGCCTCGGGGTAACAGCAGTTTGGGGGAGTCTATGAACAGGAATTCCAGAATAAGCCGGTGGCGGTGGACCGTCGCGATCTTCGTCATAGTGGGTGCCTTGATCGCGATTCCTGCCGTCGCAGTCGGGCACCTCATGATCAGCCAGGCCGTAGGCCGCGTCACCGTGGTCACGGACGCCGATGGAGAAGAGCGCACGGTGTACTGGCGTGAATATCCTGGCGTCGCCGGAGTTGACCCGCAGCAAGTTCTGCAAGGTCCCGCCCCCGAGGAAGGGCAGGCTGCGGGGCAAGACATGATCGCGGAGGTCCGGGCTGCCCTTACGACTGAACTTGGGCTGGAATGGGCGCCGCCAACGGATGGGCGGGACGATTTCGACCCATTCGTGCACCGTATCCAGAATTACTTCGGCGGGGAATCCCTTTTGACTGCCGTGAATTCGCTTCCCTCACAAAGCACCAGCGTGCCCAGGGACTGGGCGGACAAACTTCGTGCCCTGGAAATCGTCGGAACGGTCATCGCCAGGTACGGGTACTCGGCGCCCGTCATCCACACCTTCGACCAGTGGACGGATGAGCAGCGTATGAGTGACCTTGGCGGACTGACGCCGGAGACACAGGTGATCGTTTCCGGGATGGCAGAGGGGCCCGCTGGCCAGTGGCTGTCTTTCACCTTCGTGGACCTCTCGCAGGACACAGCCGGGCACTTCGACGAACGGCTCGCCCTGCCTTCCGGGTCCGGCCGGCAGGTGGACACGTTCAGCCTCAGCTACGGCGCGAACGGGCTCCTGCGTGACGCGGACCGGGATGAGTTCACGGAGCGGCTTGAACCTTTCGCCGGCCTGACGCCTCCGGCGCCGCTGGAAACCTAGCAGGTAACCGCTAGGCCACCTGGCTGGTCCTCGATGTAGACGCTGCCGGCGCACGGCACCCACAATCAGCAGCAAGCACCCAACAAAAAACCCCGCACCCTCGCTGGATCAGCGAGAGTGCGGGGTTCTTCCCGAGCTTCCTGCCAGAATCGAACTGGCGACCTTCTCATTACGAGTGAGACGCTCTACCAACTGAGCTAAGGAAGCAACCGGCGGAAGTGTCCGGTGGCCCGGGCGCTTCATGCCAGAGATAACTGTAGTTGAGTCCTCCGGCCCGGGTCAAAATGAGCGGGAACCGCCTCAGCAGACGGTGTTGTCAGCCGGGGTTTTGCCGTCCACGAGGTAACTGTCCACGGCATTGCCGATGCAGTCGTTGGAGCGGCCGTAGGCCGTGTGGCCCTCGCCCTTCCACGTCAGCAGCGCGGCCGTTCCGAGCTGCTTGCGCAGCTCGCTGGCCCATTCCACTGGGGTGGCCGGGTCGCCCGTGGTGCCAATGACGACGATGTCGGCCGACCCCGTGTAGTCCGCCGGCGCAGGGGTCCGGACGCTTTGGTACGGCCAGTCCTTGCAGTTGGTGCCGCCGTAGGCGAAGTAGTAGCCGAGGGTGGGGGAGGCCTGGCGGAGCCGTTGCTCGTCCGCGCGCATCCCGGCCGTATCCGTGACCATGGGGTAGTCCAGGCAGTTGATGGCGCCGAAAGCGAAGGTCGAATTCGCGGTGTACTTGCCGTTCGGATCCCGGTCCGCGCCGAAGTCGGCGAGCCGGAGCATCGGCGACACGTCACCCTTCAATGCGCTGTCCAGGGCCTGGGTCAGCAAGGGCCAGTTGTCATCGTTGTAGAACGGCAGGATGAAGCCGCTGACAAACATCGAGGCGTTGACTATCCGGCCGTCCTTGGCGGACCTCGGGTCCGCCTCCACGGCCTTGATGATGTCCTGGATCTGGCCGACGGCATCCTCCGGTGTGCCGCTGAGCGGGCAGTCGCTGCTGGCGAGGCAGTGCGTCACGTAGGCCATGATGGCTTTCTCGAACGCCTTCGCCTGCCCGCTCGTCAGCTCCTCGTAGCTCAGCGACGGATCCATCGCCCCATCGAGGACCATCCGGCCAACGTTGTCCGGGAACAGCGAGGCGTAGGTGGAGCCGAGGAAGGTGCCGTAGGAGTAACCGAGGTAGTTGAGCTTGTTGTCGTTCAGCACGCCGCGCAGAATGTCGAGATCCTTGGCGGCGCTGGCAGTGTCGATGTGGCCGAGCACTGGGCCGGTCTTTTCCGCGCATTTGGCGGCGATGGCCTTGTTGTCCGCGAGGGCCTCGGCCAGCCCGGCGTCCGTGTCAAGGGCATAGACCTTCGCCCGGGAAGCGTCGCGCTCCTGGTCGGTGAGGCACGTGACCGGGGCGGAGCGTTTCACGCCGCGCGGATCGAAACCGACGATGTCGTAGCTGGCGCGGACCTTCTCCGAGATGTTGGTTGAACCGGCGTCGCGGACGAAGTCGTAGCCGGAGCCGCCGGGGCCGCCGGGGTTGACCAGCAGGCTGCCCTCCTTGCTGTTGCCCTTCGAGGGCAGTTTGAGCGCCGCGATTTCAATGCTCTCGCCGTCCGGTTTGCTGTAGTCCAGCGGGACCTTGATCTTGGCGCATTCGAAGTCTGACTCGCAGGGGGCCCAGTCGACCTGCTGCGTGTAATAGCTGCGCAGCTCGGCGGGCGCGGCGGCGGCGATCTCAGGATTAGGTGTGCTGGGGCTCTTCGCCCCGCTGTCGCCGCCGATGAGGGTGCACGAGGAGAGCACCAGGGCCAGGGCCATGGCACCGGCTGCCCGCAGTCCGATCGCTACGGATCGGGATCTGGCGGACACTGCTCGTGCAGACTTCATACGGTTCTCCTTTGGAGGGGAAGGGGTCACTGGACGGTCCCTCAGATGAGGCTGGCGGCCATGGACTCAATGGTCAACAGCGGGGCCACGTTGGAGGTCGTGATCCGGTTGCGGGCCTTGTTGATGGCATCCATGCGGGCAAGGGTGGTTTCTGCGGAGGAGTGGCCGGCAAACTCAACGAGTTCACTCCTGAGTTCAACGTTGACCAGTTCCACGGCGTTCCCCATCTGGATGATCAGCACATCCCGGTAGAAGGACAGCAGGTCGGTCAGCGTGCGGTCGAGGGAGTCGGTCACCGAACGCTTGGCGCGGCGCTTCTGGTCGTCCTCGAGCTGCTTGACCTGGCCGCGCATGGCCGGCGGCAGCGTGCCGCTTTCGGGCGCTCCGAGGGTGGCGAGCAAAGCGGCTTTCTCGGCGGCGTCGCGCTCGTCGTTGGAGCTGTTGGCTTCCTCGGTGGCGATCTTGACGAGCTTTTCGGCCATGAGCACCGCGGCGGTGACGCCGCGCAGGCCCAGGGGGAACCGCACCGTTTCGAGCCGCCGCTCGCGGGCTTCGGGATCGCGTGCCAGGCGGCGGGCGATCCCGACATGGCTTTGCGCCGCCCGGGCCGCACGTTCGGCTACGGCCGGGTCAATGCCGTCGCGTTTGACCAGCAGCGCCGCAACGTCGGCCGCAGGCGGAAGCCGCAGAGCCACCGGGCGGCAACGGGAGCGGATAGTGACCAGGACGTCGGCGGGAGAGGGCGCGCACAGCATCCAGACGGTGCGGGGGGTGGGTTCCTCGATCGCCTTGAGCAGCACATTGGTGGTTCGTTCCGCCATCCGGTCAGCGTCCTCCACGACGATGATGCGCCAGCGCGCAGAGGAGGGCCGGTTCCCGGCGGTGGAGACCAGGTCGCGGGCCTCATCGATGGTGATGGTGACTTTTTCGGTGCGCACGAAGGCCACATCGGAGTGAGTCTCGCCCAGGATCGTCAGGCAGGCCGCGCACTCGCCGCAGCCGCGCCGGCTTACATCTTCTTGGTCGCAGTTCAACGCGGCGGCAAAGGCCTTCGCCGCGTTGGACCGGCCGGAACCCGGCGGGCCGGTGAACAGCCAGGCGTGCGTCGGGCTCTCACCCTGGGCTGCCTGACGAAGCTGCTCCACGACGGCGGGCTGGCCCTGGAGGTCGTCCCAGACGCTCACGATGTCACCCCGCGGTGAAGCGGCAGCAGGGACTCCACCCTCTCGAGGATCCGGGCAGCCAGCTGATCGACCGGGAGGTGGGCGGGGAGGACGAGGTACTGCTCCGGCCGGGCCGCGGCGAGGTTGAGGAAGGCGGTCCGGATCCTGGCGTGGAATTCATCGGCCTCGGATTCCAGCCGGTCCTCGGCCGCGTCGCCCGCCGTGCGGCGGCGGCGGCCGACTTCGGGGTCGACGTCGAGCAGCACGGTAAGGTCCGGCTGCAGGCCCGAGGTGGCCCAGCGGTTGATGTCCCGGACGGCGTCGGTGCCGAGGTCGCGGCCGGCGCCCTGGTAGGCGACCGAAGAATCGATGTAGCGGTCGGTGAGGACAATCTCGCCGCGTTCGAGGGCGGGGCGGATGACCTGGCTGGCATGGGCGGCGCGGGACGCCGCGAAGATCAGGGCTTCGGTGTGCGCGTCGATGTGGCCGTGGCCGTGGTCCAGGACCAGGGAGCGCAGCTTCTCGCCGATCGGAGTGCCGCCCGGCTCCCGGGTCCGCCGCACCGTCAGGCCGCGCGACTCAAGGGCCGCGGCCAGCTCAGCTGCCTGCGTGGACTTGCCGGCGCCGTCGCCGCCTTCGAAGGCGATAAACAGTCCGGGGTTCTGAGTTGTCACTGCTCTAGCCTACCGACAATCCCTGACAGAAACCTGACGCGGCGTAACGCCTTCGGTGCCCTGCGGGTCGCCGAAGTACCCTGTGACCATGAGTCTTTCCGAACAACAGGCAGCCGCGCTCTCCGCAGAAACAGTCGTTGTGGCGGCGGGCCGCCCGCCGCGTCAACGCGATGAGCCGGTCAACCCTCCGCTGGTGATCTCCTCGACCTACTTCGGCACCGGACCGCTGGACGCCGGCGACCGCGGCTACGGGCGGTACTCCAACCCCACCTGGGACCCGTTCGAGGAAGCCCTCGGCCAGCTCGAAGGCGCCACACTCCCGGGTCTGCTCTATGCCTCCGGCCTCGCCGCCGTCAGTTCGGCCCTGTCCCTGGTTCCCGCCGGGGGAGTGCTGGTCATGCCGTCCCACAGCTACGCCGGATCCCTGGTGATGGCCACGGAACTCGCCGAGAAAGGCTTCCTGGAACTGCGGACGGTAGACATTGCGGACACCGACGCCGTCCAGGCGCAGCTCGCCCCGGCAGACGGGCGGCCCGCCAGCATGCTCTGGCTGGAGAGTCCCACCAACCCGATGCTTGGCGTCGCGGACATCCGTGCGCTGACAGCCGCCGCGCACGCGGCGGGCGCCGTCGTCGTCACGGACAACACCTTCTCCACCCCCCTCGTGCAGCAGCCGCTGGCGCTGGGCTCCGACGTCGTGCTGCATTCGGTGACGAAGTACCTCTCCGGCCATTCCGACGTCGTGTTGGGCGCCCTGGTGACGTCCGACGCCGAACTCCGCGCCTCGCTGCTGCACCACCGCACCATCCACGGCGGCATCGCGGGGCCCTTCGAGGCCTGGCTGGCGCTCCGCGGCCTGCGCACCCTGGCCCTGCGTGTCGAACGGTCGCAGGCCTCGGCGGCGGTGCTGGCCGAGCGGCTGAGCACGCACCCCCGGGTCGGCAGCATCCGGTTCCCGGGACTCCCTTCCGATCCCGGCCACGAGCGGGCCAAAAGCCAGATGAAGGGATTCGGCTCGGTGCTGTGCATCGAAATGGCCCCCATCGCCAGCGGCGGAAACAGCGGCAGCGACGGCGACACCAGCGGCCTCAGCGGAGCCGACGCGGCGGACCGGATGGTCCGTGCGCTGAAGCTGTGGCTGCCGGCCACCTCGCTGGGCGGCGTGGAGTCCCTGATCGAACGGCGGCGCCGGCACACGGCCGAGCCGGCCAGTGTGCCGGACAACCTGGTCCGGATGAGCGTCGGGATCGAAAACGTCGAGGACCTTTGGGCCGATTTGGAACAGGCCCTGGCCACGTTGGACAGCTAGGCTGGGGGGATGGACGGAAGAGCGCTTATTTACTATGTCGAAACAGGGATCTATTTTCTCCTTGCCCTCGTAGCCCTCGCCCTCGAGGTGTGGGCGTTCTTTGACTGCCTGCGGCACAAGGCGAACGCCTTCGAAGCCGTATCCAAGCGCACCAAGACTTTCTGGCTGGCCGTCACCGGTGGCGCCATGGCCGTGGGCCTGCTCTCCCTCCTGGGCGGCGGGGGCGGCGGCCTCCTGGGCCCGCTGGGACTTTTCGGACTGGTCGCCGTGACGGCGGCGTCCGTCTACCTCGCCGACGTCCGGCCCGCCGTCAAGGACGCCGGCCGCGGCGGGAGCCGCAACATGGGCCCCTACGGCCCCTGGTAATCCCCACCGGCACCCTAAGCTCGCAAGCTCGCTCAGGGAACCCTGCCGGCGTGGGCCCACCAGGCTAAGGCCCCGGCGCCACCGCGTCCCAGCCGACGGTCAGTTCGCCCAGCCGCCACCGGGACGGGCCGTCCTGGACCGGCCAGCCGCCGTCGCGCAGTTCCCGGCACATGGCAGTCCAGCGCTGCCGGTTCCCGAACGAGGCCAGCGGCGCTGCCTCCAGCCAGGCCCTGTCCATGGCCTGCAGGAAGGCGTGGACGTTCTCGCCCGGGACGTTCCGGTGGATGAGGGCCTTCGGCAGCCGCTCGGCCACGTCCGACGGCAAAGCAAAACTGCCGAACCGCACGGACAAGCTCAGGCTCAGCGGCCGCTCCGCGTCCAGTGCCACCCAAGACACCCGGCGGCCGATCTCGTCGCAGGTGCCGTCAATGAACAGCCCTCCCGGCGCCAACCGGCCCTGCACCAGCCGCCAGATCGCCTCGACGTCCGCTTCCTCGTACTGCCGCAGCACATTGAACGCCCGCACCAGGACTGGCCGGCCGGCCACCGGCAGTTCGAACCCGCCCAGCTGGAAGCTCAGCCCGGGGCGTTCCAGCTCCTTGGCCAGCCGGACCCGCTCGGGCTCGATTTCGACGCCGACCACCCGCACGTCGGGCCGGAGCACGGACAGCCGGTCAAAGAGTTCGACGGCGGTGGCGGGGGACGCGCCGTAGCCCAGATCCACCACCAGGGGATCGGCGGCCGCGCGCAGCCGCCAGTCCTGCGTGCCGGTCAGCCAGCGGTCCAGCCGGCGCATCCGGTTGGGGTTGGTGGTGCCGCGGGTGATGTTGCCCACCGGACGGCGGGCGCGGGGTCCGCTTTTCGCCACGCCGCGTTTTTCCCTGCTGCGTGTGTCCATGTTGCGTTTGTCCATTCCGCGATTTTCCATTACATGGGGTTGCGGGGGCGCCACCCGCTCAGCCTTCTGTACCACCAGCCCACCCTATCCTCCAGCGAGATCCCCCCGACGCGGGCACGGTGTAACGCACGGCACGGTCCGGGACCGCTCCGCTAGGATGAAAACCATGACTTACAAGCTGATTCTGCTGCGCCACGGCCACAGCGAATGGAACGCCAAGAACCTGTTTACCGGCTGGGTGGACGTTGACCTCAACGACCAGGGCCGGGCCGAAGCGATTCGCGGCGGCGAGCTTCTCGTGGAGAACAACATCCTCCCGGACGTGGTCTACACGTCCCTGCTGAAGCGGGCCATCAACACCGCCAACATGACCCTCGACAAGGCCGACCGCGGCTGGATCCCGGTCAAGCGCGACTGGCGGCTGAACGAGCGCCACTATGGCGCCCTGCAGGGCAAGGACAAGGCCCAGACCCTCGCCGAATACGGCGAGGAGCAGTTCATGACCTGGCGCCGGTCCTACGACACCCCGCCGCCGCCCCTGGACGACAACTCCGAGTTCTCCCAGGCCCACGATCCGCGCTATGCGGACCTCGGCGACGCCCTGCCGCGCACCGAGTGCCTCAAGGACGTCCTGGTCCGCTTGCTGCCCTACTGGGAATCGGACATCAAGGAGGACCTCAAGGCAGGCAAGACCGTCCTGGTCACGGCCCACGGCAACTCCCTGCGCGCCCTCGTCAAGCACCTCGACGGCATCAGCGACGAAGCCATCGCCGGACTGAACATCCCCACCGGCATCCCGCTGGTGTACGACCTGGACGAGAACTTCCAGCCGATCAACCCGGGCGGCACCTACCTCGATCCCGAGGCCGCGGCTGAGGCCATCCAGGCCGTCGCCAACCAGGGCAAGAAGTAGCCCGCTTCGACACACGGAGTTAACGACGCCGGCCGGTCACCCCCAAGGTGACCGGCCGGCGTCGTACGTGCAGGACACGCTAGCTGTGTTCGATGCCGTTCGGCTGCCAGGCGCCGGTGACCAGGTAGGTGACCTTCTGCGCGACGGAGACGCCGTGGTCCGCGAAGCGCTCGAAGTAGCGGCTGGCCAGCGCGACGTCGACGGTCGTGGCGGGGGATTCCTGCCAGTCGCTGCGGGCGATCGCCTGGAAGACGCTCAGGTGCAGATCGTTCACGGCGGTGTTGGCCTTCATGATGTCCCGGGCCACTTCAAGGTCCCGGGTTTCCAGCAGCACCGTGAGCTTCTCAGCGATCAGCAGGTCATACGCGGCGAAGTTCTTGAAGGTCTCACGCAGCTGGGCGGGAACCACGGTCGCGGGGTAGCGGAGACGCGCGAGCTGGGCGAGGTGCCGGGCGAGGTCGCCCATCCGCTCGAGGGAGGCGCTCATCCGGAGGGAGCCCACGATCATCCTCAGATCACTGGCCACGGGGCCCTGCAGGGCGAGGATATCGATGGCGCGCTCGTCGAGGCTGTTCTGCAGGAAGTCGATCCGTGCATCGGCCGCGATGACATCCTCGGCCAGATCGATGTCGGCGCCGTCGAAGGCAGTCGTGGCTTTCTCGATGGCCTCACTGACCAGCTTCGAGATTTCGACGAGCTGTTCCCCCACTTGGGCGAGCTCTTCCTGAAAAACCTTGCGCACGTGTGCGTCCTTTCCTCGGAAACATTGCCGGCCACCAGCAGTGGCGGGCCCATTTCGGTCACCTCTCGGCACTCCAACTGTCAAGTGTTCCAGCGTCCGGTGAACTGTTACGCCCCAATAGGTGAACGTTAGCTGAACCGCAGCGCGAATAGGGGGAGATTTCGGTTTCCGACGCGGGCCAGAGCATAAGCTGGAGCCGTGGATCCAATGCTTATCGGCGTGATCGCCGGCCTGATCGGCCTTTCGCTGGGCGTCTTCGGCGTGCTCGCGTTCCGGGTCAGCGAGCAGCAGCGCAAGCTCGTGGACGTCGAGTTCGAGGATCCGTCCCTTCCCGAGGGAGCCGCCGAGGTGCTCGCCGCCGTCGGCCGCGCCTTCGTGGTGGTGGACGCGATCGACGGCGTCGTCCGGGCCAGCCCCGCAGCCTACGCCTACGGCCTGGTGCGCGGCCACACCCTGGTCCACGAGCAGCTGCTGGAGATGACGGCCAAAGTACGGCGTGACGGCGTCATCCTCGAACGGCTCCTCGAACTGCCGCGTGGCCCGCTGGGCCAGGGCACCATCGTGGTGCAGGTGCGGGCGGCCATGATCGCGGAGGAATACATCCTCCTGCTCGCCGACGACCGGACCGAGGTCACCCGCACGGAGGAAGTCCGGAACGACTTCGTTGCCAACGTCTCCCACGAACTCAAGACGCCGGTTGGGGCCATTTCGCTGCTTGCTGAGGCACTCGAGTCCTCTGCCGATGACCCGGAGGCTGTGCGCCGCTTCGCCAAGCGCACCCACAAGGAATCCGCCCGGCTGGCCGCCCTGGTGCAGGACATCATCGAACTCTCGCGGCTGCAGGGCGCGAACGTCGCGCAGCAGGGACGGGCGGTGGACATCAACACCGTTGTTGCCGAGGCCGTGGACCGGTCCCAGCTGCCGGC